>Ga0066376_10000774_pt1 | contig 30139 bp, 27 predicted proteins | sample Knorr_S15_td_Bot_FD_77009 | JGI IMG/M metagenome (GOLD analysis project Ga0066376, IMG submission 77009) | Marine microbial communities from Southern Atlantic Ocean transect - Knorr_S15_td_Bottom_ad_5009_LV_A | ecosystem: Environmental > Aquatic > Marine > Oceanic | place: Southern Atlantic... | reverse complement strand
GCCAGCCGAGCCGCTGCCGCCCGTGCTCGCTTTCGAGACCGGCAGCAACCAGTGGGGTCGCTTCACCTCCTGGCCTCCCAAGGAGGAGGTCGAGTCAGCAAAGCTTTACCTTCATCCGGAGGGCGGGCTGTCGTTCGAGTCGGCCGGCGGCTCCGGGGAGTCCTTTAGTGAGTACATCTCCGACCCGGCCAAGCCCGTACCCTATCGCGTGCGACCGATCAGGCCACCCTTCTCAGGCGGCGATTCCAGCTGGCACCGATGGCTGGTCGACGACCAACGCCCCTTCTCCGACCGGCCCGATGTGCTCACCTTCGTCAGCGAGCCGCTATCCTCGGCCATCACCATCCGCGGCGAGGTCTCCGCCACCCTCTTCGCCTCGACTACCGGAAGCGACGCAGACTGGGTGGTCAAGCTGATCGACCTCTACCCCAACGAGGTCCCAGCACGGCCCGAGCTGGGGGGCTATCAGCTCATGATTGCGGGGGACATCCTGCGCGGGCGCTACCGCGAGAGCTTCGACACGGCGCGGCCGATCCCGCCCGGTGAAGTGCTACCGTATCGCGTGCCCATGCCTCACGTCAACCACACCTTTCTGCCGGGTCATCGATTCCTGGTGCAGATCCAGAGCTCGTGGTTCCCCCTCTACGATCGAAATCCGCAGACTTTTGTCGACCGTATAGCATGGGCTGAGCCAGGGGACTACCGCAAGGCAACGCAGCGGATTCACCATGCGAAGGGTGCTGGCAGCTTTGTGGAGGTGGGGGTGCAAGGAGCTAAGTAGTGCGTGGGGGCGGCGTGGCCAGCCGCCTTGGAGAAATCTGTGAATGGGGGGCGGCCGCCGCGGTCAGGCCAACTGCTCGTGCTCCTCGAGCCACGCCTTCAACGGCACGTCCTCCGGCGTGGGCGAGGTGTACCCGCGCCCGCCGGAGTAGGAAACGCCCAGCAGCTGCTTGCGGATCGGGTCGCTGTCCTCCAGGTAGTGCTCAACGGTCATGTCATCGCGAGGGCGTAGCCAGCGGTAGGAGTAGCCGTAAAACAGGACGCGCCGCGATTCGGTCCAGTAATTGGCGCTGGCCGAGTGCCACAGTCGGCGGTCGAAGAACACGGCCGTCCCTGGCGGCACGCATATCGGCGTGGCGCCCTCGACCGTCGCCTTGCGGTCCGCGCCGGGGAAGGCGTCGTGCAGGTGGGATCCGGGCAACACGTAGAAGTTGCCCCGCTCAAGCTCGCCGGTGTCGGTCAGGAAGAAGGCGACTTTCAGTGACACCCGGGGCCTCGGGGCGCTCTCGAGGTCCTGGTTCAGAGTGCCGCTGTCCTGGTGCCAGCCCAGGCCGAGGCCGTGTTCCTCGAGCGTGTGCCCTGCTGGCTCTGGGGGGCTTATGGTCATGTGGGTGTGGTAGAGCTGGATGTGCCAGCCGAGGATTCCCCACACCTTCGGGAAAGTCGTCGGCCAGTCGAGGAGCTGCAGGAAGGAGTGGTCCTTGCCAATGAAGTCGTAGTGGTTGATGCGCGCGCCCGCATCCTTTCCCATCCGCGCCCTCTCCTCCCGGTCCACCCGATCAACGGCCGGGACCAGCGCGTCCACGAGGCTCAGCGGGATGGCGTTTTCTACGGCGAAGTAGCCGTCGCGTTCGAACTGCAGGGATTCTTCCGGGGTCAGCGCGTGGTCTAGGCAGCTGGGGTCCATCGGTCTACTCCTGAGCGGGAGTGAGTGAGTGAGTGATCGTGATCGTGAGAACGCGAATTTTTAGCGCGATGGCAATTGATGTGCCAGCGCCACTCAGCGAGGTCGCCGGATGCCGTGCAGCCCCAGGGCGCTGGATGCTGGCGCTTGCCCCTGTGCAGTGTGATGAGTTGATCACTCCTCGTAGTCGTATTTTCCATTGCGATTGAGGTAGTCGATCGGTCCCTCCACAAACTCCGCCACCGTCGCCAGCGGGCTAGCCGCGAACAGCGCTTCCGTACCCTTTGGAAATAAGAGCGGTGTGCCCACGCGCCACCAGCTCGCCCAGTGTATCATGGCGATCATCGGGCGGGGGGTGTCGGTGCGGTTGGGCATGCCGCGGTGCCAGAGACGCAGATCGCGGATGAGCACGCTGCCGGCGGGCACACTCGGTTGCAGGGGGCGGACTTCGGCGCGGAGGCGCGCTTCGATTTCAGGCGCGACCTTGATATCACCGTCGCCAATAGCGCGGGTGGTGTCGAGATGGGTGCCGGGCCAGAGCTCGGTGCTGCCGTTTTCCGGGGTGGCATCGACCACGGGTACGTTGACGACGATACCATAAGCCGGTGTCGCCTCGGCGAGGTCGGGCCAAAGCTGGCCCGAATCGACGTGGAGGGGCTGCTGGGTGGTGTTGGGCAGGCAGGTATTGCCGCTGTAGAAGGCGTTTCTGACGCCCTCGCCGAGCACGGTTCGGGTTACTTCGACGACGAAGTCGTTGACGAGCACGTCGCGAAAGAGATAGGGGGGGAAGGGCGGAGGGTCCTGTTGCAGGTGACCGCCGTTGAACTGGAAGGGCACGTTGTCGAGGGCGAGGATCTCGGCCACATCGGCCAACATGCGCTCGCGCAAGACGGCGATATGGGCGGGGTCGACGGCGCCGTGGAGAATAACCAGGCCGTCGTCGCACAGCGCGGCAACGGCACGCTGTAAATGCGTCGGTTTGAGTTTGCGGTCCTCCCGTTCCTCCGGGCTCAGGTCCAACTCAATCACGATACATACACCCTCAAGCGCAAGCCGGATCATCGGTCGACCAGCGGTTGTAGGCGGGCATGTTCTCGATGGCCAGTTTCTCGCGTGCGGCGTACCAGGATTGCGCCCAGGCCTCGGGGTCACCCAGCTCGCTAGCGGGATCTTTGCGGCTACGGGCGACGAACCCAGGGAAGACCGGGCGGCCGGTGGGTTGGCCGGTGGGGTTGTAGCGCAGGTCGAAGCTGATCCGCACCTGCTCGCTGACATTGGGCAGTGACGAATGGCAGGTGAGCCGGTGCATGAAGAGCACGTCGCCGCGTTTCATCTCGGCGGTGACGAAGCGGTCCCGCTCCAGGTGCTTATCCTGGATGTAGAGCCCGGTACCGTCTCCGTGACAGTGCTGCCGGAGGCCCTGGCGGTGGCTGCCGGCGACGACCTCGATACAACCGTGCTCGCGAAAAGCGTTGGTCAGCGGAAGCCATACAGTGAGCATATCGGTCTCGTCGGCCTCGGGCAGGACCACGCCGTTGTCCTGGTGCCAGGGCGTGGCGCCGACGGCGAAGCCGGCGATGCGGCCGTGGTGATCCCTGGGGATGCCGGGCAGGTATTGCTCGGGCGGTTTGATGCGGATGTGCTGAACGGGGTTGGAGTAGATCTCGGGTCCGATGAGGTCCTCGATGATGTCGAGGAGCTTGGAGTTGCGCAAGGTGGCGAAGGCGGCGCGACCGACGGCGATAGGGGAGTCGGCCCGGGTGCCGCCCTGAGGCAGGGAGATGTCGAAGTGCTGGGCATGGACCTTGCCGGTTTCGTTGTAGATCCGGCACAGGCGCTCGTCGAAGGAGAGGTCGGCGTAGGTGGAGGCGATCTGGCCCTTGGCGAAAAGCTCCTGGGCGAGGGTGTCGAGGATTTCGTCGTATTCGGCCAGGACGGGGTCGAGGTCTTCTACGGGGTCGAGGAGGTCTTCGACGAGGACGTAGCCGTGTTGGTGGTAGTGGTCGATTTGGGATGGGGTTAGTTTGGGCATGGCTCGCTAATCTGCTTGGGCGAAACGGGGGGTAGGATGCTCTGGAGAGCACCGACCGGGGTGGCGCCGTCGGTAGGCCGAGTGTAATATCATGCGCGGACCCGGTCAAATTCCGGGACGGGCCTCAGCACTCGTCTCTAGCCCAGCTTTCGGACATGCGGGCCCGATCCATCCGCTGGTCTGAAGCCATCGAGTTAACACACTCCCGCAGATGACAGCAGATGACAGCAGATGACAGCAGATGACAGCAGATGACAGCACAGGCGATCGCAGGGCCTATTGGGCGCCGCGAGTTTTCGATGGCGACCATTTCCTCGAAGACTGTGCCGTAATCGTCGAAAGCGGCATGGTGTCCGATGTGGTGCAATGCCGCGACCTGCCGTCCGATGTCCCAGTCCATCGGCTAATCGATTGCACCATCATCCCTGGTCTGATCGACACTCATGTCCACTTCATGCGGTGGCAGGGCGCCGTTTTTCTCAGCCATGGGGTCACGACTGTCCGCGACACCGGGAATGACCTTCGGTGGATTCTGCAGCGCAGAGAGGAGTGGTCGGAGCAATTGTGGCCCCGGATTCTGTGCCTGGGCCCACTTCTGGACGGGCCGTCACCGAACCATCCCCTCGTGGCCAGACGTATCTCGGATCTCGAATCGGCGACCACAGCTGTGCGCGAAACCGCAGCAGCAGGTGTTGATGGGATAAAGTTGTACGTCGGGGTTGAGCCGGAATGGATGTCCGCCATGACCCGGGAAAGCCACGAGAGCGGGCTCAAGATATCCATGCACTGTCTCGCCCATGGGGTTCTGGCGGCGGGCCGCGCGGGTATCGACGAGTTCTATCACCTGGACGGAATACTTGCCGATGTCTGGCCGGATCACCCTTCGGGATGGCTCGATGTATGGGGGGATGCGGATTTCGCGGGGACGTGGGGCAGACAGCTGCAAGCGGCCGATGCCGTAAGGGATCTGGGTATGACGGCTACACCGACTCTGGCATACTGGGAAAGTCAGTGGCGCATGCGAGCAGAGATCGGCGCTTCACCGGAAGAGCGCACGTACATGCCGCCGGATCTATTCCAGTGGGCGTCTGCAGAGCGGGATCCGGCCGCTGCGGCGAGATGGCGGAGGGCCTTGGACGCGGCGCAGAGATTTGTGGGTCTGCTGCTGGAGAGAGGAGTACAAGTGCTTGCGGGAAGTGACACGCCCTGTGGCGCGATCCTGCCGGGCCAGAGCCTCTGGCGCGAGCTGTCTCTGCTCGTTGAGGCGGGGATGTCGCCTGAGGGCGCGCTGAGCGCGGCGACTTCGGACGCGGCCGATTTTCTCGAACGGCCGGATCTCGGCAGGCTGCACAAGGGACAGTGTGCCGACGTGGTGTTTGTCCGAGGTGATCTCTCGAAACGCATCCCCGAACAGCCCGAAATCGCGCTGGTTATTCGCGCTGGTGTCTGCTACCAACCGAGCGAGCTCCTGGCCGCTGGGGCGGCAGACAGGTGGGAGAGCGACCCGTGGGAGAGCGACCCGTGGGCTAGGCAGTTTGAACTTCACTGGTCGAGAAGGCAGGAGCGTGGGAGGGAGAAGAGCTGATGGAATACACGACCTTGGGGAAGACCGGGCTGAAGGTCAGCGTCGCCGGATTGGGATGCGGGGGATTCAGCGGGATCGGAAAGGGCACCGGCAAGAGCGAGTCTGAATCGGTTTCCATCGTACGGCAGGCTCTCGATCTTGGGGTCAATCTCATCGATACAGCTGCAGCCTACGGCACCGAATCGATCGTCGGTCGCGCCATCGAGGGATACGATCGGGATACCGTGGTCCTGTCGACCAAGGCCTCTGTGGGGAAGATGGACAATCTGAGGTCTCCCCGGCAGGTCGTGGAGAGCCTGGAGCAGTCGCTGAGGGTTCTCGGGGTGGACTGCATCGATGTGTTTCACCTGCACGGTGTGCCACCTAACGCGTATGACTACGCCTGCGAAGAGCTGGTGCCTGCGCTACTGCGCGAGCAGGAGAGCGGCAAGTTCAAGTTCCTCGGCATCACCGAGATTCCCCCCGACGACGCGGGTCATGAGACGCTGGTTCGCGCAGTGCGGACGGACTGTTTTCAGGTGGTCATGGTCGCCTACCACATGCTGCATCAGTCGGCGAGACGCTCGATCTTCCCGGTCACCATCGAGAAGGGAATCGGAGTGCTGGGCATGTTCGCGGTGCGGGTGCTGTTCAGCGAGCCGGGGCGTTTGAAGCGCGTCGTCGAGGATCTGTCGGAAGAAGGGCGACTGCCCGATGGGGCCAGGGGTGAGGGGGGAGAGCCCCTGGCATTCCTGATCCACGATACGGGTGCGCGCAGCGTGATCGACGCCGCCTACCGCTACTGCCGGCATTCGGATGGTCCGGATGTGGTTCTATTCGGGACCGGCAATCCCGAGCACCTGAAGGCGAATGTCGAATCGATTCTGAGCCCACCACTTCCAGAGGCGGATGTGGACAGGCTGGAGGCCTTGTTCGGGATGCTGACCGATGTGGGACTGGACGCGCCGGGACGGGTCAAGGGATAGCCTGGTCGGACTTGCCGCGAAGTCGATTCGCGCCGTGAGCTCCAGCGCTTGTCACGGGTCGCGATTCGGCTACATTCTGCCGACGCGATTTCGGATTTATCTTCACACTCACAACACTATCGAGCCTGCAATGCCTTCTCCACTTGATATTGGCAGCGACCGCCAGCTCTTCATCGACGACTTGCTGATCGACTCCTCCGAAGGTGTGCGTCGGCAGCTGCAGGAACCGGTGCGCCGCGAGGTAGCCATTCCCGGCGACCGACCGTGGGACGTGGGCAACGTCTGCGCCGGCGGTTTCATGAAGGACGGAGATCGTTACCGCGCCTGGTATCGCTGCGATGCCGAGCCGGGCATGCAGTTGAAGAGGAGCGGCCACGACACCGCCTACGCCGAGAGCACCGACGGCATTCATTGGACAAAGCCAGATCTCGGTCTCTTCGAGATTGACGGCTCGGGCGACAACAACATTGTCTGGATGGGTCCGGGCGCCAACATGGTGCCGTTTCGAGATGGCAAGCCGGGCATACCCGACGACGAGCGCTACAAGGCGGTCGTGCGTGAGGGTGGCCTCTACGCCCTGGCATCTCCAGACGGCTTGAACTGGCGTCTCATGCGGGAGGAGCACATCCTCACGGACGGCCCATTCGACTCGACCAATGTAAGCTTCTGGGACACGTGGCGAGGCGAGTATGTGGCCTACACCCGCGGGGTGGCGGGGGTGGGTGATTTCAAGGGTGGGGTGCGTTGGATCCGGCGCTGGACCTCGTCGGACTACATCAACTGGACAAAGCCGGAGCTGATAGACACCGGCGATACCCCCTTCGAGCACCTCTACACCAATGCCTGCTCGCAGTACGAACGCGCTCCCGGGGTCTACGTCATGTTTCCCTCGCGGTTCGTTCCGGAGCGCTCGCCCGATCCCGACTGGACCTACAGCGTCGGCGTCAACGACATCGTCTTCATGGCCAGCCGGGATGGAGTCCGTTTCGACCGCAGCTTCATGGAGGGCTTCATTCGCCCGGGCACCGATTTCAACAACTGGCACGATCGCGGCGTCTACATCGAGCGCGGAATCCTCTTCACCTCGCCGGAGGAGATGTCGATCTACGGCATGGAGAACTCCCATTTGCCGTCCGTGCGCTTTCGCCGGTATTCGCTGCGCACCGATGGTTTTGTGGCGGTCAACGCCGGCTACGGTGGCGGCGAGTTCACCACGCCGCCACTGTGCTTTTCGGGCGACACCCTCGAGCTCAACTACTCGACCTCCGCTGTCGGTTGGGTGAAAGTGGAAGTAATGGACGCCTCCGGGCAGCCGCAGGCCGCCTTTACCATGACCGCCGCACCCGAGCTGTATGGCGACGAGATCGAAGGTGTCTACACCTGGGGAGATGACGCCGACGTCGGCGCTCTGGCAGGAAAACCTGTGCGGCTGCGGTTCGCACTGCGAGACGCCGACCTGTTCGCGTTTCGCTTCCGCTGACCGGCGGCCTCGGAGCAAGAAACCTCACCTATGAACAAAACAGCACCCATGAACAAGGAATAGTGAATCCAGCATGGCAATCGAGGCAGGAATCTATGGCGCGTCCCGGGGACGCGGACCGATGACGGTCCGCGTCCTCTCCGTCAGATCCGTCGCCCTTCGTCGAGGCTTCCTGTTTGCGTGGCTCGCCATCGCAGGCCTCGCCGCTACGGCGACGGCGAAGGCAGACGACGCGTGGCAGGCGAAGCTCGCCAGCAAGCGCGCTGGGTCTTCGTCACTGATCGACGCCGATCTGGCCGCGATTGGCGAGCGACTGCGACGCCGTGCCTCTACTGCCCCCAGCGGTAAGCGGGTCGCTTTCATCGGCGCGCAGTCGCTGACATTGGCGGCCCCGCCCGCATTGAGCCCCCGCAAGATGCGAGCTGAGCGCGAGCGACCGTCAGAGTGGGACATGGTGTGGCGTGACGGCGAGGACACGCCGGCTTTCATCACCGGTGGTTCGTTTGCTGCCCGGCCCGTACCCCCCGTGCCCACCAGGACAGGCCGGACACCAGCGAAGATCGCGCTCGAGCTGCTCGAGGCCCACCGCGACGTATTTGCGCTGGCGCATCCCCGCGACGAGGTGAGGCACGCAGAGACGGTTCGCAGTGACGACGGACGGCTGCACGTCCGCTTCGAGCGCCAGGTGAAGGGGATTGCGGTGTGGGGGGAGGATCTGGTCGTCCACATGGAGGCCAGCGGCGTCTTCTACGCTTTCAACGGGCGCTACTCGCCAACACCGGTCGCTCCGACGCTCGCGGCGCAGCTGAGCGCGGAGACCGCCGTCGAACAAGCTCTCGACTATCTGTTGGGGTACACCACCGTCCGGCCGCTGGGCGAATACGCTCGTCAGCTGCTCGACTACAATGGACCCACGGCGCAGCTGTTTCTGAAACGAGGCGACGACGGCGCACTGCGGCCGGCGTGGTGCGTGGAGGTGCGTCCGAACTTGTGGGACCGCTGGCTGTGCTTTGTCGACGCGGTGAGTGGCGAAGTCGTCGATGCCTACAACGCGACGCCGACAGACGGGCCCGCCACGGCGGCTGCCATCGACCTGAAGGGTGGCACCCAGACGCTGAATGTGTTCGATGTGGAGGGCGTGTTTGTATTGGTTGACGGTTCGCGGCCGATGTTCGTAGACACGCAGACCAACCTGATCGGCAATCCGCAGGGAGCAATCGTCACCCTGAGCGCCGAAGAGCAGGACCTGACACGGTCCACCCGCCTCGCCCACGTGCAGTCGGAGGACAACACCTGGGCCGACCCGGTGGCGGTGTCCGCACACGCCAACATGGGCGCTGTCTTCGAGTATTATCTGCAGACCTTCGGGCGCCTGTCGATCGACGGGCTGGGCGGGTCGATGTTGAGCGTCATTCACGTTACCGACCAGGGCCAACCAATGGACAATGCCTTCTGGAACGGCGTCTTCATGGCCTACGGCGACGGCAATGTCGCCTTCGATCCGCTGGCAGAGGCGCTGGACGTGGCCGCTCACGAGATGACCCACGGCGTCATTCAGAATACGGTGAACCTCGAGTACCGAGGCCAGTCCGGGGCTCTCAACGAGTCGTTCGCGGACGTCTTCGCAGTCATGGTCGATCGCGACGACTGGCAGCTCGGGGAAGACGTGATCAAGTCGCTGCGGCTGTTTCCGTCGGGTGCGTTGCGCGACATGGCCGATCCGCACAACGGGGTCTCGTCGGCGAGTAACGCCTGGCAGCCGGCGCACATGAGTGAGTTTCGCGACCTGCCGCTGGCGGTCGACAACGGCGGCGTGCACGTCAACAGCGGCATACCGAACCGCGCCTGCTTTCTGGTCGCCGACGCCATCGGCCGCGACAAGACGGAGCGTATCTATTACCGCATCCTCGACGCGCGTCTGATCAGTCCGCGCGGCGACTTTGTCGACATGCGGCGAGCGGCGAGACAGTCGGCGATCGATCTGTTCGGCGACGGCTCGCCCGAGGTCGAGGCGGTGTTGAACGCGTTCACGACCGTCGGTGTCGTGGGCGACGAAGGCTACGAGCCGCCGCAGCGGCGAGCGCCGACGCCGGGCGAAAGGTGGCTGCTGGTGGTCAACGCCGAGGGGTCCGACCGCGGACTGTATCTCGTGCGGCCCGAGGTGGAGTCGGAAGGCGACATCGTAGAGCTGACATCGACCCCGGTCAACGGAGACACGGGGAACTCGGTGACCGTGGCTGCCGACGGCTCTTTCGTGCTCTTCGTCGATGCCGACAACAATCTGCGCGGCATCGACATCGACGGCTCCAACGAAGAGGTGCTGAGCGCGACGGGAGACTGGGCCAGCATCGCCCTGTCGCCGGACCAGCGGCGACTGGCGGCGACGACGATCTTCCGGGATCACAGGATCTTCCTGTTCGACCTCGTCGATCCCGAGCGCAGCAAGGCATTGGTGCTGCGACGGCCGACGACGCAGGAAGGGGTGGCGACGGACGTCGTCCAGTTCGCCGACGCCATGGACTGGGATCCGGACAGCCAGTTTCTGATCTACGACGCTCTCAACACCATACTCACCGCCACGGGCGATTCGCTGTCCTTCTGGGAGGTGAACATGCTTGACCCGGACGAAGGGTTCGTCGTGCCCTTGCTGCCGCCGCAGCCCGAGGGTCTGCAGCTGGGCAACCCGTCTTTTGCGCGCACGACCGGGCGCCAGGTAGCCTTTGACCGCTTAGACAGCCGCATTGGCAGCAACGAAATCTGGGTGTTCGACCTGGTGACCGGCGATGCCGGGTTCATCGTCGATACCGGCGCGGCGCTCGGGTTTCCGAGTTTCGCCGTCGATGACAGCGAGCTGGCGTACAATCGCCAGGACGGGTCGGGACGGCGTATCGTGGCGCGGATTCCTCTCGATGACAGCCGCCTGGCCAGCGCGGGGCCCGGGGACAATTTCCTGTTTGACGCACAGATACCCAACTGGCTGGTGATCGCCGAGCCCGAAATTCCAACATCCGTGGATGCAGTGGGGGGGGACGGCGAGCCCACGGCCGTCGAGCTGATTGGCAACTATCCGAACCCGTTCAACCCGGCGACGACCATCCGTTTTAAGTTGCCGTCGACGGGTCGGGTAGAGCTGGCCGTGTTCGACGTGCGCGGTGCTCTCGTTGCGAAGCTGGTCACAGGGGAGCGCGATGCGGGTGAGCACGCTGTCGTGTGGGACGGCATGGACGACCTGGGACGGCCCGCGGCCAGCGGCGTGTATCTGTATCGCCTGCGCGCGCCAAGTGCAGACGGGGTGGTGAGGGAGGCGTCCGGGCGCATGGTCCTGATGAGATAAGGCGGCCGGGCTAGTGCAGCGCGGCGCAAGTTCGGCGGCATTCGGCCGCACTTACGCCGCGATGCACTAGAGATTCAGGCGGCGTAGCCCGCGTTCGAAGCCGCGTCAATCGGCCAGGATTCGATCCGATCGTCCGCCAGCACTACGTACTCTCGCGCCAGATTAGCCACCGGGCATGAATGATTGGGGATAATCCGCACCTGCGCCCCGATCGGCAGGTCGAAGCTTGCCCTGGCGAGTTTGCCGTGCTCCTCCGACAACCCGGTGACGACCATACCGTGGGTCGGGCTCAGATAGTGAGCGCAAGGATAGGCGACCCCGAAGCCCGGCGCGCTGGCCATTCCGTGCCCGCCGGTATCCGAGGTCAGCGTTTTGGAACCGGCATCGGTGATGAAGAAGTCCGCGTTCTTGCTGATCACCGTCGCCAGGACCGACAGTGACACTGCCTCGTTGGTAACCACGCCCACCTTGATCGGCAGTAGATCGAGAAACGCGTAGTTCCCCGGTCGGATCTCCGTGATCCCCGCAAAACCGGGCGCCGCCAGTATCGTTGGCGTAGCCCCGACCGAAATCTCGGGCACGGCGATGTCGTGCTCGATCAGCCGGTCGCGCACCTGCAGCATGGTCTCTCGCTCCGCCTCGGCCATCTCGACGGCCGCGTGCCGTGATTCTACGGCGTAGACCTGCCCGGCATGCGAGAGAATCCCTCTGAAATCCAGACCCGGCGCCGAAATTATCTGCCAGGCAAGTTCAACGGGGGCCGCGCTGGCCGGATCGACGCCGCAGCGGTGCAAGCCGACATCGATCTTGATAAAGACGCCCAGTTCGACCTCGGTACGGGCGGTCGTGTCCGCGGCGACCTGGATGCCGGTTGGCGAATCGACGACGACGCGGAGATCCGCTCCCGAGGATTCCGGATCCAGCAAGAGCCGGTCGAGACTGCGAGGAGTTACAACGGGGCGCGAAATGGTGATCGATCTGATTCCGTGCCGCAGGAAGACGAGCGCCTCGCCAACCGTCGCCACCGTAAGCCCCGAAGCCCCAAGCGCAAGCTGCCGACGCCCAAGCTCGATCGACTTGTGGGTCTTGGCATGCGGGCGCAGGGCTAGGTGGTGTTCGTCCGCCAGGCGCTGCATCGATTCCAGGTTCGACTCCAGCTTTGCCAGGTCGAGCAGCACAGCCGGCGTTTCAATGGTCGCCAATTGCGAGAGATGGTCCATATGATTCTTGCCTTCAGTTATTTCGGGCTTCAGGCCGCCGTCGCGCCGACCAGCGGGCAGCGGAACTCCAGAGATAGTAGACGGGGATGCCGGCGAGGAGGATGCCGATGATGATGGCGCCCTCCCACGGCCGGTTTGACAACTCGTTGGCGAGAATCGCCACATTGAGCGCGATATAGACCAGAGGAGTCCAGGGGTAACCCGGCATCCTGTACGGCAGGTCGTCGCCCCGCCACCTGAAGATGAAGAGAGAGCACCCCACCAGGATGAAGAAGACTACCGCCGCAAAGATCTCGAAGCGGAGCAGATCGAAGAAGTTGGGCCACAGCACGACAAAGCCACACCCGGCCAGACCGCGCCAGATCAGGGCGTTGTGCGGCGTCTCGAAACGCTGGCTCCTGGCCCCGAGAAAGCTGAAGGTCATACCGTTGTTGGCGAGGGCGAAGATCGACCTCCCCCCGGCCAGGAGATTGCTGTTAAAGCCGCTGAAGACCGAGCAGAGGATCATCAAGGTAACCAGCGAACCGAAGCCGGGACCGATCATCATGGTGCCGATGTCTCTGGCCGCGTTTTCCGTTTGCCCGAGCCCGACCACGCCGAGGGCGCGGATATAGGTCAGGTTGACGACCATGTAGACCGCCGCGACGATCAGGATCGTGTAGATCAGGATGCGCGGCAGGTTCTTTCGTGGGTCGCGCACCTCGCCGCCCAGGACCGCCATCGACTCCCAGCCTCCGAAGGTCCAGATCACACCGATGATAGCCAGCCCGAAGGCGCTAGGAAAGTCGGGCTGTTCGGCCGGTGGTTGGACCTTCGCGGCCGCGAACTCGCCCAGGTTGGCGAAGTGTTCCCAACCCGGGGCCAGTAGGAAGATCCCCAGACCCACGATCGCAAACAGCGTGAGGAGCTTCAGCGGCGTGAAGACCTTCATGACGAGCGCGGAATACCGGGTGCCGAGGACCGCGATCGTCGTAAGGCACATGAGCGTCGCCACCGCGATCCACGCCTCGGGCCAACGGACGCCGAAGTAGTCGACAAAAAAACCGGCAAATGCCAACGACAGCGCACCGACGCCGGCCGGGCCAATCAGGAGGTCCTTCCACCCGGAGACGAAGGCGATCGGCCGGCCGTACCCCTCGAGCAGGAAGATATAGGCTCCGCCTGTCCTTGGTCGCGCCGCCGCCAACTCGGCGTAGGTCATCGCCCCCAGCAAGGTCAGCACGGCGCCGACGACCCAGACCAGGATGGCTGGCCCGGCCGAACTGAAGGCCGCAGCCACCGTCGGCGCGGTCAGGAAGATACCCGTGCCGATGACCCGGCCGATCAGGATCGCCAGGCCGTCCCACGTTCCCAGGACACGCGGGAGGACGCGTTCGTCACTCATCCCTTCGGTGTGCACGTTTCAGACCTCCTGCTGTTTCTGTCCGATCCCCAGACGCTCGCAGACCTCGTCGAATTCCCGCTGGGTGATCTCGTCCAGGGCGGTGGGGGGTGCCGGTGAGCGGAAGCGCGGCGACTTGATCACTCCTCGGCGAAAGAGGATCTCCTTGTGCACCAGCCCGCCAATGCGGAGCACCGGCTGGATCTCCTGTTCCCACACCTGACGGGCTGCCCCCTCGTCACCGGCCTGCCAGTGATCCCACACGTTGACGAAGGCGCCGGGAAGACTGGGCCAGGGCATGGTGCCCTGTGAGCCGCGGCGCAGCTCTTCGATCAGATGCGTGCCACTGGCGCCGCCAAACACGGTTACCAGACCTTCACCGTGTTCGACCGCTTCCTGGACCTTCCGGGGTGGGGGTGCGCTTTCTACCTTGGCGTAGCGCAGGCGCTCCGACTCCTCGGCAATCCGTCGCATGAGAGCTCCTCCGACCGCCTCCCCCGCCTCCTGCAGGAAGATGGGGATGCCGATCGCAGCGGACAGAGATTTGAAGTAGGCCCGCGTCTCGCTCTCGGGTACACCTCCCGCGGGCGGTGTGCACATCACCGCACTCGCGCCCAGATCCTGAGCCTGTCGGCTGTACAGTATCGTAGCAGCCGTCGACGGCGCACCCGTGTTCACCACTACCGGTACGCGGCCACCAGACTGCTCGATCACCACCTCGGCTACTCGCAGCCTTTCGGCCTCGGTGAGCTTGGGGATCTCGGTGGCGTAGGCGATCCCCAGGCCGTGGACGCCGGCGCCGATGTTATAGTCGACGACGCTTCTCAAACTATCCTCGTCTATCCGGTCCCGGTCGTCGAAGGGCGTGATCAGGATGGGGAAGACGCCGCGCATGGGAGCGGCCATTATCTGCCCCCCGATTCTGCCGGCGCAGGATTGCCGGCAGAGCCGGGTTGACGATCGAGAGTGTCTATCATATCCTGCATCTTTCCAGCGACGAAACGGGTGTGAATGGCGATCAGGGCCTCCCCCTTATCGGCGGTTGCGAGGGTGGCGTTTTCCTGGCGGGCGCGATCGCGGGGATTCTCCGGATTGGGGCCACCCTCGGGCCAGCCTTCTTTCGAGAACGGCTCGAGATACGCTCTGACCGCGGCGGACAGATGGCGCGCGTAGTCGAGTTCGGTGCGGTCGTAATCGGCCATGGTGAAGGCGCGCACGCGCTTCGGCGAAGCGGCCATCATGACGGAGGTCTCCTCCTCTGAGGCGTGGTTGAGCGCCGTCTGTCGAGCCACCGTGTCCAGCTTGCCGTCCTCGAGATCGCGGTACCCCTGGAGGATGCCGCGGCGCTCCTGGTCGGTCACACCGGTCCAGTACGAGACCTCGTCGAGGACGACGCCCAGTTCCCGACGCCACGCCGGCAGCTTCTCGCCCAGCAAACCGTGGTTGCCCCCGTGCCCGTTGACCACGAGGATAGCGTTGATACCGTGGGTCTTCAAGCTCTCGATAACATCGTACAGGTAAGCGAGCAAGGTCTCCTTGCGCAGCGTCAGAGTACCCTTGCGCGCCATGTGGTAGGGAGAGTAGCCGACCGGACAGGAAGGCGCGACCGTGACTTGCGGGTAGAGCTGCAGCGCGGCCTCTTGGGATATGAAGGTGGACAGGACGATGTCCAGATTGAGGCTGAGGTGCTCGTTGTGTTGCTCGATGGCGCCGATGGGGATGATGACGCCCTTCAGCCTGCCACTCTGCAGAGCCTCGCGAATCTCTCTGCGGGTGCACTCACCCAGCATCACCTTGTCGCGATCGACGGCATGGTCGTTCACTGTCGTTCTCCTTTCGAATCGGTGGTGGAACGTAGCCGGACCCATTCGTCGCCTATTCCTCCGCGCTCTGTGGGTCGCGAAGGTGGCGGACGGCAATCAAGAGAGAGATCACCGTAACGATCAGAACAAAAATCCATGGGGTCGACGGGTTCCAGGAGTACAGAACGCCGCCTAACAAGGATGCGATCATCAGCGGAAGAGTGATGAGGAAACCCGTTCCAGGTCCGCCGACTCCGCCGGAAGCACCGCCGATCATCACGGTGCCGCGACCGATCGCCGCCATCACTCTCCCCCTGATCGAGCTGGGGACAAGGTCGGCCATCAGAGCGGCAGTCGCAGGACTGAAGAATGCTCCAGTCATTCCCACCACGCACCGTAGCAGCAGTATATAGGTGAATGAACCGGCAAACACGTAGAGCGGGATGACGGTAGACACGAGCAGTGCGCCGATGATGAACCGGGTGCGCCCGAAGCGATCCGCCATGAATCCGGCCGGGATGGCGACGGCGTTCTTGACGATCGATTCGACCATCAGGATCAATCCCCATTGGGCCGCAGAGATTCCGATGTGGGTCTTCGCATAGATGACCCAGAAGGGGCTGGCGACGCCGTTGGCGACGAAGCAGAGAATGATGATCGCTGACAGCGCCTTCAAAACAGGGGAGAAGCCCCTCAGCATCGACGGAATGCCGGCGTAGGCGTTCTTGAAGGTAGCGGACAGGTTGGTGACGCTCACCGTTGTCGCGGGGAGCTCCCTCGTCTCGCGGATAAAGAGGAGGTTGATGGTAGCTCCGGCGGCGTACGCCAGGGCCATGATGGCATAGAGGATCCTCATGCCGGTGTCGACGCCGTAGGCATCCAGGGCAGCCCCGGCTACCCATGGAGCAAACAGCGCCGGAGACCCTGACAGCGCCCCCATCGTGGCGATTCCGCGGCCGCGGTTTTTCCGGGGCAGGGAGTCCGCCAGGATGGCGGAGGAGGCGGGGAAGTGGAAGACAGCGAAGCCCTGGAGCAAGCGAGCGATGGCGATCCACTCCCAACTCGGCGCGAACACGTTGATCACCAGCACGGCGGCGGAGAAGTAGCCGGCCGCCGCGATCAGCTTTGGCCGGCTCATGTGGTCGGCGAGATAGCCGGCGATCGGGAAGACGAGCAGTCCCCCGAGGGGGCCGAGGGCGTAGACCAGCCCGACTTTGGCCGGGTCGCCCCCCAGAGAGAGGATGTAGAGCGGGATGTAAGGGAAGACCATGCTGCGGCAGAACATCCCCAGGCCCCCGGACACGGTGAGCACCAGGACGTTCCCCCGAAGGAACCCGAATGTCTGCGCTATCGACCACTCCCTCCCCATCCTTATCCCTTCAGCCAGGCATGACGACGAGGAGCTGGGCCACGCGTCAACAGGTCTGGGATCCGCATGCTTAATCGAAGGACAACGGCATACCCTTGGATTCGGCAGACTCGCGCAGCGCGGAGAGGAAACGGGCGGCCGGGCCGCCATCGACGAGGCGGTGGTCGAAGGTGAGACTGAGAACCACGGTGGATCGGGCCACAACCTGACCGTCGCGGACAACGGGTCTCATGGCGATGCGGCCGATGCCGAGGACGGCGCTTTGCGGCGGGTTGATGATCGGCGTAAAGGCATCCACGCCGTGCATCCCCAGATTGGTGATGGTGAAGGTGCCGCCGGCCAGGTCGTCCGGCCGGAGCTGCCCTTTGCAGGCGCTGTCTGCCAGCGCAGCGGCTTCATCGCGGATTTCTTCGATCGACTTGCGATCGGCGTTGCGGATGACCGGCACCAGGAGTCCGGCGTCGGTATCGACGGCGACGCCGATATGAATCGAGCCGTGAAGCACGGCGCAGTCGGCATCCATCGAGGCGTTGAGCTCGGGGTGTATGGCCAGAGCGCGGGCGGTGAGTTTGACAAACAGGTCAGTGAAACCCGGCGCGGGTTTTGAGTATCGGCCCCGAAACTCGACCAGCTCGGTGGCGTCGATCTCGGCGGTCAGGGTGACGGCGGCGTTGTCGCGAGCGCTCTGGAGCATTCTGTCGGCGATGACGCGGCGCACGGGGCTCAGCGGTATCCTCTCATCCGCAGTCTCAGCGCTGGAGTCGGCGGCTGAATCGTCAGCGGAGTCAGCCGAGGCGGCGGCGCGAACATCGTCTTCGGTGATTCGCCCGGAGCGGCCGCTGCCACTGAGCTGCGTCCAGTCCACGCCCATCTCGCCCGCCAGGCGTCGAGCGCGGGGACTGATCGCCGGCTTGACGCGCGCTGAATCTTTTGAAGTGCCTGAATCTCTCGAAGTGCCTGAGTCGTGTGCGAAGCGCGATACCGGAGACGGAGGCGACGCGGCGATGACCGGCTGGCTAGCGGAGGATGTCTCGTCCATTGGTGTCGCTGCGGGTGGCACTGCCGGGGCTGCCTCCCCCGGCGCAAGGAGATATCCCAACATGGTGCCGACGGCAACCGTCGCCCCCGGTCCCGGCACTCCGGGTGGTAGGTGAAGGATGCCGCCATCGAAGGACTCCACTTCGCTCACCGCCTTATCGCTTTCGACGGTAAACAGAATGTCACCCGCGGCCACGGTCTCTCCCTCTTTTTTCAGCCATTCGACGAGCGTGCCCTCCTCCATGGTCCAACCGAGGCGCGGCATGACGATTTCCACTGGCATTCTCTGTGATCCTGTGCGAAAAGGAAGGAGGTTATTCGGCGGCGATATTCCGAATGGCCAGAGCGATCTGGTCTGGCTGTGGGATGACCGCCGACTCAAGAGTCGGGCTGAAGGGCGTCGGGCTGTGGGCGCCGTTCAGGCGTCGAACTGGAGCGTCGAGCTGGTCGAAGCAACGCTCGACGATCTGGGCGGAGATCTCGGCGCCGATCCCACACGGACCGAAGGCCTCATCGACGATGAGGAGGCGTCCGGTCTTGCTCACGGACCGAAAGATCGTCTCGGTGTCGAGGGGGGCTATGCTGCGCGGGTCGATGAGCTCCACCGAGATCCCGTCGGCGGCCAGTTCATCACACAGCGCCGAGGTTTTCGCAACCATCGGGCCCAAGGCCACGACGGTGACATCGTCCCCTTCGCGGCAGACGCGAGCCTGGCCAAAGGGGATGGTGTAGTCATCTTCGGGTACCTCGCCCCGGGTGCTGAGGAGACTCTTGTGCTCGAGGAAGAGGACTGGATCGTCGCTGCGAAGGGCGGTCGTCATCAGTCCCTTGGCATCGTAGGGGGTCGTGGGGACGACGACGCGGAATCCCGGCAGGTGGGCGAAGACCGAGTAGTAGCTGCCGGAGTGATGGGTCGCATGGCCGCCGCCGGCGCCGATGCAGCCGCGCAGAACGACCGGCATTTTCAGACGCCCGCTGGTCATATACTGGATCTTGGCGATTTGGTTGGCGAGCTCGCCGAAGCTGTCGAGGATAAAGTCGATGAACATGAAGTCCACCACGGGACGGGTGCCGGTCATGGCCGCGCCGGCGCACAAGCCGACAAATCCCCGCTCACAGATCGGTGTGTCTCTGAGACGGCGAGGTCCGAAGCGCTCGAAGAATCCGCTCGTGGTGTTGAAGTTGCCGCCGCGCCTGCCGATGCCCTCGCCGAGCACGAAGATAGTGGAGTCTCGCTCCATCTCCGCACCCAGTGCCTCTCTGGCCGCTTCGGTGTAAGTCATTTCCCGCATGGTCAGCCGTCCTCGGCGAAGATGTGATCGGAGACGGTGCCGGGATCGGGCCAGGGGCTGTCGGTGGCGAACTGCACCGCTGCCTCGATCAGTTCGGCTATTTCCCGGTCGATCCGGTCCAGCGCCGGTTGCTCGATCGGGTCATTGATGGGGCCATCGTCCAGCATGCGGTCGGCGAACGCTTTAATCGGATCGCGTGCCTTCCAGGCGTCGACCTCCTCCTCGGTGCGATAGCCGCCGTCTCCCATGCCCTCGGCGTGGGGCCGCGTCCTGTAGGTGCGGCACTCGATAAGGGTGGGGCCGTCCCCCGCTCGGGCGCGTGATACCGCAGCCTGGGCGGCATCGGCGACGGCGAGCACATCGTTGCCGTCCACGGCGATTCCAGGCATGCCGTAGCTGGCCGCGCGCTGAGCGACGTCGGTGTTGCGAGCCGCGTAGCTGAAGGGGACTTCAGTGGCGTACATGTTGTTCTCGCATACGAAGAGGGTGGGGAGCTGCCAAATCGCGGCGAGGTTGAGCCCTTCGTGAAAGGCGCCGTTGCCGACGCCGCCGTCCCCAAAGAAGGCGACGCTGACGCGATCGGTCTCCAGCAGCTGGAAGGAATATCCGGCACCGGTCGCCTGGAGGATGTTGGGACCGACAATACCGGTTGTGCCCATCAGTCCCACATCGGGGGAGAACAGATGCATGCTGCCGCCGCGGCCCTGTGAACAGCCGGTAGCGCGACCGAAAAGCTCGGCGATGAGCTCGCGTGGAGGAACTCCTTTGGCAAGGGCGTGGCCGTGGCCGCGGTGGGTGCTGAAGACAGCGTCGTCTTTGCGAAGATGGGCGCAGACTCCGGTGGCGACCGCCTCCTGGCCGATGTAAGTGTGGCACGCCCCGGTGACGGTGCCAGCCTGGTAGGATCTGGCCAGTTGCAGCTCGCACTGACGGATCACGACCATGGTGCGATAGAGTGAGAGCAGAGCGTCCTGGTCTAGTGTCATGACGCTAACCGCTGACCGTCGGTCCGCCGGGATACGATCCGCCCGCGTTCATCGCCAGGTTGCCACCGTCCATGGGGAGGAGGACCCCCGTCACCCAGGCCGAGGCCTCGGTGGCGAGGAAGATGGCGACTCCCTTGACGTCCTTGGGCTCACCGAGCCGGCCGCTGGGGATGCCGCGCAGCCAAGTGTCGATCATTCGGGGCTCGCGGTCCAGCCGCCCCTGCAGGAAGGGGTTCATCACCTGAGCGAGCAGGATGGCGTTGACGCGGACACCCCGCCCCGACCACTCGGTGCTGAGCTCTCGCGTCATCTGGGCGACAGCGCCCATGGCCATGCTGTAGGCCGTGTGGCCGCGCCCCATGGCGGTCAGACTGGCAATCGAGCCGATGTTGATGATGCTGCCGCGTCCGGCCTCGAGCATGCGCCGGCCGCCCTCCTGGCAGCAGCAGAAGCGCCCCACGACCAGGTTCTGGTGCACGCGCTCCACGTCATCCAGGGTCAGGTCCTCCGGTTTCTTGATGATGGCGTCCCCGGCGACATTGGCGAGCACGTCGATGCGGCCGAAGTCCCGATCCAGCTGCTCGAACATGGCGCGAATTTGCGCCGGATCGGAGACGTCGCACTTCAGTGGGATCGCTCGTCTTCCCAACGCCTCGATCTCGGCGGCGGTCTCGCGGACCCCCTCCTCGTTGAGGTCGGCCAGCATCAGGTCGGCGCCGACCTCGGCGAAGCCCAAGGCCATATTCTTGCCGATGCCCTGGGCGGCGCCGGATACGAGGGCGACTCGACCGCTCAGGTCGAACAGCGGATGGTGCGGGGGTGTAGATGGACCGGAGGTTCCCAACTGCGATCTCCTTGTCTGGCGTCGGTGAAGGTGATGGCGTCGGAGAAAACGCAACGCACGCGCAGCGTCCGCTCACGGCGACGGGCATGGTCTCCGCGTTGAAGCGCCCGATCCGACCGGGGGGATTCACCGATGAGGACCCCGGGCCGGCATGTGATCGGCCGACGGCTGCGAAATATACTGTTGGAATGGTCTCAGCTCCAATGCGTGGATTCGCTCATGGCGAGCCGCCCTCGTGGTCACCGCTTGCGGGAACTCAGGATGTTGAGCGTGGATCTCGGGGCCGAGGACGGGTCTTTCGAGCAACACCTATTGCAGCTGGACCTCATTGCTCGGCTCGCCTTCACCGACTCGATTCAGGGCGGTGACAGACACAGGCTCTTGTTGACCCTGCACCGTCGAATATCGATACCAGCGCTGTGAAGAGTGCGTCTCGGCAATCAGCTTGCGGGGAGAATCCCTATGCAGGTAAATGCGGTAGGATTCGACCTGGCCGCCAGATAGTGGCTCATCCCAATCGAGGGTTACACCACCGTCGCCGGGATCGCGCGTCTTCAGGTTTCTGGGTGCCCCCGGCAGCGCTCTAGCGCCTGCTGTCGCGGCAGAGGGCAGGATGACACGCGCCATCTCAAAAAGCTTCTCGGCAAACCCTGATGGCGGCGAAGCTGCCAGCGAACTCGTGCTCCCCGGCCAGCACGCCATTGAGATAGATCTTCATTCCCGCGGGACCTGTGACCGCGGCGATGTGATACCAGTCGTCGATCCGCAGGACATCGGGCACGGTGATGACGTGCAGCTTCTGTGCCTGCTGGTAGACAAAAAAGACGAGGTCTCTTGTACGGGTTCCGTTGTGCAAACCCATCAACTGCCACGTTTTGCCGAAGCCGAAAGGTTGGGTATTGTGGCTCAAGCGCTGCCATTTGACCCAGGCTTCGACGGTAGCCTCCTCGAAGTGGTTGAAGACGTCGGGCGGCAGACGGACGTGACTGCCATCGCCATCGAGTTGCAGTATGCGAGTCATTCGACAAGGCTATGGTATTCACCCGCGTCGGGCAACCGCAGCCGGGGAGATGTAAGGCTGGCTAGAGGGCCTCACTCGGAGCGGATATACGCCGCCCTCCTGAGAGATTGCTCGCTCGCAGCAAAGCGGCGATCTTGTAGGCGTCAATGCGTAGGCGGACAAAGCGGAGCCGACCCCAGCGAGTTGCTGAAGGAGAGTGTGCATATGGACGCGGTATGTCTCGAACACTGCCTGACCCAGGAGGAGCGCGTCGCCTTTGACAAGGAGGGGTTCTTTGTCGTCGAGGGCGCTCTGCCAGGCACCATGGTCGAGGAGCTGACAGCAGTATCCGACCGGCTCGACGCGCACCACAGGCTCGAGCGGGGCAAGGGGCGAAACGACTCTCTGCTCACGCTGGACTTTGTGGGCAAGGACGAGATTTTCCTCGAGCTGTTGGATTGGCCGCGGACCTTTCCCAAGGTGTGGGGCATTCTCGGGTGGCATATCCAACTCTACCACTCTCATCTGATCGTGACGCCGCCAGTGGCTGCCGCCGACCGGGAGGTCGAGAAGCGACTGGGCTGGCATCAGGACAGCGGCCGGTTGAATCGGGACCTCGAAGGGGATCCACGGCCCCGGGTTTCGTTGAAGGTCGCGTTCTTTCTGACCGATACGTCGGCGACCGGCAGCGGGAATCTGTCGGTCGTTCCCGGCAGCCACCTGCGCAACAAGCTGGCGATGCCCGCGGATGGGGTGTCTGACCCCGCGGCTACCACGCCCGTTCACGCCAGAGCGGGCGATGCTGTATTCTTCGACCGGAGACTGTGGCACAGTGGCGGCAGAAACCTTTCCGACGTGACCAGGAAGGTGCTGTTCTACGGATACAGCTATCGGTGGCTGAGGCCGCGTGACGACATGACGGTCGATCATATCATGGACCGCTGCGACCCGATTCGCCGGCAACTGCTCGGGGCCAGCGCCAGCGGCGGCATGGGCTACACCTCTCCCGGCGACGAGGACGTGCCGCTGCGCGAGTGGATACGGGAACACCAGGGTGAGGAAGCGGTGGTGGCCTGAACATGACGAAACGCATCGAACACGGTGATCTGGTGCGGTTCCTCCGAGACGCACTGATGGCGGTCGGAGTGCCGGCGCAGGTCGCCGAGATAGAGGCGGAGATCGGCGCGGAGGTCGATCTGTGCGGCGTTCACACCCACGGCGCGCGGCTTTTGCCGACTACGGTGGACAACATCCGCAAGGGGCTCACCAACCCAGATCCCGAGTTGGCGGTAATCGAGGAATTCGGGGCCACGGTGCTGGCAGACGCTGACCGGGGGATTGGTCGGTATGTGTCCGCCATGGCGATGGACCTGGCCTGCGAGCGGGCGCGGGCTCACGGAATCGGGGCGGTAAGCGTGCGCAATGTCGCCCACTGGGGCCGAGGCTACAGCTATTCGCTGCGGGCGGCGCGGGCGGGGATGATCGGTCTGGCCTTTACCAATGCCATCGTCAATTTCCCGGCGTGGGGAACCCGCGTAGCGTCCCTGGGGAACAACCCGATGGCGATCGGCGTCCCCGCCGCGGATGGCGAGCCGGTGGTGCTCGACATGGCGATGACGCAGTCCTCTATCGGCCGAGTGAGAGACGCCGCTGCAGATGGCGAGAAGGTTCCGCTGGGCTGGGGGCTGGACTCGGCGGGACAACCATCCGACGACCCCGACGAGATCCTCTCGTCCGGGCGGTTGCTGCCGATGGGAGAGCACAAGGGGAGCGCGCTGGCCTTTGCGATCGAGCTGCTGACCGCCGGTCTGGCCAACGGACTGCTGTGCGGCGAGCAAGGGGTGGCGGGCAAGCCGACTGATACCGAGGGGGGCTCGACGAAGCTTTTTATCGCCATCCGTCCGTTCGGCGACTGGCTGCCGCAGCGCTCAGAGGATCTCAAGGCACACCTGGGGTCGGCGCCGCGGGCCCCGGAGCAGGGAGAGGCCCAGTGGCCGGGGGAGGGCAGCTTCCGCCGGCGCCGAGAGTACCTGGAAAACGGCATCGCCCTGCCCCTGTCACTGGCACAGGATCTGGAGAAGCTGGCGCGGGATCTGGGGGTGGAGTTCTCAGCAATACAGTAATGAGGAGACCTTCATGGCAACACTGATCACCGGTGGTACGGGGTTTATCGGCTCGGAAGTGGCGCGAGTTCTGGTCGATCGGGGGGAGGGCGACGTCACCCTGTTCGATATCACCGACTCGACGCACCGACTGGAAGACATCGCCGCGAAGGTGGAGGTGATACGGGGCGATGTGGGCAATATCAGCCACGTTTTGGACGCAGTTCAGCAGAGCTCAGCCAAGGTGGTCTACCACCTCGGCGCCATGTTGTCTCTGCCCTCGGACAGCGATCCGTCGGCGGCGATGCGCACCAATGCGATCGGCACCTTCAACGTGATGGAAGCGGCGCGGCTGCTGGGCGTGGAGAAGGTGATTTTCAGCAGCAGCATCGGCACCTATGCTTCCGGTATCACCGAGGAGACCATCGACGACCTCACGCTGCAGAGGCCCCAGTTCTTTTATGGCGCCTGCAAACTGTTTGGCGAGCACACAGGACTATTCTACAAACGGAAGTATGGGATCGACTATCGCGGCATCAGATACCCCGTCATCGTCGGCCCCGGCGTGCGCTCTCCGGGGGCGGCTCAATACAACTCGTGGGTTATCGAGGAGAGCGCCAAGGGGAAGCCCTTTTCAGTATGGGTGAAACCGGAGCAGCGGGCCTCTCTGGTCTACTTCAAGGACGCCGCGCGGGCGACGGTTGCCCTTGCGGATGCGCCGGTCGACCGCATCGAGATGGTGAACTATCTGATCAGCGGTACTTCGCCCAGGGCTGCTGATCTGGTAGACATGGTCAGACGGAAGGTGCCGGGAGCGGAGATCGACTTCGCCGTAAATGAGGAAATTCAGGCCATTCTGGATGAAGTGCTGAGGCCGATCGACGACCGCTTCGCCTGCAGTGAATGGGGTTGGGAGCCGACCTACGACCTCGAGCAGATGGTTGACGACTTTTTGAGGGAGTTGCGGGATCATCCACTGAGATACCCCTGAACGGGAGAGTGAGGAAGATGGCGAGTAAACCGAAGGTGTTGTTGCTGGGCGATTCGATCCGCATGAGCTATCAGGCCCTCGTCGCCGAGAATCTGGCGGGGAGGGCGGAGGTCGTCGGTCCGGCGGACAACTGTCAGTACAGCCTGTTCACGCTATCCTCGTTGGATCGCTGGATCGGCGAGCTCGGCAAGCCCGACATCGTCCACTGGAACAACGGCCTGCACGATTGCGGTCACAATCCCGGCAGGAGCCCGGTTCAGATACCGGTAGACATGTTCCGGGAGAATTTGCAGCTCATCCTTCCGCGGCTGAGAGTGCTGACCCCCAACGTCCTGTGGGCGACACTCACTCCCATACACCCGGATCGCCCTTTCAGGGATTCGCAATGGTCCTGGCGCAACGAGGAAATCGACCGCTATAACGCCGCGGCGCGGGAGTTGATGGAGGCCAATGAAGTGCCGATTACCGAGCTGCATGAGCTCGTGTCGGAGAATGTCCAGGAGCTCCTGAGCGAAGACCAGCTCCACCTGTCACCGGCTGGCCAGGCGGCGTGCGCCAGTGCCGTTGCGCGGGCGATTTCCGCGCATCTGCCACAATAGCGGCGACTCCGCGGTCGGCCGAAGGAGGCCCGTCCGACAGTCGTTGCACGCTCACAGTTTTCTGACATCAACCCAGCGGAGGACCACATGCTTCAGCCACAATACGAAGACCCTACCGAGCACCTGTGGAGCCTGGCGTGGGGGCGAAATATCTCCCGCTTTCTCGGTCTCGCCATTGAGCTCGATGCCCTCGGCAAGATGGGGGAAGAGCCGATAACGGTGACCGAGGCCAGCGTCCGCTGGGGGCTCCCCGAGACCTCGGCGAGGGTGCTTGCCCAGAGCCTGTGCTGCATGCGGATCCTCGTGCATAAGAACGGGCTGTTGACCAAGAGCGAGCTCGCGCAGAACCTCGCGGCGGGCGGGTTTCTCCTGGATGAGTGTCGCAAGCCACTGGCGTCAATCGATGTTCTCAAGGGTGAGCTGCAGTCGCCAAAGCCGCAGGCCTGGTACCAGATCCGCGACGACGGCCAAGCACCGGACGACTCCACCCTGAACCCCGGATTCTACCGCAAACTCCACCCAATTCGCCTCACCTGGGGTGAGCAGCTCGCCGGGCGCTACGACTTCAGCGGCCATCGCGAGCTCATCGACATCGGCGGCGCCTCAGTTGGCTGATGGGCATCCGCACCAAGGCTCCCCATCTGCGTTGCGTGATCTACGATATCGCTGCCGCCTGCGCTGTGGCCGACGAGCTGATCGCCGAGGCCGGACAGCAGGAGCACATCCGCACTGTCACCGGCAACTTCTTTGACGAGCAGATCCCTTCAGGTGCCGATGTCGCCCTGCTCGCCAACGTGCTCCACGACTGGACGATCGACGATTGCCGCCGGATCCTCGCCAACGTGCACCATGCCCTGCCCGTCGGCGGTGTCCTGCTGGTCAACGAGGCCTACTTCGAGGATGACTGGTCCGCTGGCAGTATGTTTCCCCTGCACCAGGCTTTCGTAGTGAATGGCGAGCAGGACAAGTGCGGCTGGCAACCCTCTTTTGGCGAGATGGAGTCGCTGCTGGCGGAGGAGGGCTTCACGCCCGCGGGGCGGGCGCACAACCTGGTGATTAGCCACAGGGCCTGAGGTCTGTCAAGGTGGGTCGAATTTAAACGAGTCAAAGGGACAAGAGAGAGGCAACGAATGAACGACAGAGAGAAGTTCCTTTTTGACCTTCAGGGGTTCCTCAAGGTCGAGGGCTTTCTGTCCACTGATGAGGTCCAGGTACTGAACGAGGCCTTTGACGCCAACTGGGACAAACGCGGCGACGACCCCAATCATCACCCCGGCGGCAACACCTACGGACCCAAGCGGCGGGGGATCTTCAACGGTATGCTCACCTGGGACCAGCCTCACTGTCAGCCTTTTCGCGACCTGCTCGCCCACGTCAAGCTGATCCCCTATCTGGACACGCTCTTCGGCCGGGGGTGGAAGATGGATCACTCCCCCTTCATGCTCACCGGCGGCAAAGGCACGGAGGGCCTGGTCCTGCACGGTTCCACCTCGCGTCATTTTTCCGACGCCCAGTATTATGTCTACCGCAACGGCCAGATGCGTTGCGGCATGATAGTGTGCCAGTATCAGCTCGCCGACGTCATCGAGGGCGACGGCGGTATGTGTGTGATCCCCGGCAGCCACAAGGCGAATCTTCCGGTGCCCGAGGCGATCCGCCGCTGGGAGGAGGATCAGCAGGTGGTCTACAATGTGCCGTGCAAGGCTGGGGATCTCGTCATTTTCAACGAGGCTACCGTCCACGGCACGCTGCCGTGGACGGCCGAACACGAGCGCCGCTCATTGCTGTACCGCTACAGCCCCAAGACCGTGCACTTTGCCGGCGGCACCTACCAGGTGACGCAGCCTGCGTGGGTCAGCGAGCTCACCGAGGCGCAGCAGGCCGTCCTCGAGCCGCCCTACATCTACAACCGGCCGCTGATCGCCGCCGACGGCGTGACCGTGGAACAGCCGCGACGGGAGTAGCTCGGACCACCTCGATGGTCTGGCAACCAGTGTCCTGTCGCAGAAAAACCGCGCCATTCTGGGCCGATCCATCCTGGGTTCGCAGTATTTGCGCCCCTACCCGGGTTCGACAGCGCGGCTCGCTCTCAGTGCGGGCCGGTGCCTCATTACACAGGGCCTGAACCTCAACCGAAAACGAGCGTCCAGGTCATTACGCCGCCGATCGCGCCTCGCTCAACAGTCGATGAAGCTCCTCGCGCAGTGCCGGCGACACGGGGCGGGCAGGTGGTCGCGGCGGGCCAGCAGGCAGCCCGACCTCTTCCATGGCAGCTTTGATGAAGGGCCCTTCCCCTTCGGTTTCGGCAACGACCTTTCCCACCCACTTGCGCCAACGCCACTTGAACTCGGTCAGTTTCTGGATGACCTGTCGATAGTCCTGTTGTTCCAGAAGGTTCCAGATTTCGAGCGGATACTCCGGCCAGAAGTTGGACACATGGGTGATGAAGCCCACTGCCCCCATCATGTGAGCCCAGACGTGCTGGCCGCTGTTGTCGATGATCGCGAGTCGGTCGGTCAGCTCGTGCAACCCTTCGGTAAACTGACCGGAGTTAGGGGCCGACCACTTGAGCACAACGACGTTGCGCAACTCGGCCAGTCTCGCCACCATGTCGATGTTCATATTGAGCGTATTCCACCAATTGTTGTAGATCATGATGGGCAGATCGCTCTCGATCGACGCGGCCTTGAAAAGGCCGAAGATGTCATCGTCGGGCGGCTCGTAGTAAAAAGGCGCCGAGAGCTGCCCCAGAGAGGCGCCCACCTCGTAGGCGAAGCGCGCCATCTCCACGACCTCGCGTGTGCCGTTGAACTGGATGCTGGTCGCCACCGGCACTTCACCGCGAGCCGCTTCCACGCTGACGCGGGTGACTTCCTTGCGCTCTTCCATACTGAGCATGGGGAACTCGCCTCCTGCCGCTGCCACCAGCAGCACGCCCTGTCCCTGTCGAACACCCCTGTCGATCATGAAACGCACATTGCTCCGCAAGGCGTCGAGATCGAGCTCGAAATCCGGCGTGAGAGGTGTCGCCACCGAGATCATCGGTCCCCTGAAGATTGTCCTGGCCTGTTGAACGTCCATGGTTTCCTTCCTCCGCTGTTTGTGGCTGAGCCATCCGCCATGATGGAATAAACGGCAGCATCGGCAGTGTGGCCAGCGACAAGGCCCTTCGCCAATATCGATCTCTGCGCCCCGCCAGATGAGGGGAGAGTCTGGTCGAGACTACCACCTCCGGCATGCTGTGAGCACGCCGTCGGGTTGCCATTTCCCAAATCTTGACTCCGTACCATGGTACTGGTTGCATCTTTCACGTGCGCGCTGGTCTTGAGGCTAGTAAATTCTACAGATGATCAAGAGCGCCAGAACAGGATGGCTCATAGCGTGGGTAGTCGCGCTTGGTGAGCTCGGAACAGCGACCCCAGGTGCGGCGCAGGTGTTTGGCGAGGCGGCGCGCACCGAGTTTTTTGGCGGACTTGGGGTGCGCGTGTTCTACGGCAGGATCAACAACACCAGGCTGCTGTCGGACGGGGAGAGCATCGCCAACCCCAACGGCCCCCGAGTCTTCGTCAACGCGGTTTCGGTGGCGTTGGTGTACGGGCTGCGTCCGGGGCTTTCGCTCATAGGGGTCGTGCCGAGTAAAGGGAGGACTCTGAAGAGGACGGTGGACGGAGGCAGGATCTCGGAGACAGACTGGGGAGTAGGTGACATCACTCTCCTGGCCAAGTACAGGCTCTACAAGCGGGACTCCTTCAGCAGCAGCAGGCAGGTGGGCATTCAAGCGGGTCTGAAGTTGCCCACGGGCGCCGATGATCTGGAAGACAGGCAGGGCGTCCGCTTCCCACAACCACTGCAGCTCGGGACCGGCTCCGTGGACTATGAGCTCGCCCTCACTTTCACGGATTTTCGAAACCGGCTGGTCTTTACCGGTGATCTGGGGTACAGCCTAAAGACAGAGGCGAATGACTTCGACTTCGGCGATGTCTTCAAATACGATGTCGCGGTTAAATTCCGGCTGTATCCCTCGAGGTACGGGGATAATTACCCCACACACGATCTGTTATTGTTCGTGGAAGTAAACGGTACCGTTGCCGCAAGGGCGCGATCGGACGTGCAGACTGTCGCCGATTCCGGCGGCCATCAGATTTTCCTGGCCCCTGGAGTGCAGTTCTTCCCGCTGGAGAATGTCATTCTGGAGGCGGGTCTGCAGCTGCCTTTGGTCGACGAACTGAACGGGATCCAGCTGGGCTCCAGTTTTCGTTTCAGGTCAGGGCTGCGGTGGATCGTGGCCCCATAGCTTACACCACTTCAACCAGGTAGATAGATACAGACAAGGAGCCAATCGAGATGAAGCGAATCGCCAGCGCGGGCATTCTGCTCCTGCTCGCACTTCTGAACACAGATGCCCGAGCGCAGATCCAGCAGGTCTGGGTCGGAG
>Ga0066376_10000772_pt1 | contig 30193 bp, 33 predicted proteins | sample Knorr_S15_td_Bot_FD_77009 | JGI IMG/M metagenome (GOLD analysis project Ga0066376, IMG submission 77009) | Marine microbial communities from Southern Atlantic Ocean transect - Knorr_S15_td_Bottom_ad_5009_LV_A | ecosystem: Environmental > Aquatic > Marine > Oceanic | place: Southern Atlantic... | reverse complement strand
CACGCTCACGATCGCGCTCGGCGCGAACACGACGCTTTTCTCGGTCGCGCGAGCGATCCTGATCCGAGATCTCCCGTACGATCAAGCCGACCGGGTAGTCTACGTGCGAGGGTCCGCCACTTCGATTCGGGGGGGAGGCGAATTCGAGATCGATCCCGAGTTCAGCGGAGCGCCGGGCATCGAGAGCGCCGCCATCTACATGCCGGATGGCTGGGCCGCACTGACCGAGATCGGCACCGCGACTCGAATAAAGGTTTCGCAGACCTCGGCCAACTACTTCGAAGTGCTCGGCGTCTCTCTGCTCTTCGGGCCGGGACTTACCGGCTCCGCAGCGGACGAAGCTGCCGCCGTGCTCTCTCAGGCGCTGTGGCAGCGGGCTTTCGGCTCAGATCCGTCGGTCCTCGACAGATCCATCGTACTCAACGGCAGGCCCTACCGGATCGTCGGCGTCGCCCCGCCCGAGGTGGGCTACCCCGATGGCACCGAGGCCTAGTTGTCGTTGCCGACGACCTTCGACTTCTATTCCAACGCCCTTGGCGCGGAAACCATCGCGCGTGTCGCCAAAGGCGTGGAGTTGAGCGAAATCGAGGCCGTTCTTCTCGACCGATATGTCGAAAAGCGGGAGCAGTGGGAGGCCGACGGATACTCGTTGCGTGCTCTCCGCCTGATCCCGATTCGCGACCGACTCGTTCGGGACGTGCGGCAACCGTTGCTGGTTCTCGTCGGCGCGGCGCCGCTCGTCTTGCTCCTCGGGTGCCTGAATCTCGCGGGCGTGTGCGTGAGTCAGATCGTTCAGCGCAACGAAGAATTCGGCATGCGCCGGGCGCTGGGCGCCAGCCGGGTAAGAATCTTCGCGATCCTACTCTCGGAGACCGTAGCGCTTTCCCTGCTGGGCGGCGTGATGGTGCTATTCGCTTCGTGGTTGGGGACAGCTGCACTACGTGCCTACCTGCCCGCCGAGCTTCCCGGCGTTTCCTCGATCGGGCTGGATCCGATCACGATGCTCTTCGCCTTCGCCGTCACGACCGTCGTCGGTATCGCGTTCGGCGGTCTGGCCGCCGTGCGTGGTGCCCGGGTAGACGCACTCGTGTGGGGCCGCCGGGGGACACCTGGGCGTTCCACGCGCAGACTGCAGACCATGCTCGCCGTCGCGCAGGGTGCGCTGGCGCTGGTGCTGGTCGTAGGGGCCATGCTGACGGTGCGCCGCTTCCAGAGGCTTCAGGGACACGGCCTCGGATTCGACCCCGACCATACCCTCGTCATGCGCATGCGTATCCCGCACACCGAAGACACCTTCCGGGACGACGTCACGGAGTACAGTCGCGCAGTGCGGGCTCGAATCGCAGAAGTCCCTGGCGTTCGCTCCGTCGGCATCGTGAACTCGCTACCGCTACACATGGAGTTGGGACATATCCAGACCCTACGCCTGCCAGGGACCTCCGAAGACGACGCGCTGAGCGCGGAGAACAGGTTGGCAACGGCCCAGTACTTCGCCGCGGCCGGCATCGACTTGATCGCCGGACGCTCCTTCGATGACGACCCCGGTGCCTCGGACGGTCACGTCATCATCGACCGAGAACTCGCCGCGCAGTTCTTTCCCAGCGGAGGGGCGGTGGGGCAGACGCTCGAGCTGCGCGACTTCGCCGACGGGGGTTGGCTTTGGACTCCGGTCACGATTCGTGGCGTGGTGGAGCGGGTCCGCAGCCGAGGGGCACGCAGCGACGACTTTCCATCGATGTACCGCAGCTTCGACACCTACCCCCTGTCCAACCTCGGAGTCGCCGTGCAGACAGCCGGTGACCCCCGCGAGTGGCTCGAGCAAGCACGTGAAGCGGCGCGGAGTGTAGACTCGAACATCATACCCTTCGGCGTCGCACCCATGCGCAGCGTGGCCCGTGACGTCATCGGGACGGACCGCGCGCTGGCGACGGTGATCTCCGGCTTCTCGTTGGCCGCGTTGCTGCTGGTGGGGCTGGGCTTGTATGGCCTCATCGGCCAACAAGTCACGCTGCGCCGGCGCGAGTACGGCGTCCGTTTGGCCCTCGGAGCGCGGCCCGAGCGGCTCGTGGGGTCGATGACGCGCCACGGCGCCCTGATCGGAGCGGCGACCCTGCTGCTCGGGGTACCCGCGGCAGGGTTCGCGGCTCGCTCTCTCGAAGCGCGACTGTTCGAGGTCGACGCGGGTGACCCGCTTTCGCTCCTGGTGGGAGGGCTGGGCCTCATGGCCCTGTCGATCGTCGCCGCCTGGCTACCGGCCCGCGGGGTCATGCGGGTACACCCGCGAGAGTGCCTGACCGCGGAGTGATGGACGCGGACGCGCGGGTCGACAGGACCCGTGGCGTCGCGTGCGGCCCGAGAGGCCGGTAAGCTGAGCGACGTGACAACGACGTCCGCCCCCGTGTAGCCGAACCGCCGTAGCCGAGAGAGAGAGCCCATGACGACCGTTCGTCACTTCGATGCCTGGCTGGTGCTCGTGGCACTGCTCGCTTGTTCAGAGCCACCACCGACCGAGACGGGCGCGGAAGTAGTCGGATCTCCCGACGCTCCCCAGCCGAACGTGATCGTGATCGTGGTGGACGATCTCCGTTTCGATGAATTCGGCGCGGGTGGACATCCGTATCTAGAGACGCCGAATATCGATCGCTTGGCTGCGGAGGGCGCCATGTTCTCCGACGCGTTCCACGCGGTACCTCTGTGTTCGCCCAATCGCGCCAGCATCCTCACGGGACAGTATCCGTCGCGCCACGGCATCATCGACAACGTCGCTCGTGACCGGGCCAGTCATCGACTGCAGACGTTCCCGCGAGCCATGCAAGAGGCGGGATACGACACCGGGTTCCTCGGCAAATGGCATATGGGTAACGACCCGACGCCGCGGCCGGGATTCGACTATTGGGCCGCGATTCCGGGCCAAGGACGGACTGTGGATCCGGACATCTATGAAGACGGTCGTCTCCACCGGGTCGATGGCTACATCACGGATCTGCTTACGGACCGAGCCGTAGACTTCATAGGGCGCGAGCGCGAAGGCCCGTTCATGCTGTACATCGGGCACAAGGCCGTGCACCCGGACGCTCGCCAGTTGGATGACGGTTCGGTGGATGCTGATTATCCACGTGCTTACATCCCCGCTCCGCGCCACAGGGGCCTCTATGAAGAGCAGGTGTATCCAAGGCAACCCAACGTCGTGGCATCGCCGGAGGCGTTGGACGGAAAGCCGGCGCTTCAACGGTCCTTGAGGTACCGCGACTCGCCCGCGATGGTCGAGGAGTTTGCGTTCATGCTCGACCACGGAACGTCAGAGGAGACGATCCGGCGGCGCGCCAAAATGGTGCTCGCGGTGGACGAGGGGCGGGGTAGGAGGGGCTGGGTAGGATGATCGCCGCGCTCGAGGAGCAGGGCTCCCTCGACGACACAATGATCATATTCACGAGCGATAACGGCTTCTTCTTCGGGGAGCATTGGCTCAGCCAGGAGCGTCGGTTGCCCTACGAGGAGTCGATCCGGCTCCCCCTCATCCTATGCTACCCCCCGCTCGCCACCCCGGGCTCCCGGATCGAGGGCCTGTCTCTCTCGGTCGACACCGCCCCTACCGTCCTCGAAGCGGGAGGCGCGGAGATCGGAGACCACGTGCAGGGCAGGTCGTTGATTCCGCTGCTGCGCGGAGACGACGTGGGGTGGCGAGCGTCCGTTCTCATCGAGTTCTACACGCACGAGAACCCGAGGCCGTGGCTCATGGACATGGACTACAGGGCGGTCCGCACCGATCGCTACAAGCTGATTCACTGGATACAGCACCCGGCCGATCGCGAACTCTACGACCTCCATGAGGATCCGTTCGAACTCCAGAATCTCGTCGACGATCCCGCGATGAGCGAAGTAGTCGCGGAGTTGGAAGCGGAGCTCGCCACGCTCGTGGTCGAAGCCATGGGATTGGTGGACGGGCGCTAGGACGGTCGAGTCCCTGGCTCGGGCCTGAGGTCGACCAGGGCCGCTCAGGCTACCGCCCGAGCGGTGGCGTCGATGTCGGCGGCCGCCGGTGCATCGTCGCCTGCTCGAACGCGTAGCTGGTCCGGATCAGTTCAGGCTCCCCGAACGGGCGCCCCAACAACTGAAGTCCTGCAGGTAGAGTACCGAAGGAGAACCCCATGGGAACGTTGAACGCCGGGAAACCCGTAGGGGGCGAGAGCGTGCCGCTATTCGCCCCGTAGGTCGTGTTCTGGTCTCCAATGAGCCGAGGCGGGTAGTTGTAAGTGGGGTAGACGAGCACATCCACCCCCGCTGAATCCATCGCCGCGAGCACGGCAGACTGGAGCGCCGCGGTCGCCTCCCAGTACTCGTCCCAGTCCTCGTCTTCGTCTGGCGCGCCTTCCTGCTCGACGGCCCGGGTGAGATTGCTTCTCAGCGCTGGATAGAAATCTCCGGAGTCCAGAATGTCTTTCATGGTCTTCACAGGTGCGTCCGGGCGCGTGGCCATGTACTCGTCGAAGTCGTGCCGGAAACGCGCGATTCTGGGGATGGCACGACGGAGTGAGTCCAAATGGGGGATCGCGACCGAGTCGATGATCACGGCGCCGGCGGCCGCCATGTCTCTAAGGGCCTGCTCCATGAGAGCCAATACCTCGGGGTGGACGCTTCGCGGCGCAGGCGGCTCGCGTTGCTCTTGTTGCTGGTCGGTCGTATCCCGCTCGAACGGAGTCGGCTCGGGGCCGGTCTCTTCGGCGTCGGCTACTTCGAAGAAGTCACGTAGCACCCCAATGCGAGCGCCTTGCAGCCCCGCGCTGTCCAACGCAGCCGCGTAACTCTCGGGTACGTTGCCAACGCTCAGCGCGGTGATCGTGTCCGACGGATCGTACCCCACGATCACTTCCAGGACGGCTACCGCGTCGGCCACCGTCCGCGCGATTGGGCCACCTACGTCGCGGGCGGAGTTGAGCGGTGCTATGCCGTCGCGACTTGCTAGCCCCTGTGTGGGGCGAAAGCCCACGAGCGCCTGGTGCGAAGCCGGTCCCCGGATCGACGACCCGGTGTCTGTTCCCAGGCCCACCGTGCCCAGGTTCGCGGCGATGGCCGCCGCGGTCCCACCGCTGGACCCTGCGGTGACCCGCTTCGTGTCGTACGGATTCCGCGAGAACCCGGGCAGCACCGAGCTTACCGTCCACGCGCCGCTGGTGGCGAACTCCGCCATATTCGCCTTCGCCAGGATGATCGCTCCGGCCTCGCGCATTCTTCGCACCTGGTACGCGTCGTCGGGCGGAACATCGTACTTTAGCGCGAGGATCCCATTCGTCGTCGGCATGTCGTACGTGTCGTAGTTGTCCTTTACGATCACCGGGATGCCGTGCAGCGGCCCCACGGGTCCGCCCGCCGCGTAGATGGAGTCCAGCTCGCGCGCGCGCTGGAGCGCGTTCTGGTTGACGTGGATCAACGCGTTGATAAAGGGTCCGTTCTTGTCGTATGCGTCGATGCGATCGAGGTACATCTGCGTTAGCGCCTCCGCGGTGATCCGCCCGTCCGCCATTGCGGCGTGAATCGCGGCAATGGTGGTCTCCTCCACGACGAATTCAGGTTGGCAGCCTGACATCGAGAGTAGGAGAGCGCCGCAGACGACGAGGTTTGCGCGCCTGGGAGATGTCATGGTGTCGCGTTCGTCCGATGCCGGGGGGGGCGTCCGATGCGGCAACATGGGGCTTTTTCGTCCGCTCGCCACTGCCGAGCCTGCTCCCCGAGAATGACGGACCGTCGCTCAGTACGCTGCGTGCAGGCCGGCTAGGGCTCGCGAAAAGTCGATGCCGACTCGAACTTGTGGAGCATAGCACATATGAGGAGGATGCGGGTGCGCGGTTGGAAAGGCGTAAGGAGTTCCGTGCCCATGGCGTTACGTCTCGCACTGGTCGTCGCGACCGCTAGCTGCACCCAAGGGGAGGCCCGCGAGGGCGGCGAGGCGCTTGCGCTGATCGACGCAGCGAATGGGGACTACTGCGCTCTTCCGGCCACCGCCAGCGAAGTGTTGGCCGAGCGGCCAGGCGAGGCCGAGGAGCCCGTAGACGACGTGAACTGGTTCGCCCGGCCCGTGCCCCACGCCGGAGACGATTGGATCGTCGCCTTCGCCAGCCACAACCAGAACTACCTCTACAACCTCACGAAGGGGCGGCGAATACGGATTCCGGACCGCTCCGATGCCGTCTCGACGCCTGACGGCCGCTACCTGACTGTGCCATCGTACTACACAGCCGACTCCACCACCCGCTTCTACCCGCTGGCCCCAATGCTGGACGCCCTCGAGCGGAGTGAAGACGCGGACGGCCTGGAACCAGCATTCGTCCACGATCATCCCGCGATGCGGCGCATGTACTACCAGTCGACCGCGCTGCTCTCCGCGGACACCGCGGAGAGCACCGTCTCGGCGACGTATCGCCTGATGTTCTCGGGCACCAACGACGAGTCGAGATTCCGAATCGTAGACTATCGCTTCGTGCACGATCGCTCGACGGGAACGCTCCGGGACGTGCACCCATCGCCGCCGATGACGATCTGCGCAGAGATCACCAACGACCTCAATACGCCGTTCATTTCCAAGGACGGGCGGTATGTCGCGTCGTACTCGAGCGACCGCCCAGGAAGCGCCTACGCCCCTGGTGCCTCCCTGAAGCTCTTTGAGATCACGGCGACCGATCCCGACTCGGGCACGACGACGTGCCGTCAGGCCATCGACTTCGGTTTCGCTGCGGGCAAGGCGGACTTCCGCTTCGACAACTCGATGTTGACGTTTCACCTCAGCCAGGGGGCGTACTTGACCCCGTTCGTCAACGGTGGGCTCCCCAGCACGACCATCACGGACGTCATGGTCGCGCGTTTCGATCGCGACCATGAGGGTGCCATCACCGGACACTCCGGACTGCAGCGGTTGACCGTATCGCTCGAAGCCGGCGTAGGAAGCTACTTCCCGGCATTTTTTCCGGACGGACGGATCTTCTACATCGCGAACGCCGTCCCCAGCGATAGCGATCAGGACAAGCGCTTCCACTTCCGGGTGGTGGACCCTGTGGCCTCCCCCTGGCAAACGCGGACGTTCGATACCCAGGACGCCGCCGCGCACTGGACGGATCTGGGCGAGCTCTGGCAACGTGCCTGCGTACCGGCGGGCACCCGGAGCCAGTCGCTGTCTCCCGGGTTGGCGTCCCACGAGGCACCGCTCCAGGCACTCCCGCTCAACTCGGTGCAGTGCGAGGCGTTGGTGCAGGATGGCAGGACCGGGGCGCTGGGGGAGGAGCAGCGGGACTGGACCGCGCTGAACACTTTCTGTGGGTCGCCTGGCGCGTCCCTTCTAGTCGCTGTCGAGGAGGGATAGCAGATAACGAGCGTACCCGTCGGCGTTCCGGTATCCCGGCAGCACCGCAGACATGCGTCCTCCCAGGACCACCAGGATCGCGGGGGCGTGAACCTGAGCGTCTCGGAAGTGAAGCTCCGCCGAGCGAATTTCGCGCAGCCCGCTCTCTGGGATTCCCACTCGCGTTGCCTCCTGTAGCGCGAAGTCGTGATCGCTACCCGTGGCCAGCAGCGGAACGACATCGAGACCCAACCTCGTCGCGGCCTCCACGATCTCCCCGTAGCCATCGACGGAGAGGGGCATATGGGGCGCCCACACGTAGAGAACGGTCCCCCGGATCGAGCCGGGGGCGGATGAGGCGCGCTCCACGAGCCACCGAACGTCCCGATCCGTGAAGTGCGCGAGCGGCACATCGCGGGGGGCGTTGCCGGAAACCAGCGAGTGCGACTCCTGGCGCACGTGAACGGTGCAACCCTCCCCGAATTCGCGTACCTCGGCTCCGACCGGCGTCCAGGTCGTCAAGACGGACCGAGCCGCGGTAGGAAAGCCGACGACCACCCAGGTGCCCAACTCCCGCGTCGCCAGGCGGTAGGTCGGGCCGTCTGTCCCCTGGGGTTCGAGCCTCGCCTCGCCGACTGCCCCCAACTCGACGAGCGTCTGGGCGATCTGTTCGGAGCAGGGGCGACCCACCACTAGTGCCGCAATGGCCCCTTCCGATGGTGCCTCGATGACACAGGACGCGCCGAAGAGCACGAATACGGCGAGCGCATACTCATGAGGCAGACTGCGGGTCGTTCTCATGCCGCATCGTATGACCGTATCATCGTGTCTGCCTAGATCCATCGATTCGAGGTTCGGGCGAGTGATGACACTAGTGGAGCACGTCCACCACCCGCGTAGCAGCTGCCAGTGACCCACGCTCGTACGAAGCACCGAACAGGTTCACGTGCACCAGCAGGTAGTACAGTTGGTAGAGGTCGCGTTTGAACGGCTCATACTCCTGGCTGATCGCCCGGCTCGCATCGTACGCATCATAGAAGCGGCTCCCGAACCCCCCGAACAATTCCGTCATGGCCAGGTCCACCTCCCCGTCGCCTCGATACACGGCTGGGTCGATGACGATCGGCGCCCCTTCAGCGGTCGCATAAGCGTTCCCGCTCCAGAGGTCGCCGTGTAGCAGGCCGCCGTCACCGACGCCGCGCAAGGCATCTGGAATCACCTCGACCAGCCGATCCAGGATATCGTCACGCATGAAACCGTTCGACCGCGCCAGCTCCAGCTGCGGCACGATGCGCAGATCCCGCCAGAAAGCGGCCCAACTGGCTTTTTCATCGTTCGCCTGCGTCAGCGACCCGATCCAGTTGGCGCGTCTCCACCCGAATCCCGAGTCCGCCGGCGCCCCATGCAACTCCGCCAGCGAGGCACCCAACCGTTGCCAATAGTCGGGCGCCGGGGCGCCGGGTCCCACGTATTCCAGCAGAAGCCAAGAAGGACCGTGGTCACCGCCGCCCCGCGCGAGGGGTCGCGGGATGCGAAGCGTGCAGGCGGCACGCAGCGCTTCGAGACCGTCCGCCTCGGCATCGAACATCTCGGGCGGAGCAGAGGCGTTCCACTTCAGGAAGAACGATCCGGCGGCCGCCGTGTCGAGCCGGGCTCCGTTGTTGATACAGCCCCCGGAAGCCGGGACGCTGCGCGTGATCTCGTGCCCCAGCGCCGACTCGACTTGCTGCCGCAGCGGGTTCGGCAGGGGCACCTAGGGTCGGACCCCGGCCCGAGAACCCCTCAGGCCGCCCGCAACTGGTTGAGTAAACCCTTGCAGGATCTCTTGACCATCTCGAATACGTTCTCGAAGCCGCTCGATCCACCGTAGTAGGGATCGGGGACTTCGTCACCATCGCGTTCCTCTTCGTACATGCGCAGCAACTCGACGCGGGCACCGGAACCATTCGCGTCACTCATACGCTGGAGCGAGCGCAGGTTGTCGTGGTCCATTGCGATGATGTAGTCGAAGCGCTCGAAGTCTTCGGACTCCACCTGACGCGCGCGCGACTCCAGCTCGATACCGTGCTGCTCCGCGACCAGTGAGGAGCGCGCATCCGGGATATCGCCCACGTGCCACGCGCCGGTACCCGCCGAATCGATCTCGAATCGATCCGCGAGCCCCTCCTGCTCAACGAGGTGTCGAAATACACCCTCCGCGAGCGGCGATCGGCAGATGTTGCCGAGGCATACGAAGAGCACAGAAGTCCGGGACGACGATCGGCGGTTCGCGTCCATTTTAGGGGGCCGGTCCAAGTGAGGGTCGCTGTGAGCGGGCCGAGACCCGCGTTCGGACGCGCCCAAGTTGTACTGGTGCCACACCCTTGGCAAGAAAAACCGGTTACCTTTGCGCCATCTGTCCCGCGTGTGTCGAGGCACTTGGTTTCGGCACAGCATCCGCGTTCTCGAGAACCCCCCGTGGACATCACTCGCTTCTCCGACATGAAGCTCTCCGACGAGGGCCTCGCTGCCATCGAGGCCCTCGGCTGGGAGATCCCGACGCCGATCCAACTAAAGGCGATTCCCGCAGGTCTCGAGGGCACCGACGTAGTCGGCATCGCCCAGACCGGTACGGGGAAGACCGGGGCCTTCATGATCCCCGCGCTGGAGCGCATCAAGGCTGGCGAAGGCCTGCAGGTTCTCGCCCTTTGCCCGACTCGGGAACTCGCCCAGCAAGTGGCGGACGACTCGGCCTCGCTCTCCAAGGGTACCAGCATCCGGAGTGAGGCGATTTTCGGCGGCGTCGGCTACGCCCCCCAGATCAAGGCGCTCGAGGACGGCTTCGAGGTGATCGTCGCGACGCCGGGCCGCTTCATCGACCACATGAAGTCTGGGCGCGTAGACCTGCGCAAGCTCACCTACCTTGTGCTCGACGAAGCCGACCGCATGCTCGACATGGGGTTTCGCCCGCAAATCGAAGACGTCATGCGGGGCATGGGGGGCAAGCGGCAGACTATGCTCTTCAGCGCGACGATGCCGCACGGAGTACACGACCTGGCGCTGCGCCTCACCCGGGACGCGGTTTGGATCGAAGCGACCCCTTCCGGCACGACCGCAGACGGCATCTCGGAGTTCTTCTACTCGGTGAAGCCGGACAAGAAGCCCGACCTTCTGCTCACGCTCATGAAGGAGCCTGGATGGGATCAAGTGCTGATCTTCACCAGGACGAAGGCCGGCGCCGACGTTCTCGAAGGGCGGCTGCAGCGCGAGGGCATCCAGGCCGACGTGATGCACTCGAATCGGCAAATGAAGTACCGGACCCGCGCGCTGGAACGATTCGCGACCGGCAAGGTGCGCGTCCTGGTCGCCACCGATGTCGCGCAGCGAGGGCTGGACGTCGAGGGTATCAGCCACGTCGTGAATTACGACGTCCCGCTCGATCCCGAGGACTATGTGCACCGCATCGGCCGCACGGGCCGCGCTGGCGCCACGGGCAACGCGGTCACGCTCGTGACCGCTTCTGACCTCGGAGCCATGAAGACCCTCGAGCACCGACTGGGGCGGAGTGTGGGGAAGATTCACCTTCCCGAATTCGACTACGCGGGAACGCCGCAGACCGAGTCGCGCTCGGCCGCGCGCCGCGGGCGCAAATCGCGGTCGCCCCACGGCATGGGGTCCAAGTCTGCGGGCGACCTGACGCCCGAAGAACTGCACGCACTTCTCAACCCCGGGTCCTGACCCGGGCGTCGAACCGACGCGCAGGACCCATCGATCGAGGCAACTGATGATTCTCCGTCGATACGGCACATCGTATCAAAGCGTGGACCTCAACTTCGACTCGAAAGCGTTGAACGAGGTCGGCTTCCGCCGGAACCGGGTCCGCTCCATCGCCACCGAGGAGTTCGAAAACTCGTACGTCCTCGTCGAGACGCACCAGCTCGAGTCCGAGTCCGAGGGCGCCGTCCAGGATCACACGGAGCAGGTGCTGCTTGATCGGCTCCAGCAAAAGATCGAGCTGCTGCTAGCGGGGCTCGACGACGGAGGCGTTCTGGTCGTCGAAAACGAGCAGGGGCACGACTACCCCAAGACCAAGCAGAAGACCAGCAACGTGATCGTGGAAGGCGAGAACCGCTTCCACTTCTCCTATTCGATCGCCCCGCCCCTGCGTATCGCCGTGTACCAGCAGGGCGCCTGAGTCGGCACGTGTCGATGTACGCGGCCATTCAGCAGGCCGCTGAGCGAATTCGCGATGGCACCGTCGCAACGCCCTGCACACGGACGCGAGCCATCGGGGACATCGGCCCCGGCGCCCACTACATGAAGTTCGAGAACCTCCAGCGCACGGGCTCTTTCAAGGACCGCGGCTCCCTCAACAAGCTGCTGCAGCTCTCGCCCCCGGAGGCGTGACCGCGAGCGCTGGCAACCACGCGCAGGCGGTAGCCTATCACTGCGGGCGCCTGGACGTCCCGGTGACGGTCGTGATGCCGGAAACCGCACCGCTCATCAAGGTCAAGAATACGCTCGGTTATGGCGCGCGTGATCCAGACAGGCACCATCCTCGACGACGCGGCCGTGGAGGCTCGGCGTCTCGTCGAGGAGGAGTCGTTGGCGATGGTGCACGCGTTCGACGATGAGCACGTCATCGCCGGCCAGGGCACGATGGGACTCGAGATCCTGGCACAGGTGCCCGATGTGAGCGTAGTCGTCGTGCCAGTAGGAGGCGGCGGCATGATCTCCGGCATCGCCTGCGCGATCAAGGAAGCGAAGCCCGACGTGCACATCATCGGAGTGGAGGCGAACGCCGCTGCCGCCGCCGAGGCTTCCCGAACCGCGGGTGAAATCGTCAAGATCACCGCGACGGACACCCTGGCCGACGGCATCGCCAGGAAGCCCATCGGCGAGCTCACGTTCCCGTTGATCGAGCGATACGTGGACGACCTGGTATCCGTGGGAGAGGAGGAAATCGCGGCCGCGATCCTACTGCTACTGGAGCGCAAGAAGACCGTGGTGGAGGGCGCCGGCGCGGTGGGACTCGCGGCGCTCATGACCGGGCGTGTCTCGGTCTCCGATACGGATCACACCGTCTTCCTGCTCTCGGGGGGAAACATCGACATCAACATGATCTCCCGAATCATCGATCGCGGTCTGGTTTTCGACGGGCGCCTGACGAGGCTCTCGGTGACGGTGAAGGACCGACCGGGCTCACTGGCGCGGCTGACCCGCGTGGTGGCGGACATGGGCGCAAACGTGCTCGAGACGTATCACCGGCGGGCGTTCGCGGATATCTCGGTGGGCGACGTGGGAATCATCATCCAGATGGAGACCAGAGGCCGCGATCACGTCGCCCAAATCTTTGGCGGCATCGAGGCTCTCGGCCATCAGGGCGAAGAGCAGCAGTAGCCCCTAGCGAATCCCCACAGGCCTTCCGTCGAGCTGCCACGCCGGGTCGATGCTGATGCCCAAGTGCACGAGCGCGGTCACCGCAACGTCGACCACGAAGGTCGGCTCGGACGGCTCTCCCCGCTGTACCGACGAACCGCTCACCAGCAGGTAGATCGTGCGCTCTTCGTAGCTATCGCCTCCGTGACCGCCCTCGGCGGTACGTCCGTGGTCGGTACTCGAGATGATCAGCCAGTCCTCGCTGGCATACGTTGCGCGGGCGCGCACGGCGGCAACGAGCGCTCCGATGTGCCGGTCCGCGAGCGCGATCGCATCCCGGTACTCGGTTCCGATCGAGCGGTGTTCGTGGCTCGTCTCGTCGGGATTGCCCAGGTATACGAAGAGCGCGTCCGGGTCCGCGGTGGCGAGGTGCTCGACGGCCAACTCGACGGAGCGAGCGTCCGCCTCGGGCCACCCGAGCTCGTAGCCGTCCAAAGCGTGTCGCACGTCCACCGCGTCGCTCACCGTGGGAATGCCGTCGTCCTGCTGCACGAGGGGCAGCCAATCAGCTACCGCGAACGTCGATAGCTCCGGTCGCACCTGTTCGATGCGTGTCAGGAAATCGGGATATAGATCGTAGCGCTTGCCGCCGAAGTCATTGTCGGTGACGCCGTGCTTTTCCGGCCACACGCCGTTCAAGAAAGAGGACCAGCCCGGGCCGCTCACCGAGGGATACCCCGTACGGGCGGTGCCGCTGAAGGCGCCCTCCGCCGCGAGCGCGTCCAGGTTGGGCGTCGGCACTTCGGCGAGCACATCCGGTCGGACCCCATCGAGTCCGATCACGAGGACCTTGGGCGTGAGTGCGCCGGCATCGGTAGACTGCGCTTCCGCTGGGGGCTCGGCTGAGGAGCACGCGACGCTCAGGAGGAACAAGGCGGAGGTGCTCGGGCGAGCGGCGACGACGGGATTCTTCACAGGAGTCTTCTCATGGAAATCTGTTCACGGAGTCCGCGCGGATCAGAACATGGCACGTACTTCACCCCACCCGCATCATGGAGTCAGCCTGACTTTGGCGGAAGGAGGGAGCATGAACAAGGGAATGATACTGTCCCTGTTGGTCGCCGGGCTGATCACGGGCAGCTACATGGAGTTTCAGGTGCACCTGCAGAACAACGCACAGGTGCTCGAGGTCATCGATGTGGATGTCCTCGAACTCGAGTCTGTCGAGTGGTCCCCACCGATGGCTGACAAGCTGCACCCACCGCCGCCCCTCCCCGTACCCTATCGGGTCTACTTCTTCCTCAAACGGGACGGCAGCATCGAGAGCGCACCCGCGCTCGACGGTACGGACATCAGCGAGGCTCCTACGTTCACGCCGTTCACCGTGGCACCTTCGATCACCAACCGCACGGAAGTCGTGCAAGCGATGACGGAGGCCTATCCCCCGCTGCTGCGCGACGCGGGCGTGTCGGGGACCGTGAGGGTCTACTTCTTCATCGAGGCGGACGGGCGCGTCGTCAAGTTTCAACTCGATCGACCGTCCACGCATGAAGCCCTCAACGCCGCTGCGCTGCGCGTCTCCGGAGTGTACCGCTTCAATCCAGCAATGCACCGCGATCAGCCCGTCGCCGTGTGGGTGAGCTTCCCCATTACGTTCGAGGCTCGGTAGGGCGATCTCCTCCGCCCATCTGTTGCGGATCTTCTCGCGTTCCGCTGACCCCCGCCGCATCTTGCGCGCATGAGTGACTCCATCACCCGCCTGAACGCAGCCTTGGAGGGCCGTTACCGCATCGAGTCGGAACTCGGCGAGGGGGGGATGGCCACGGTCTACCTGGCCGAGGACATCAAGCACGAGCGCAATGTCGCACTCAAGGTGCTCAAGCCCGAACTCGCCGCAGTGGTCGGTGCCGAGCGGTTCCTCGCGGAGATCAAGACCACGGCGAACCTGAGTCACCCGCACATCCTGCCGCTCCACTGACTCGGGCGAGGCAGACTCGTTCGTCTTCTACGTGATGCCCTACGTACAGGGTGAGTCGCTGCGTGACCGACTCGAGCGTGAGCACCAGCTCCCGGTTGAGGACGCCGTGCGAATCGCAACGAACGTCGCCGAGGCGATGGACTATGCGCATCGGCAGGGCGTGATGCATCGGGACATCAAGCCCGCGAACGTCCTCCTTCTCGACGGGAAGCCCGTGATCTCCGATTTCGGGATCGCGTTGGCCGTTGGTGCGGCGGGTGGGGGGCGTCTCACCGAGACCGGCCTGAGCCTGGGCACGCCGCACTACATGAGCCCGGAGTAGGCGACGGGGGACGCCTCATGTGGGACCCGCCGCCGACACCTACGCACTCGGGTGTGTGCTCTACGAGATGCTCGTGGGAGACCCACCCCATGTCGGGAGGACCGCACAGGCCGTTCTGGGCAAGATCATCACCGAGCCTCCGGCCTCCGAGACCAAGCAGCGGAAGACGGTTCCCCCGAATGTCGAGGCGACCGTCAACAAGGCGCTGGAGAAGGTGCCAGCGGATCGTTTCCTGCGCGCCGCTGACTTCGCTGCGGCGCTCGGCGACTCGGGGTTCCGCCACGGTGCAGCGGCCTACGCGGGCGATGCCATGGGTGGCCGGACCTCCGTCACCGGCTGGGGACGCTGGAAGCTCGTTACACTCACAGCGATCCCTGCGTTGGTCCTGGGCGCGGCTCTGGGGAGGTAGCTTCGGACGGACGGAGTTGGGCTGCCCGCCGAGGGCGGGGGCGTCATGGAACTCCCTGTTCCATCTGAGGTGAGATTGGCCCGTGCCGAAGACCTGCAGATCAGCGGAGACGGATCGGTGGTCGCGTTCTGGGCTCCGCCATCGGATACGTCCTTCTTCTGGAATCTCAGGACACAGGAGGTGGCACCCATACCCCTGCCGTCGGGTGTCCGAGACGAAGACGTCTGGGCGATGCTGATTTCGGGGGACGGGAGCCAGTTCTTGGTGAACACCGGGACGGCCATCTGGCGAACGGCGGCTAACGGCCGGACCAGTGCGCCGATCGTGACCCTCCCGAACCGGGCTCTTTACCACTGGGCCGCGGACGGGACGGTTTACTATGGCGACAACGACGCCGGCTACCGAGTTGTCGAGGGCGGAGACCCGCAGCGGAGCCTGGACAAAGATTGGCGAGAGGCAAGTTGGATTCGACCCATCCGGAATGGAGAGGCCATCCTCTATACCGATATGAGTCCGGGTGAGGCCGGCAGGATCATTCTGCTCGACCTCAGCACCGATGAAGACACTGTTCTTGTCGAGCCTGGATTCGATGCCCATTACCTCGAGTCCGGGCACCTGATCTACGGGGGGCGCGACGGGCAGGTGCGGGCCGCCTTGTTCGACCCCGAATCCAGCGAGATAGGCGAGCCGGTGGTCGTGCTCGACTCCGTCAAGATCGAGCCACTGTTCGGCAGCATGGTCCTCACCGCGGATTCATACGGAACCGTCGTCTACGTCAAGGAGGCACCCCGCGAAAAGTCTTCGCTCAACCGCCGGCTGGCGATCATGGATCGATCCGGTGGACCCGAGCTGGTCCGTACCGAAGAGGGCGACATCGGCAATGCGAGCATCTCGCGGGATGGCGGCCACATCGCATTCTCCCGTGATGGGAATGCATGGGTGGTCGAAGTCCTGACGGGACGCACGCATGAGCTTGGCATCCAGGGGCAGCTGAGTTACGTCTGGTCGCCCAACAGCGAAGAACTCGCCGTCGGGGATAATACAGGAGAGGGTACGACGATCACCTTCTGGCGACCGGACGGAGGAGCAGCACTCGCCGGTCTCGAGCTCCCCTTTGTTTCTCGCCATACAGTTGGGGACTCGCCGGTGAATTGATGGGAGGGGGCCGGGACCAAACGCGCGATTCGAGAAATGACTCAGACTTGTGGCGAGTCCCGACGGATGGAGGCGCCCCGACCCCCTTTCTCGAAGCAGTCTGGAGTGAAGGCCAGGGTGACATTTCCCCGGACGGACGATGGGTCGTGTTTCATGACGACGAACTGGGTCACAATGAGGTGTTCATTCGATCGTACCCCACGCCGGGACCCAAGATCGCTGTGTCGAACGGCCTCGGCGGTGGTCCCGAGGGGTCACCGGACGGGACTGAGATTACGTACGGATTAGGTGACTCCATTGGGGCAGCGAGCTGGGAGCCGGAAACACAAACCGTGTCGGATCGGCGCCCGCTGACGCACAAGACCACGGAGTCGGGACGGATCACATGGCACGAGCCCGCCACCGGTGGGCGCCTTCTGGTTGTGCTCGAGCCGGTACCGGATGAGGAAGAGGCAACCGACCCTCCCGAGGCCCGGGTGATCACGAACTGGTTCGAGGAGCTGAAGCGCCTGGTGGGCAATTGAAGGCTCAGACCCTGGCTTCGCTTCTCCGCGGAAGGCGTGGTACCCTGCCCGCGCCATCAGTAGATTCTCCGTATGTCCCTGCAATAACCGTCAACTGTTAAGGCTCTTCATGTCCGTACGACACGTCGATACCGTCCCGGCCGTGGAAGTGAAAGCCGGCACGGGAACCACGACTCAGGTGCTCATAGGCCCTGACCAGGGTCTCAACTTCGCCATGCGGCGCTTCGTCATGGAGCCCGGCGGCGGCATGCCGATGCATACCAATACGGTCGAGCACGAGCAGTACGTGCTACGAGGCGGAGCGCGCGTGCAGATCGGCGACGACGTACACCAGGTGAAACAGGGGGACGTCGTCTACATCCCGGCCGGGGTCCCGCATACGTACGAGGCGGACCAGGGCGAGGAGCCCTTCGAGTTCATCTGCGTCGTCCCCAACGGCCCGGACACGATCGAGCTCGTGGACTGCTGAAGGCCGATCGCGCTCCCTGCTAGCGGCCGCGCCATTGCTCGAGGTGCTCGGCGAGCAGTTCATTCAACCGCTCTGGCGCCTCTTCGGCGATCCAGTGGCTGACGCCCTCGAGGATCTCGAAGCGATACGGCCCGGTTACGAACTCGGCGGAGGCCTCCGCGGTGCCGCGGGTGAAAGCCGCGTCGTTCGTGCTCCACACGTAGAGTGTCGGGACGCTCACTATCGAGGCAGGAGGCGGGGTCCCAGAGTTCGCGCCGCCCGTGCCCGCTCGGTACCAGTTCAGCGCCGCGCCGAGCGCCTCCTCGGTCCCGAGCACGCTGAGGTAGGCCTCGATGTCGGCCTCGAACATGCCCCCCCACCGACCGAGCAGCGCCCTGAACTCCGCAGCGTCGTTTTCGAGGAAGCGTCGTTCTGAGCCCTCTTCGCGGAACGAGGCGAAGTACGCGGAGGCCCTCGCCTGATCGCCGTCCGTTTCGGCCAGCGCCCGTCCGAAGGCGCTGATGTGCGGCGTGGAAAGAGCCACGAGCGAGCGGACGCGCTGGGGGACCGCAGATGCCAGGACCCACGCCACCGCGGCGCCCCAGTCGTGACCCACCAAGTGGAATCGCTCGCTGCCGAGCGCGGAGGCCATGCCGAGCACGTCACCGACGAGGCTTCCCATGGCGTAGTCGGACACCGCCCGCGGACGCGCGCCAGGCGAGTAGCCGCGCTGATCGGGGGCGACCGTCCGAAATCCCAGCGCAGCAAGCACCGGTAGCTGTCGCCGGTACGAGTAAGACGATTGCGGGAAGCCGTGCAGCAGCAGTACGAGCTCGCCGTCTTCGGGGCCGGCGGCCAACGCATCGAAAACCATATCACCAACAGGGATCCGAATTCTCTCGATGCCTTCGGGCAGTGTCTGGCTGGATGCGGGCGTGCTTGCCATGAGCAATGAGATCGTAAAAAGGGTGGACAGTCGTTTCATCAAAAACTCTCGCTCGACGAGCGACCGGCCCAATCGCGGTGCGTCCCCACATGTCACCTGACCGTAGCGGCCTTCTAGGCTGGGCGCGAGCTTTTAGAATCCAGGAGGAGTTCGGTGCAGCTCCACGATATCATCGAACGATTGCGCTTGAACGCCGAGGTGTTCGACGCGCTGACTCGAGGGGTGAGCGAACCGCAAGCGCGGTGGAAGCCATCCCCCGACGAGTGGTCCGTGCTAGAGGTCGTGAACCATCTCGCCGACGAGGAGGTGGAGGATTTCCGTCGCCGCATCGACCTCACGCTGCATCGCCCGGGAGAGCAATGGCTCCCGATCAACCCGAAGGCGTGGGCCGAGGATCGGCAGTACAACAAGCGTGACTTGGGCGAGTCCATGGAGCGCCTGCTCGCGCGTCGGGCTCGCTCCCTGCGATGGCTCGAAGGACTCGATCAGCCCGACTGGTCTTTGCTCTACTCTCACGCCCCAGCCGGTGAGTTGCGAGCGGGCGATGTGCTGACGTCCTGGCTGGCTCACGACTTCCTCCACGTGCGTCAACTGAACCGCCTGCATCGACAGTACCTGGCCGCGGAGCTTTCGGACTACTCTCCGGACTACGCAGGGCCCTGGTGATGCGACTGGCACCGACTCTCGTGTTCTGTGGCGTCTTGCTCGGCCTCTCGGCCGTCCCGGGCCATGCGCAAGACGTGGCAGAGACGATCTTGCCGGACCGACCGGGTTGGGGCGATGCCGCCCATGTTCTTGGCTTGGGCGTTACACAACTGGAGGGCGGGCTCGAGGTCTCCTTTGGTCGGGACGCCAACCTCATCACCGTCGGTCAGAGCCTGATTCGTTACGGGATGAGTGGGTTCGAGATCCGCGTCTTGCCAGGGTCCATCGTGATCAGCGACGAAGACCAGGGGGCGGTGGATCCGGCGGTCGGACTCAAGGTCCCGCTCGTTCATGGGGACGGGCCTCAGGTCTCTGCCGTACTGGCGACGACGCTCCCCATCGGCTCCGACATCTTCTCGGCGCGCTCGACCACCGGTGCGGCCACGCTCATCGGAGAGTTCGCGCTCACTTCGGCGCTGGGCCTCTCTCTCAACGCCGGATACGGCTTCCCGTTCGACGACTTCGACGACGGCTCCATCGCCATTATCGTCACGCCCGGCCTGTCGATCAACGGCGTCCAGGGACTCAGCGCCTACGCAGGGTACGCAGGGTTTCTGATGGAGGATGGGAATGCTCACTTCATCGAGGCAGGCCTCGGTTGGCGTCGAACGCGGACACCCAGTTGGATCTGAATTGGGGCATGCAAATCGACAGCCGGGGGTGGTTCTTGGGGGCGGGCGTCGCCCACCGCTGGCGCTAGCGCGGCCGAGCCTCGGTCAGCCGAACTCCACGCCCCCTCCGGCCTCCTCCGCGGCTCGCAAAGCGCTGTCCGCCGCTTGCAGCAGCTCGGACGCGTCCTTCATGTGCGGCTGATACATGGCGAGGCCGATCGACACAGCGCCCAGTTGGAGCTCCGAGAGATCCGACTCGACCCGGTCCGCAGCAATGCGGCCTCCCGCGACGTTCGTTCCGAAAAGGAGAACGACGATGCGCCCGCCGCCGAGGTGTCCCGACAGGTCGCAAGTACGACAGGTGTCTTGGATGCGCTCCCCGACTCTCCGCAGAGTCTCGGGATCGGTCGACTCCAAGTCCGCTGCGCCAAACGACAGCAGCATCACGGTGAGCGCCACCCCGCGATCGCCCGCCTCGAAGAGGTAGCTGTAGACCAGTTCGAAGTGCAGTCGGTTGGCGAGGCCGGTCGGCCGATCGGTGAGGGCCGGGTGACCCATGGCGTGATCCCCACCCACCCATCTCTCGTGCTCCGCGTGTCCAGTGCTTGGGGAAGGCGTCGCGATGCCACCGCCGCCATCAATTTCCAGGAAGTGCGAGAGCGACGAGCTCGGCAGGTTGACCGCCTCCGCCAACGGACATCACGATGAACTGCCGCCCCTCGTGTAAATATGTCATCGGAAGGCCCGCCTGCGTGTTGGGCAGCTCGATCTCGGCAAGGATCTCTCCCGTCATCTTGTCGTGAGCTCGAAAGACCGGATCGCCCGACAGACCTTCGCCCGTGAAAAGCAGCGTCTTGGTCACGAGGACGCCGGCGCGAGAGATCTTGCCCGTGCGCGGGATATCCGCAGGATCCATCTCGAGGCGTTGAGCCACGCTGGGCGGCGTGTCGCCGTTCGCGATCATCCAGGCGTGATCACCCGTACATAAGTCGATGGCGGTGATGCGTCCCCACGGGGGCTTCACTATGGGCACACCCGGTGCGAGCTGCGCGCGACCGAAGCCCTGCACGTAGTTCATGTCCGACCGATCCCCGCCCTCCCTCAACGTGAGGACGAAGGGATTGGTCTGCGTGCCCACATAGAGGAACCCGGTTTCTGGTCGAGCGCACCGCCTTCCCAGTTCGCGCCCCCGGTCGAGTAAGGGAGCATGAGCGTGCCGCCGGTTCCGTCCTCGGCGTCGGCGAGGGAAGGAGGGGTGTAGAGAGGGCCCATTCGGAAGCCAGCGGCGATCTCAGCGGCGCGGGCTCGGATCTCGGGCGTGAAGTCGATCAGGTCGTCGTCGGTGAATCCGTTGCGGTCGAACGCCGCGGGCTTCGTGGGAAAGGGCTGGGTCGGCGATGTCCACTCGCCGGGCACATCCGTCTGCGGCACCGCCCGCTCCTCAATGGGCCAAATCGGCTCGCCGGTGAGGCGGTCGAAGACGAAGGCAAAACTCTGCTTCGTGATCTGGACGACGACCTTCCTGGGCTGCCCTTCGATCACGATGTCGGCGAGGATCGGAGCCGTGGGATTGTCCATGCCCCAGATGTCGTGGTGCACGGTCTGGAAGTGCCAGATGCGCTCCCCCGTACGGCTATCCAAAACGAGGAGGCTCGTCGAAAAGAGATTGCTACCGGGGCGGTGCCCCCCATAGAAGTCCCCGGTGGGAGCCTCGGTCGGCACGAAGACATAGCCCGTCTCCGGATCGAACGAGATCGGCGCCCACGATGCGGCATTACCCGTATACGTCCAGGAGTCGTCCTGCCAGGTGTCGACCCCGAGCTCTCCAGCCTCCGGAATCGTCTTGAATGTCCAGATGAGCTCGCCGGTGCGCACGTTGAAGCCGCGGATGTCGCCTGGAGTGTTCGCGCGCGACGGCGGTTGGAAGCCGACGTGGTGGGCAGACCCGACGACCACCACATCTCCCACGATCGTCGGAGGGGAGCTCGAGCCGATGGTGCCGACGAGGTCGATGCCGTCCCGGGCCCGGTGGCCCTCCATGAGGTCCACGATGCCGTCCCGACCGAACTCCGCGACCGGGACTCCCGTGCTAGCGTCCAAGGCGGCCATGTGGTAACCGGGAGTCACGACCAGGATGCGCGCGTTGCCCCGGCCGTCTTCCCAGTAGCCGACCCCTCTTCCGGGATTGGGACGCGGAGCTAACGAAAGCCGCTCGTCCTCCCTCAGGCTCCAAGTCCACAGCGTCTCACCGGTGCCGGCATCGATCGCAACCACGGCGCGGCGCATGCCTGCGGTCGCATACAGAACCCCATCGACCATCAACGGCGTCGTCGAGCTCCTGATGTTCGGATTCGGGCCAAAATTGCGCCCGGTCCAACGCCAGACGACTTCCAGGTCGCCGACATTGCTCGCGTCGATTTGATCGAGGCCAGCATAACGCGTGTGGCCAGGGTCGCCGCCGTACACACGCCATTCGCCATCGTTGGTGCCTTGTTGGGCGACGGCGGATCCGGGCAGCAGGATCGCGATCGTCGCGAGCGCCGCGAAGGCGATCGTGAGCTTCGAGGGGCGGCTCGGGCGCATGCGGGCTTCCAGGCTGAAGGTCGGTCGGACACAACGTGAGGCGAGGGTCGGAGGCTCGCCAGTGCGCCGCAGCGCGGTCGATGGCCCGGAGCGGACGACCTTCGGTCACCCGGCCGCGGGCGGGTTGATCTCGAGGGCCCGGGCGAGATAACCATTCGCCAGCCCACCGGCGCGTTCAGCGCTCGGCCCGAACGTCAAGACGCCATCCTGGTGGCCGGCCATCGACAGAATCTGCTGCTTGTCCAACGCACCGCTCGTATAGAGCGCTCGGATGGCCGTCACCATCTCAGAGCTACCGTAGGGCACACGGGCCGGAGTCGAGGGAACACCCAGTCTCTCCGCATTGCGCCAGATCTCCCGGCAGTGCACATGGAAGACGAAGCGAATGCCCTCATCGAGTGCGTAAAGCGTCGCGTGCGTACGGGACTCCGACGAGGGCCGGGTCGGGCCGAAACTCCGCAACCAATGGCGCCGGAGGTCGAACGCCTCGACGATGCACACGTGTCTCGCCCCGAAACTCAATTGGCTCGAAGATCGTGTGCCGGTGATCAGAAAACGGCGACCGGTCAAGCGAGCGCTGAGGTTCCCGAAGGCGGCTCCACCGTACCGATCGCTCCCAAGACCCCCGCAGCACGGAAGCGCTCTCGCCAGCCGGACAACGCACTGATCTCACTCTCGAGATCCGCGTCGTCGAGGTCTCCTTCACCGTGGTCGAACGTGAACTTGACGACGCCCTCATCGTGGACCTCAGCCGTCATCGATGTCTCTTACTGCAGATTCGCATGGTCCAGTCTTCCCGGCGGATGGGCTTCACGTGGTCGACGCTCCAAGACTCGCCCCCCTCTTTGAATCTGTGTCACACAGTCACGGGAGTTCCAGTAAATCCTCGGAAGCCGGCCGCTCGTGAGGGGCTCCACAGCGCCTCCCTGGCTCGTTCCCACCTGCACGGCGTACCTTGCTTTCCGCTCAAAAAGGGCACCGACCCCGACGGACAAATCCAATGAACAAACCAAGCGCCACCCTGCTCACGCTTCTCGCGACTTTCTGTGCCGCTTTAGTGGCGCCCCCGGCCGCCGCCCAAGAGAAGCGGGCACTGGACCACGCGGACTTCGATCGGTGGAACCGTATCCAGAACGACATCGTGTCGACCGACGGACGCTGGCTCGCGTACCGGCTCGTGCCCGGAGACGGAGACGCGACGATGATCGTGCGCAGCTTGAACGATGATCGCTCCCTCACGATCGAGCGCGGCGCACGACCGGCGTTCACGAGCGATGCGCGCTACCTGATCGCTCTGGTCGAACCGATGGAAGAGGCGGCCGACGCGGCGCGGGAATCCGGGAGCGGCCGACGGGGCGGCGGAGACGCCCAGCCTCATGACTCCCTCGTGGTCGTCGACCTCTCGAACCTCTCCGTGACCCGGATGGAGAACGTGACCTCCTTTCGGCTTCCGGAGGACGACGGCGGTTGGATGGCCTACCTGCTAGAAGCGGACGACGGAGACGACGACGATGAGGCGTCTTCCGAAGAGTCGGCCACGGAGGAAGAGGAGGAGGACGAAGAGTCCGATGACGACGCTCCCCGCACCGACGATGGCACGACGCTCGTGGCACGGGAGCTGAATTCCGCAAACGAGTGGCGCTTCGAGAACGCCGTCGAGTACGAGTTCGCTGCCGACGGTTCGGCTCTCTACTACACGGCCTCTGGAGACGAAGGAGCTGCAGACGGTGTCTTTCGCGTGAACGAGCGCGGAGCCTCCGCCCCCGTGAGCGTGGGCGAGGGTCGCTACGTGGAGCTCGCGGTCTCCGACGACGGCACCGCAGCCTTTTTGACCGACCGGGACGACCGCGACGACGAGGCCCCGGACTTCGCGCTGTACGTCGCGACCGACGGTGAGGCCTCGGCCCGGGCGCACCAGGGTACGGCTGGCCTGCCCGACGGCTGGGCGCCGAGCGACAACGGCAGCGTCTCGTTCTCGGAATCGGGGGAACGAGTCTTCTTCGGCACGACCACCGCGCCCGAGCCCGAGCCGGAGGATGAGACCCCGGAAGACGAACGGGTCGTGGTCGACATCTGGAACTGGAAGGACCCGTATCTGCAGCCGATGCAGCTGCTGCAGCGGTCCGGGGAGGAGGATCGCACCTACCAGGCGGTTCTCGACCTGCAGAGCGGTCGCGTAGTCCAACTCGCCACCGAAGGCATCCCGTCCGTTTCGGTCGCCGACCGGGGGGACGGGGACGTCGCTTTGGGCACCAGCAACCTCGAATACCGCCAGCTCATTTCCTGGGACGGACGCTACTCGGACCTGTATCTGGTCGACGTCGAGGAGGGCGGAACTCGGCAGATCGCCGAGAAGGTACGTGGCCTCGCGAGCCTTTCTCCGACCGGGAAGTACGTGACCTGGTGGGACGGCTTCGAGACCGCATGGTTCGCGGTCGATGTCGAGAGCGGCGAGAAGAGGAACCTCACTCAGAGCCTCGGAGTCCCGGTCCACGACATCCTCGACGACCATCCGGACGCGTTGCGTTCGTATGGCTCCGCGGGTTGGACCCGTGGCGATGAATCGTTCGTGGTCTATGATCGCTTCGATGCTTGGGCGATCGATCCGACCGGCGCTACCGCGCCTCGTAATCTGACGGAGGGCGTAGGGCGGCAGTCCGACACCCGCTTCCGGGTGATCGACCTCAACCGGGACGACCCCTACGTGCCGACCGATTCGGACGTGTACCTGAGCTCCTTCCACCTGTATACGAAGGCGAGCGGCGTCTATCGGGACCGCTTCGACGGCAACAGAGCACCGCAGGAGCTCGTCACGGACGACGTGCGGTTCTCGGCAATCCGCAAAGCCGAGTCCGCGGACGTGATGCTGTACGAGCAGTCGACATTCGAGGAATTTCCGGACATCTGGGTGGCCGATGCGGATTTCCAGGGTGCGCGCAAAGTAACTGACGCCAATCCCCAGCAGGACGAATACCTCTGGGGCACCGCCGAACTCGTGGAGTGGACCTCGACGGACGGCATCCCGTTGCAGGGCATCCTCTACAAACCCGAGGACTTCGACGCGTCGAATCAGTACCCGATGATGGTGTACTTCTATGAGCGCAACTCGGACGGGCTGCACTCGTACACGGTCCCTGCTGCGGGTAGCTCCTCCATCAACCGCAGTTTCTACGTCAGCCGCGGTTACCTGCTCTTCGTGCCGGACATCCCCTATGCGATCGGGTACCCGGGTGAGAGCGCCCTCGACGCGGTCGTGCCCGGTGTTCTGGACCTGCTCGACCAGGGCTTCGTCGATCGCGAGAAGATCGGCGTGCAGGGGCACTCCTGGGGCGGATACCAGATCGCGTACATGGTGACGCGTACCGACCTGTTCGCGGCGGCCGAGGCCGGAGCGCCCGTCGCCAACATGATCAGCGCCTACGGCGGCATCCGCTGGGGCACGGGGATGAGCCGCATGTTCCAATACGAGCACACGCAGAGCCGGATCGGCGGGTCCCTCTGGGAGCAGCCGCTCCGCTTCATCGAGAACTCGCCGATCTTCACGGCGGACAGGATCAAGACTCCGCTGCTGATGATGCATAACGATCAGGACACCGCCGTGCCCTGGGAGCAGGGCATCGAGCTCTTCGTGGCGCTCCGGCGACTTGGGCAGCCCACTTGGATGCTCAACTACAACGGAGAGCCGCACGGTCTCAGAAAGCCCCAGAATCAGAAGGACTGGGCGATGCGCATGCAGCAGTTCTTCGACCACTATCTCATGGACGCACCCGCGCCCGTTTGGATGGAGGAGGGCGTGCCGGCCACCATGAAGGGCAAGGATCTCGGGCTGGGGCTTACGCGCAAGCGCGTGATCTCCTAGCGCTGAAGTCCGGGAAAACAGGAGGATTGCCGCTGACCGTTTTGTGCCCATGAGGCCGATCGCCCGTCGCTGGCGAGTCGCGGCCGCCGCGCTCGCAGCGGCCGCGCTCGTGATTCTGCTGGGACCTCGCACCGGCTTCGAGGAACGCTGGAACGAGCCGGAGATCGGCCCTGACGTGGAGGCGTACCTCGCCGCCCGCGAGTCGAATGTGCCCGACCTTCGCCCCGGAGAGGCGAAGGCAGTGGTGTGGGCGGATCCAGCCGCGCCTGAGAAGACTCCGATCGCCCTCGTCTACCTGCACGGCTTTTCAGCGGACCGGCACGAGGTCGACCCGCTGGTGGGGCAGATCGCGGCGGCGCTCGGCGCGAACGTGTTCTACACGAGGCTCACGGGGCACGCCCGTGACGGCACCGCGATGGCGGAGGCGACCGTGGAAGCGTGGATGGACGACGCAGCGGAGGCCGTCGCGGTAGGCGCGAGGCTCGGCAACGAGGTCGTGCTGGTCGGCACCTCGACCGGGGGCACGCTCGCGCTGTGGGCAGCCGCGCGTTCAGAGGCGGCAGGGCGCGTGGCGGCGCTCGCGCTCATCTCACCGAATCTGCATCCCAAGGACCGGACGTCGCGAATCCTGCTCTGGCCCTGGGGTGGCCAGATCGCTCGCCTGGTGACCGGGCCGGAGCGATGCTTCGAAGCCGCGAACGCGGAGGAGTCGACGCACTGGACGGTTTGCTACCCGACGTCCGTGTTGCTCCCCATGATGGCGCTGGTCGAGCACGTGCGCACCATGCCGCTCGACACGATTACCGTGCCCACCATTGTGGCCTACTCCGCCAAGGACGCGGTGGTCGACCCTGCGGAAACCCTGCTGGCGTACGAGCGATTGGGGAGCCCTCACAAGCAACTGATGGAGATCCTCGATTCCGGAGACCGCGCCAACCACGTGCTCGCCGGCGACATCATGTCACCGGGCACTACGGACGAGATCGCGCGGTCGATTGTGGACTTCTTGCGCCAGGCGCTACCGGAAAGCTGACGTTCAACGCGCGCTGACTCTGGTCGTGGCCAACTCGGGCAGGGTGTCGAACCAGGGCCGCGCCCGCTCGAGTTGGCCAGCCAGTCGCAGCAGCGTGGCTTCGTCTCCGAAGCGCGCGGCGAAGTGCACGCCGATGGGGAGCCCCGTCTCGGTCCAGTGCAGCGGAACCGACATCGCGGGCTGCCCAGTCACGTTGTAGATGGGCGTCCACGGCGTGAACTCGAAGGCCCCTTTGGCCATCTGATCGAGAAGGCCGGCCGCTTTGATCAACTTGGCCGAGCCAATGCGACCGAGAAGCCGCAGTTGTGCTTGCTCGCCGGCCGTGGGCGCGAGTTCGCCGATCTCCGGGGGTGGCGTCGCGAGCGTAGGCGTCAGCAACACATCGTAGTCGACGAAGAAGCGTCCCACGTCTCGGGCGATGCGCTCGTGCACACGAAGTGCCATGGCGAATTCGCGTCCCGAGACCGCCCGCGAGACCAGGCCGAGCGCCCAGGTGAGCGGCTCCAGCTCCGAGCGTTTCGGCTTCTTGGCAAGCACCTGCTCCGCGTCCGCTAGGTCCGCACCCAACTCCGCGGCGACCATCGTCAGGAACGCTTGGGCGAACTGCGACCCGTCGATGGTCGGGGTGGCCGGTACGAGCTCGTGACCGAGCTCCTGCAAGAGCGCGACCGCGTCCTCGACCGCAGCGATGCAGGCGGGGTCCACGGCCGATCCCAGGGTCGGCTGCGCCGTCCAGGCTATGCGCAGACGCCCCGGCTCCCGCCCGACTTCGTCCGAGAACGGTCGTTCCGGCGGAGCGATCTCGAACGGGGCGCCGGGATCTGGTCCGTGGGTCGCGTCCAACATCATCGCGCTGTCCCGCACCGAGCGCGTGAGCACGTGTTCGACGACCGCGCCTCTCCACAGCTGTCCGTAGTCGGGGCCCGTAGGCGTCCGGCCCCGCGTCGGCTTGAGGCCGAAGATCCCACAGCAGGAAGCCGGGATGCGGATCGAGCCACCCCCGTCCCCGCCACCGGCCATCGGCACGATTCCCGCAGCAACTGCTGCGGCCGAGCCGCCGCTCGAGCCGCCCGGAGTTCGGTCGGTGTGCCACGGGTTCCGGCAAGGGCCCCACAGTTCGGACTCGGTGTACGGGACCAGACCCCACTCGGGCAGGTTCGTCTTGCCTGCGATCGTGACGCCGGTCGCACGCACGCGCGCGGCGAGTTCGGTGTCATGGTCGATGACGAAGTCCTTGAGCAGTCGGCTCCCGGTCGAGGTCGGGTGACCCGCGTATCCGCTCGCGAGATCCTTGGCCAGGAACGGAACGCCACAAAAGACGCCCGAGGTGTCACCATGCGCCGCCGTGTCTCGTCCGTCCTCCATCAGGCGCACGACCGCGTTCAGCTTCGGATTCAGCGCCTCGATGCGCTCGAGCGCAATGTCGAGCAATTCGGTCGCCGTGACATCGCCCGCACGCACGAACTCGGCGAGCGCGGTCCCGTCATGGCTCAGGTACTCCTCGTGTGTCATCTGCCGCCGGTACGTCAGCCCTGCGCCACGGAGTGCACCGCGAACGCGACGCCCTCCGGGCCCATGCACCGCGCGACCATGTCTCCGCCAGGCGCTTCCATGGGCCCGCTGAGAACCTGTCCGCCCGACTCCTTCACCTTCTCGACCGCATCCGCGACGTCCGGCACCCCGATATAGAAGAGCCACGCCGCCACTGGCATCTCGGGCGGTTTGTTCATCATGCCTCCGAGGGGATGCGCGCCTCGGCCGAACATCTGGTGCATGCCCATGTCACCCATGTCCATCTGCTCGGTCTCCTGCCAGCCGAACAGTTCCGAGTAGAACGACCAGGCGGCCTGCCAGTCCGTGGTGGCTAGTTCGCTCCACGAGAACTCACCCATGTTCGGTTCGTCGTCGTGCCCAGGGGTGTCACCCGTGGGCTGGTACGTGGCAAACGCCGCTCCCTGCGGATCCGCGATGATCGCAAACGACCCGACTTCGGGCACGTCCATCTCCATCAGCACGGTGGCGCCCAGTTCCTTCGCCTTCGCTGTCGTGGCCTTCACGTCGGGCGTCGAGAGGTGCACGAGCCAGTGCGACGGCGCGCCGCCGTCGATGGCCTCCTGAGGAAGCTGCATCAAGCCGCCGATCAGGGTCTCGCCGTTGGTCCACATGGTGTACGGCGGGTCCGCGCCTTCGAAAGGCGTGGTCCCCCACCCCGCGATCGCGCCGTAGAGAGTCGGCGCGGCGTCGGGGTTCGTCGTCATCAATTCGTACCAGCAGAACCGTCCCGTCGGCGTCTCTGACATTGCCGCATCCTCCTGAGTTTGCCCGCCCATCGTCGTGCCATCCTCTTACCATCATCGGTGGCGGAGTCAGCAAGATACGCAGGCGCTATTCCGAGCGCAGTACGGTGATCGGATCCGTGTTCGACGCGCGCGCCGCGGGAATGAACGACGCCAACGCCGACACACTGAGGAAGAGCACGAGAACGGCCACGAGCGTGACGGGGTCGGAGGGGCTCACGTCGTAGAGGACCGACGACGCAAGCTGGCCCAGACCCAACGCGGCGGCCAATCCAAGACCGAGTCCGGTGGCCGTGAGGCGCATCCCGTCCCCCACGACGAAGCCTCGGATCTCTCCCGCCGTCGCTCCGAGAGCGATGCGAACGCCGATTTTCCGTTGACGCTGAGACACCGAATAGGAGATGAGCCCGTGTATGCCCAGTGTCGCGAGCAGCTACCCCTCGACCCCGAACGCGCCCAGAAAGAGCGAGCTGATGCCCTACTGCAGCAGGTTCTCCTGCACGACCGCGGTCATCGGACGCACGGGGTACGACAGGTTGGGATTCACTGCCTGAAGCGTCGCGCGCACCCCACCCACGATGGCGCCCGGCTCTTGCTCGGTTCGCGCCACGAGGAAGAATCAGCGGGCACTCGCT
>Ga0066376_10000771_pt1 | contig 30228 bp, 30 predicted proteins | sample Knorr_S15_td_Bot_FD_77009 | JGI IMG/M metagenome (GOLD analysis project Ga0066376, IMG submission 77009) | Marine microbial communities from Southern Atlantic Ocean transect - Knorr_S15_td_Bottom_ad_5009_LV_A | ecosystem: Environmental > Aquatic > Marine > Oceanic | place: Southern Atlantic... | reverse complement strand
TCCCCGGGTAGCGCAACCTCACTCCCCCTCAGTCAGTACACCATCGTCTGAAGACGACCTGAGAAACCCTGTTTCCCCGGAAAGCCCTGTTTCATTGGAAGACGGGGAAGGTGGAATCGTTTCACTCGAAGAACTCAAACAACGAGCCGTCGAACGCGCCTATCGCCTGTGCGAAAGGAACGTGGATCGTGCGGCCGTGGAATTGGGGATCGGACGGGCAACGATGTATCGCTTGCTGAAGAAGTTCGACATCATGGAGTAGTCGCTCCCTTCGAGGAATTCAGATCCGGCGTCCCCTTTTTACTTAAATCGTGCGCTGGATATGCGGCTTACTGATCACGAACGCTCTGTTCAAAAGGAAATTGAAAAGTGGCAACACGGCGACGCGTCGTTGATCACGATGGCCATGAACTGGGCGATGGCACCTGTGGACTGGGTCATCAACCGCATCGTTCCCGAAGCGATTGTGGACCAGGCTGACAAAGCCATTTCCCACTTTCTTTCCCTGCTTAATGATGCTTCGGGATGGACCTACGACACGTCTGAGGTCATATCTGCCGCCAATGACCGGGGAATCGAAGCAGAAGCGATCGATGATCTTCGAAACGCTGATCTCAAGCTACTGGACGATCTCGCCAGAAGTTATTTCTCAGAAAACGCCATTCTGGCCGCTGTGGAAGGCGGAGGAACAGGACTGGGAGGTATCGTGCTCATCGCTGCGGACATTCCGCTTCTGTTTGGGATCAATCTGCGCCTCATCCAGCAAGTCGGCGCTTCCTATGGATTCGATGTCAGTGGGCCCTCGTTCAGTCCTTTGGTTCTTTCAATATTCAATGTCGCCGCGTCTGGCACTCGAGAATCGAAAAACGAGTCCCTCAGGGAAATAACGGTTGCTGCGGCAGCTCTGGCACACGATGGAGACTATAAGGGTCGCGTAAGCGGGACCTTCAGGGACCAGAACAGGCACCTTCCGCGCGAAATTGCCAAGAATATGGGAGGCAGAAAGCTCGCGCAGCTCATTCCCATCGCAGGGGCGGCTATCGGCGCCGGAATCAACTACTGGTTCACCACAGAGACGGCTGAAACCGCATTTATGCTCTTCCGAGCGCTGTATATTGAGAGAAAGGAGCGCATGTAGCCGGCTCCTCCCACTTCCCACTGTTAGTAATGCCACTCGTTGCCATCGTAGGCCGCCCCAATGTGGGCAAGTCCACGTTTTTTAATCGTCTGACAGAGCAGCGTCAGGCCATCGTTCACGACCAACCTGGAGTGACTCGAGATCGGGTCTACGGCCATGTTGAATGGGGTGGACGTACGTTTTCTATAGTCGATACGGGTGGATTCGTGTCCAACTCGGAAGATCGGTTCGAGGCCGCGATTCGAGAGCAGGTCCACATCGCGATCGAAGAAGCCGATCTGATACTTTTTATCAATGACGTCACGGTTGGAGTGACAGATCTTGATCAGGAAATGGCATCGGTACTGCGAAAAAGTGACCGTCCGGTGCTGATCGTTGGTAACAAGGCGGACAACAATGAACGTCGTTGGGAAGCCAATTCTCTTTACGAGCTCGGGTTTGAGCACGTCTACGCCGTAAGCGCCATCAACGGAATGGGAACGGGCGATCTGTTGGATGCCGTCGTGGCCCAACTGCCCCCCGGAGAGGTTGATGTGGAGGACGATCGGCCGAGGTTCGCCATTATCGGCCGTCCAAACGTAGGGAAATCTTCCCTCACGAATGCTCTCCTGGGTGAAGAGCGGTCCATCGTGACAGAGATCGGGGGCACGACGAGGGATTCAGTTGACGCCGTACTCAAATATCACGGACAGGAAATCGTGCTTGTGGATACGGCAGGCCTACGAAAACGAGCGAAAATAAAGGAAAATATCGAGTTCTACTCATATCTGAGGACAGAACGAGCGATCGAATCCTGCACAACCGCGGTGCTCCTTCTGGACGCCAGGGATGGACTCGAAGCACAGGACATTAAGGTCCTGACACAGGCTGAAGGCCTCAAAAAAGGCCTCGTCGTGGCCATTAACAAGTGGGATCTCATTGAAAAAGAGACCAATACGGCCCTTGAATACGAGACTCTGATACGCGAGAGGCTTCAAACGCTCGACTACATCCCGATCATCACGATTTCAGCGGTAACCAAGCAGCGCCTCTACAAGCTGATCGACAAGGCCCTCGAAGTAGAGGCCGAAAGGCACAAGCGTATTCCAACGTCCGAACTGAATGAATGGATAGGCCCCGTGATCGCCCGCCACACTCCGCCCCTCTATCGCAATCAACGGGTGAAGATCAAATACGTAACACAAGTCCGATCGGCACCCCCGGTCTTTCAGTTTTTCACCAACCACCCCAAAGGAATCCGGGAGCCCTACCGGCGATACATTGAGAACCAGCTGCGAAAGCAGTACGGATTTGAGGGCGTTCCCCTCAAGCTGGTCTTCAAGCAAAAGTAAAGCGTTCTTGAATTGGTGGATCGACTCTTTCTCAGATCCGATTCCACAGTATATTACCTGAGGCACGAAGGCTAATCACAGCAAGAAACAAACGCATATCTGCATGGGTGGCACTCCGCTAAATACGGCCCGCTCGAATGAGCGAGAACTCAACTTCTGGGAGCGTCTCTACCTTCCCGAAGTGTTCAAGGGACTGGGCTACTCCTTCCGGAAGATGGTGAAGGAGCCGATGTACACCTTTCAGTATCCCGAAGAACAGTGGTATCCTCCGGACAGCTACCGGGGACGCCCGGTCCTGGTCGAGGAAGAAGGAAAGGCGCGCTGTGTATCGTGTAATTTATGTGCGAGGGCCTGCCCCCCAATGGCCATATCCATGCAATCGCGGGAGATAGAAGGGCCGAAGGAACGAGAACCCGAGTGGTTCGAGATCAACATGTTGCGCTGCATCTACTGTGGTTTCTGCGAGGAGGTCTGCCCGGAAGAAGCCATTGTGATGTCCAAGGAATATGACCTGACCTTTCAGGATCGAGAGGAGGCCATATTTGGAATGGATCGACTCATGGTGCCAAAAGAACGGCTTACCGATCGACTCGAATTTCTTCGTACGAGACAGAACCCACAGTTCGGGGACACCTCGTGGGATTATCAGCGCACCAATAATCGCCACTCTCTGAAGGATAGCGCGTTCCTGGCGTCGCTCGCCAAAGAAATGGATACGCCTGAAGCCTCGCAATAGGTGGTAACGGGGCGGGAAGCCATATCGCACCGGGACGCCGTTCTGGACCAGCTGTCTTTCTTGATCGAAGAATTGGAGGCTCAGCGTCCCTGGCTGATCCGAATTCCTGAGGCACAGCTAGCTGGAAAGCCGTTGGAGACCGTACCCTCCCTGATCGAGATTTATCAAGAAATGGATCTGAAGGAGAAGCGCGAGCACCTGCCGGGATTGGGTATGGACTCTCAAGAAGCGGAAGAAAGCAATGGGATCGAGCGTATCCTCGACTCGTTGATTCAAGCACGCACCGAAATGGTTGGACGATTGCGTACATGGAAGGATGATATCTGGCAATCAGCTTCGCCAGAAAACAGCGATCTGAGCATGGAAGAGTTCGCCTTCGCGATTACACAGTCCGACGCAGAGTTTTTGTGCTCAATAGCCGAGCGTCTCAGCGAGAGCGTAATTTCTTTTTCAGGTTGATAAGTGGCTCGAGAAAATCCATATATCGAACTTCGCAGCGCATTCCGAAGCCGAAATTTCGACCCGGTATATCTGCTGTACGGAGAGGAGCGCTATTTCATAGATCGTTTGCAGGAAACCCTGCTGGAATTTGCCATTGAGCCCCACGAGAAAGATTTCAACCTGGACATTCTTTACGGCTCTGAAGTCGACGCCCAGACAGCTCTGGGGGCGTGCCAGGCGTTTCCGATGATGGCAGCTCGACGTGTCGTGATCATCCGGGATTTCGACAAGATGAAAGAGAACGGATTGTTCAAAGCGCTCGCCGAGCGGCCCAATCCGTCTTGTGTGGTCCTGTTGGTGTGCTCAGGAAAACCCAACATGAGCCGGCATCCATACCGAGCTCTCAAGGAAAAAGCGCGCGCTGTCGAGTTCAAAGCATTGTATCCCAATCAAGTACCGCGATGGATTGAAACGCTTGGAAAGGAACGCGGCTTCGCGCTCGAGCCGAAGGCCGTCCAGATGCTGGCAGATTATGTGGGATCGTCACTGTCTGCCCTCTCAACAGAGCTGGACAAACTCGCCACTTATGTCGGGGAGCGGGAAGTCCTTACGGCAGAAGACGTTGTACAGGCCAGTGGTCAGACAAGAGACTTCAATGTATTCGAATTGCAGCGCGTGGTTGGTGAAAGGCGCTATGAGGACGCATTAATGATCTCGGAACGATTGTTGCAGCAGTCTTCAAACCAGCGGGGAGAGAGCAATCGCATTGTTTCTGTCCTCACATCGTTCTTTATAAAGTTGTGGCAACTGACAGGATTGCAGTCCGCTCGAGTAAGTGAAAAACAGATGGCTTCCACCGTCGGGGTTTCGCCCTATTTTTTAAAGGAGTATCTTGCGTGTCTGCGACGATTTGATGGAAAAGCTCTTGACAGTGCGTTTTCGGCCCTCTTAGCGGCCGATTTCGAGCTCAAAGGCGGAAGTCAGCGAAGTGATCGAATGATCCTGAATCTGATGTTTCGCAAAATACTCAGGTCCTGAAGCTGATCCGAGCAGGGGGATGACAGGAGAGTGACACCTGCCATACATACCTTGTAACAGACAGATTGTCAGTGCAACGAAAAGCCAGGCGGAATGAACCGCTGATTACCTATTGAATATGACAAACACCGAAAACGCAGGGAAGCTGAAGAAGCGAACTCTCACGGTGAAAGCTTCGGAATTCGGATTGATCGGAAACGTCAATCCTAATAACCGACATTTTGATGCGCTCAATAAAATGAGCGACGAAGACCTCATGTCCCAGTTTCAGATGGGAACGGTTGAGGCATTCGACATTCTCGTCGGCAGATACAAAGATCCGCTGACGAATTACATCTATCGTTTTCTCGGAGACATGAAGGAGTGTGAAGACCTTCTTCAGGAAACATTTTTGCGTGTATATCGCAACCGGCATTCTTATCGCCGGATTGCCAAGTACTCGACATGGCTCTATACGATTGCTGGAAATCTTGCCCGATCCGAGTATCGTAAACGCAAGCGTAGACGCCTGTATTCATTGCAGTCCGTGAATCGTGACGACGAGGAGTATGAAGTTGAGATTCCGGATGAAACCTTCAGCCCGGACAAGCACACAGAGTCGACCATTCAGGACTTCTTTATCCAGGAGGCGCTTCGGCAGATTCCAGAAGAGTTCAGAGAAGTCGTCGTGCTGCGTGACGTTCAGCAGCTGGCCTACGAAGAAATCGCCGACATCACGGGTCTGCCGATGGGCACCGTCAAGAGTCGCATCAACCGGGGTCGGACCAAACTGCAGGCGCTTCTAAAGGAAGTATATACCCCTCTGACCGACTAAACGGTCTAAAATCGAAAAGTAAAGGGCCGGTGGCGAATGCCACCGGCCCTTTTTTTATACCCGGGACATCCTCCTACGACGGCCCCAATAATGAGAGGGTATTAATTTTTCAGGCTGAGAACCTTCCCGACACACATGTGTTCGGAAAGCAACACGTCCATCTATTATCGGCCTATGCCCGACGGATACTACCCGGATCATTCAGACGAACAGCTAGACGAATTCCTTTGCGAATACGTTGATGGAACCATGGATCCGTCCGTCCGAGTCGCATTTGAAGAGTATCTGGAAGCAAATCCTGGATTGGCCAATCACGCCCGTTGTCTATGTCGCACGCGCAGCATGCTGTGTTCGTATGCGGGAAGACACCCATCGGAGACCCTCCAGGAACAGATTCGGCATCGGGTGGCTTGTGAGTTGAACCGGAAAAATCGCAATGAGGCCGTCATCTTGAGCCGTCTCGGAAGCGCCGCGATGCTTACCTCAGCCGTCAGTTTATTGCTGATTCTTGGCATGGCGGCCGGAATATCTGCTGTAAATGACTCCGGCTCCGGGCACTATCTGATTGGATCAGAATCGGCACTGGTTGAGTCCATGGCGCTCCCAAATGACGCCTATGGGCAACCAGGAAGGAGATTGCTGCTGGATTGGTACAAAAAATCACCTGCGCTGTCTTCTCTGGGCCCCGCAACGATTCTGCCGACGATCAACATGGTTCCGGTCGGGTGGAATATCGCACCGATGGATTCGGTCGGCGACGTTTTTCGACTTCTGGTCACTCCGTAAAAACGTTGACATTCGCGGCCCAGCATTCGCTGGCGGCATTCGACTCCAGCGTAATAGTCATCGTACCGGATTGCTCTATTCGGCAGAAACCATTTTGATATCTCCGGTATTTACCTAGATTTGAGATCCTGCGCCATTTTGACCTGGTTCGCAGTCGAGGTTTCCCACCCATTTAGCCGGTATTAGAGATGAAACGATTGATGTCGTTCGCCCTCCTGTTATTTTTCGCAGCAACCAGTTACGCCCAATATGCCCTTCAATTTGGTGCTGCGGTCGCGGCGGACGAAGGAGCAGTTTACGTGGGCGAGGGCAGGAATCTCCTGCAGTCTGGCTCCGTCTTCATGTATGCTCCCGACGAAAATGGAGCATGGATGCAGACAGGTGCTCTTCATGCCTCAGATGCCGAGAACGCGGGCAATGGATTTGGGAGAGCATTCGCATTGCACGATAACACAATGGTCGTTGGAGCCCCCCTGGTGGATGCCCTGTACGTTTTTGAGCGTGGATCGGATGGCACGTGGGTCGAAACAGCCAAGCTGTCGAGCGATGTCGCCGGCGTCGGAAGCAACATAGCGACCAACGGAACGCACATCATCGCTACGGCCGGCGGGGGGCGGAGATCTCCATCATCAGTCCACGGTTGGGTACGCGACGGTGACGAATGGAGATCTACGGGCGAGCTCCCTTCAAGCTCTGGAGAGGGCCGCACCGGACTTGGAAGTGCTCTGGCGATGTCCGGTAACCTGGCCGCGGTCGGATCACCGTTTGCGCTTGGCGGCAAAGGGATGGTTGAGATGTACACTTTTACCGAAGGAAGTTGGGTTTCGCAGGGTGCGATCGAATTTGCCACTGGATCTGAAGGCGATTCGTTCGGTTCCTCGATCCTGATGGCCGATACCCACATGGTGGTCGGAATGCCGGGTCACGACGTGAGTAAAGGAGCGGCGGCAATTTTCGCTCGCAATGACGAGTCGGGAGCCTGGGAATACGAACTGAAACTCGAGCCATTCGACTCGAAAGGAAATGAACAATTCGGTTCTTCGATCGCAATGGGCGGCTCCACGATCTGGGTAAGTGCACCCGGTTATGGAGACCGAAACGGCGCTGTCTACCAGTTCGAGATCAATTCAGAGACCATGCGGATGGGTGGCACGCATCTGCTTCAACCCGAAAGTCTGCAATATCGAAGCGGTTTCGGTGGAGCCATTGCGGTCAGTGGATCCACCGCTGTTGTTGGTTCACAGGGTCACGACAATTTTGAAGGGGCCGCGTTTCCCTATTCCTTCTCGGATAGTGAATGGAGCCATGGAAATCTGTTGTACAGCGATTCGGGAATCTTTGAGTCCGTGACGGGAGAAATGGTCTCCTGCGAAGAAGAAGACGCAGGTGGTTTTCCGTGTAAAGATGTTGACATGCTTTCATTCCTCTCTCGATCTGATGTGGGAGCGAAGAGAGGTATTCAGATGAATGACGTCTGGGGCTGGACCGATCCCGATACCGATATCGAGTATGCTATCATCGGCAGAACCGATGGTACCTCTTTCGTCAGCCTTGCTGATCCCTACAATCCCGTGTTTCTGGGTGATCTACCCTACTCCGCTTCGGGACATCAGAGTCTCCATCGAGACATGAAGGTCTATAAAAATTACGCCTATATCGTAGCTGACGGGGCTGGAGCGCACCACATGCAGATCTTTGATCTGACCGGTCTGCGAAACGTCGAAAATGCCCCTGCTACGTTCACAGAGACCAATATTTACAAAGGGATATATAGCTCTCACAACCTGATCATCAATGAAGACAGCGGCTTTCTGTACGCCGTCGGCAGCGATTCAGGTGGCGAAAGCTGCGGGGGTGCCCTGCACATGATCGACCTGTCGGATCCCTTGAATCCCACTTTTGCGGGCTGTTTCAACGAGCCGCGGACTGGCCGGGGTGGATCGGGTGCGACGCATGACGCCCAGTGCGTGAATTATCACGGTCCAGATGCCGACTACGCGGGAAGGGAGATATGCCTGAGCTCGAACGGCACGGCGCTGTCCGTGGCCGATGTCACCGACAAAAGCAATCCCGTTGCAATATCGGTCGCCGATTATCCGAGCGTTGCCTACGCCCACCAGGGATGGTTGACGGAGGATCATAGGTTTTTCTATCTGAATGACGAGGGCGATGAGGGCTCCGGAATAACGGACGCCACCAGGACCATCATTTTCGATCTTGCTGATCTGGATGAACCCGTCCTCTCGGGCATGTACCTGGCGGACAACAACGCGATCGATCACAACCTGTACGTCAAGGGCAATTTGATGTACCAGACGAACTATCTCGCGGGACTTCGAATCCTGGATATTTCCGATCCCGAAAATCCAGTCGAGATCGGTTCGTTTGACACCGTTCCATACGGACCCAATGACAGCTCGCCTGTGCTTGGTGCTTGGAGTAATTACCCTTATTTCAAAAGTGGTGTAATTGTGGTCACCTCGGGTCGCGAGGGGGTGTTTTTCCTCAAGAAAAAAGAAATTGATACCTAGAATCCAGAACTGAAAGTTCCAGGCCGGGGCCGTGCCGCCGGACCGCGGGTGACACCATTCCGAGTACAGGTGGCAGAATCTGTACACCTACCCTGTTGGGTAAGCGCTCGTCTCTCCAACGGTTATCCGTTTGAGAAACGAAACTTGTTCGGACGGATCTGATACATGATGCCTAGATCTCTGCATCCGTCATCAGGTCCCGACACCGCAATGCGTCAACTATCCTCCTTTCTTCTTCTATTTATTCTGGTGGCGACCGCTTCTGCCTCCTCGGACAGCGACCTCAGAGATGCGTACGGCAGATCGCTCCTGACTATTGATGGAGACATCCTGGTTGGCGAGACCTCTGGGTTTTCCACTCCCGGAATGATTCACGTTCTCAGGAAAAATGCTCGAGGATCGTGGGATGTAATTCAGACCATCAGTTCGTTCGATGCAGAAGTGGGAGACCGTTTTGGACAACAGATGCTCTATTCAGAGGGCGCATTGATAGTAGCCAGTCCGGGTGCTCTTGATGGCCTGGGTGCAGTCTACGTTTTTGAGCGGAACCAGTCCGGAATGTGGCAACAGGTGACTCGAATTACGGCTGACGTCGGTCAGGGCGATCAGTTCGCCGCTTCGCTGGCTGCTTCGGGAGATCACATTCTCGTCGGCGCACCCGGCGTTGCGGACGGCACAGGAAGCGTGTTTGTTTTTTCCGTGGAAATGGACTGGACCGAAGTGAAGGTTTTGATGTCTCCCGTTGCGGAGGTTGGCGCGCTCTTCGGATCTTCTATCGCGGCAGACGCCTCTCACGTGGCTGTCGGTTCGCCCGGATTTGACGAAAGCAACGGGCGGGTGGATCTGTTCAATCTTCTCGACTGGAGCACGGCCGGTATTATTGCCTCACCGGACAGTGAGACCGAGTATCGTCTGGGCACCGGACTCTATTTTCTTTCGGATCAACTGCTGGCATCAAATCCACGCGCGAATCGCGGCGCGGGGATGGTATCCGTATTCAAGCAAAAGGGCGACACCTGGGAGCACCAGAAAGATTTGACGAGTGGGAGTGAGGAGTCGGGCTCGGCATTTTTTGGAGCCTCAATAGCTTCGTCCGCAGACGAAATATGGATCTCCGCCCCGCTCGCCAACGGATTTAAAGGAATCGTCTACCGCTACAATAGCCGCAATTTGAAATCATTGGGATCAGTTGCTAACCACACCGAAGGCGGCCGGAGCGGATTTGGACAGTCCCTCATGGTCGGTGAGGCGGTCGCGGCCGTCGGGATGCCAGGTCACGATTACGGCCTGGGCTCCACTGTGGTGTACGAGAAGGACTCAGCGGGGTCGTGGAAGAAAATAGCTATATATCACCCTCCAGGAGCGGATTTGCCCATGTTGTCAGGGGCTGAAGTCGAGTGTAGTGATGGTCTGGCCAACGGATACAGCTGCCAAAATGTTGACCTGGTATCGTTCATTCCACTGAAAGATCTACATATGAATCGGGGCGTGCGGCTCAACGACATCTGGGGATGGACTGATGAGGAGACGGGCAAGGAATATGGAATAGTGGGTCACATGGAAGCTGCTGTTTTTGTAGACGTTTCAAATCCAACCCAGCCCGTTGTCCTGGGCGAAATACGACGCACAGAAGGCTCGCCAGGATCGACGTGGCGCGACATGAAGGTCTTCAAGGACCACGTATTCATCGTCGCAGACGGTGCAGGCCAACACGGGATGCAGGTATTCGATCTTCGCCGATTGCGGGATTGGCCGGGAGAATTTCAGGATTACGAGCCCGACTTTCTATACACGGGGATTGCGAGTTCACATAACATTGTAATAAACGAAAATACCGGATATGCCTACACCGTAGGAAACAGCTCGGGAGGCGAGACGTGTGGTGGGGCCCTCCATATGATCGACATCAACGAGCCCCTCAATCCGACTTTTGTCGGTTGCTTCAACGACCTAGACGACGGCAATCAAGGTTCAGGAGCCACGCACGACGCGCAGTGTGTGACCTATCACGGCCCGGATCGAGAGCACCAGGACAAAGAAATCTGTGTCGGGTCGAACGGATCAGCAATCAGCATCGCCGATGTTTCGGACAAGGACAATCCACTCGCCATCAGCCAGGGAACGTATCCCAATTCCGCCTATGTACACCAGGGATGGTTCACCGATGACCACCGGTACTTTTATCAGAATGATGAAGGAGATGAATTGAACGGGATGGCTGATAACACCCGAACCATGATCTGGGATCTGACTGATCTGGATGAACCCGAAATGATCGCAGAATATTTCGGAGATTCGAATTCAACGGATCACAATTTGTACGTCAAAGGCGATTTCATGTACCAGACCAACAACGCGAGCGGACTACGGGTCATTGATATTCGGGATCGAGCCAATCCGGTTGAAGTCGGGTATTTCGATACCACTCCGAACGGCAAAAACGTGGCTGGATTTGATGGGACCTGGAGCAGCTTCCCCTATTTCGATTCCGGCACCATTCTGGTCAATTCACGCCGCGAAGGGCTGTTCATCGTGCGAAAAAGGGAAATCGACACGTGATAAGTGAGGAGTTCAGAACTGCCTTCAAAGATCGTTTCGGCGCCGCACTCACTGCTGATGCCGCGTACCGAGTCGGCGCGAAGGTCGGCGTTCCCGGTTCGAACATTCTGCCGTTAGAACCAGGCCAGAGAATTGCTGGACCTGCGCGCACCGTGGAGGCGAACAATGACCTCGTCGCCATACTCGTCGCCTTGCACCGAGCAGAAGCCGGTTCGGTACTCGTAATTGGAAACGCAGTCGGAGGAGTGGCTGGTCTTACCGGCGATATCATCGCGACCGAAGCGCGCCGAAACGGACTGGAAGCCATCGTGGTTGATGGCCACGTCAGGGACACCCAAGAAATCAGGCGGATCGGACAACCCGTGTACTGCCGGGGCCGAGTACCGGTGGGGCCTTTGAAACTGGTGCCCAGCGAGAAGGGAATTGGGGTTCCGGGAGCCACCGTCGGATTTGGGGATTCTATCGTTTCCGACGGTCAGTGGATAGTGGGCGACGATGATGGCTTACTGGTTCTGGAAGAATCCGATCTGAAGGCGATCATGGAGGAGGCCGAGCGTTCGCTTAAGAAAGAAACCACTCTGATAGCGCAGATCAAAAGTGGTGCATCCCTGGGCGATGCGTTTGGGATCGAGGAGTTTTTTGAAAGACGTCGTTCAGATCCGGAGGCAGATTTTAACGCGCACATTGCTTCCAGGGGAAAGGCTATATAGATCTCGGCCATATCTGGCCGTTTAGAAGCCTGAATTCGGCCCAAAGCGGATGGCTCATAGAGATATTGATGAGCGTCAATTCTCCAAGTCTCAGTCTTTTCATCTTGTTGCGTAAGAGGAGGCGCACTACTTTTGCGCGTCACCGAACATTCACTGTTCGCGGGTCCCGAGAGGGTACTTTGTTCCGCGATTAGACCGAACCATGACACATCCCGGAGCGTATCTCTACGCGACGCAAGAGGCCCCTCTAGGGGACCGAATCTCGACACTTCTGAATGATTCTGCGGCGACTCCTGTCGACTTCAGAGTTAACACCATCCTGGTTCCAAACAGCGTGAGCCCCGAGGAAGGGGCGGACGTAGCCGACGTGTATCGGTCGCTGCCGTATCTGGATTACGACACCGTCATCTCCATCGCTCCGAGTCGCGGTGAGCAGTTCAAGCGAATTACAGTGTGCAGTATGGACACCTACAGCTCTTCGCTGGGCAAAGTACGAATAGACGATTTGGTTCGAAACGAGCTCTGTGATGAGGACGACGACATTTTCCTGGATGACCGAGGGCATTTCAGTGGTACGGGAATGGACGTGCAGCTGCCGTTCCTCCAGAGGACACTCAACGACTTCAGCGTCGTACCACTGGTCATGGGCGCAGAGACCGTAGATTTCTGCAAAGAACTCGGGAGTGCCATTGGCGAGATCATGTCTAATCGCAATACGCTTGTTGTGGCCTGCGTAGACGTAGTACAAGCCAGCGAAAAGGGAATGGAATTATTTAGAACCCACCTCACGAATCTCGATATTACCGCTATGATGGTGCTTTTGAATCAAGAATCCGAAATCAAGGTCGTGGGAAAGGGACCGGTGCTCGTTGCGATGATCGCCGCTACCCAGCGTCGCGCTGACGTTGTGAGGATCACCGAGATGCACTCAGCCCTCAATGGACGCCAGGGATTCGCGGGTGCGTTGATAGGACGCTATTGAGATGGCCTCCGGCTCTCAGATAAAAGGTCAACCGCAAGAAGAGGCGATTTCGATCGACACTTTCTCGATCGTCGGTTTTGGTTCGCTGGGAAGAGTTTTGTCCCGTGCGCTCACAGAAATTGGAGTCAGATGTGAGCTGACCGTGTCGAGAACGGCAGAGCGAGCCCGAGATTTTCGAGAGGAATTTTCCGCTGCAGGTTCTGCGTCGCTGAGGGAGGCAGATTTTACAGGTGCGGCGCTGGTCCTGATAACGGTCTCCGACGATGCCTTGCCGGAAGTAGCTCACGATCTTGCTGGGCGTTCATCGTGGACCGATACGATTGTTCTCCATACGTCGGGTGCAAGAAATCATAAGGTACTGGCTCCCCTGGCAGAAAAAGGCGCGCATACGGGCTCCTTTCATCCGCTCCAGACCTACCTCGGGGAAGAGAGCGGCAGTGCATTCAAGAATGTGACAATAGGGATCGAGGGTTCGCCAGGGGCGATTGCTACTGCCCGGCACATTGCAAATGTGCTTCTCGCGCAGCCTGTGGTCATCGAATCGAGCAAGAAGGCCCTGTATCACGCCGCGGCGGTCATGACTGGAAATCATGCAATAGCCATGCTGGCAGCCGCCGAAGAAGTCTGGGAGCAGGCGGTGGGCAGCAAGCAATCATTTTCAGATGCGATGGGACCGCTGGCCGAGCGCAGCGTCTACAATGCGATCAATATGGGGCCGGATACGGCCCTGACGGGTCCCATTGTCCGTGGAGAAGAGGGTACCCTTAAGCTGCATCTTGATGCCGTTTCACGTTTTACCCCGCATCTTCTTTCTCTGTACGGCTCCATTGCCGCAGAAACCGTTCATCTCGCGGTACGATCTGGTAGGTTGTCTGCCGACTCGGCAGTTCGGCTTCTCGATATCATCGAAGCTCATCTGAATCCGAGAGTAGAAGAATGAATGAGCCAGAAAAGGATGTCCTTGAGCGCATTGTAGAGATAGTAGGATCCGTCGCCGCTAACGACGCCACGTTTATTTCTGTCGCGACCGTGCTGGGCGGCGTGCTCAGGCGTGTCTTGTCTGCAGAGAAAACGGTAGAAATGGCGGCGATCTCGTTGGGGCAACGTGATCAGCTGCGACACATGAGGAATCAGACTTCAGAAATGATCGAAACTCTAGGACAGGTTCTTCCCGAGCGTATCTCGCTCGAAAAAGTAGACGCGGAAGAGGAGTCATCCTGGTGGTTTGCGCTTTCAGAAGCAACCCACGTACTCGACGAAAGCATCGCACAACTTTCGGTACTCGTATCGAAGCAGACCAAGGGATCGGCGGTGCGTGACCTGACGGCCCAGATCATCCGGCTCATGAGGGAGCACTACAACGTGTACCTGGGTGAAGCCGCGAACTGGATCGATGGATAGGCTGCGTGAATTGATGGTCATTTCTGTCCGGCCTCAGGAACTGCATTCTATGACAACCATACTGCCCATTCTGAACTAACGCCAGAGCTATTCTGCATTTATGAAAAATCTCTTATACATCATTCTAACCGCCACCCTCCTTGGCCCGATCGGCCTGGGTTGCGCACCCGTTAAATCCATGGATACCTATTACGCGATTGAAACATCAATGGGACGCCTCGTCATCGGTCTGTACGACGAAACCCCGCTGCATCGAGACAATTTCAAAAAATTGGCCGATGAGCAGTTCTACGATGGCACGACGTTTCACCGCGTGATCGCCGGATTCATGATTCAGGGTGGAGATCCGAATTCCAAGGACGACGATCCACACAATGACGGAATGGGTGGTCCTGGCTATACCATCGAAGCGGAAATCACGCCGGCATTGATCAACCGCAGGGGAGCGCTTGTGGCAGCGAGGCTAGGCGACGGCGCGAATCCGGAACGACGCTCTTCTGGATCTCAATTCTACATTGTTCAGGGCCGCCCCTTGACGGATGATATACTGGATCAAACCGAAAAACAGATCACCCAGAATACCGGAAGCGATTTCGCTTATACCGAAGCTCAGAGAGAAACCTACAAAACGGCCGGTGGTGCTCCTTGGCTGGATATGCAGTACAGCGTTTTCGGAGAGCTGGTCGAAGGATTCGATGTATTGGATGTCATTTCTGCTGTCCCTACCCCGGGAACGACCGGACAGGGCGACCGCTCCCTGGCAGACATGCCCCTGGAAAAGATCGAGATGACTGTCACGTATCTTCCCGATTACACCCCCTCCAACTAGAAGGCGCCATCGCGTTTTCTTAATGTGTTAACAGGCCCCAGGATGTCCAGAGAGTTTACCGAACAGGAATCAGTCCGCCGCGAAGCACGCGCCCGTCTCGAAGAAGCGGGCGTAAATCCGTACGGCTACTCCTGGGAGGTCAGCCATCATGCGAAGGATATTTTGGAAGCCTTTGATGACGCCAAACATCAAGGTGTAGACGGATCTGCTCCTCTGGAGGAATTCAAAGTGTCGATTGCCGGGCGAATGATGTCCCGCAGAATCATGGGAAAGGCGTCTTTTTTCCATCTCCAGGACGAGTCTGGTCGGATTCAGATCTACGTCACCCGAGACGACCTACCTGAAGGATTCTATAATTCGGTGTTCAAGAAAATGCTCGACATCGGCGATGTGATCGGCGTTGAGGGCTATGCATTTCGAACACGAACCGGAGAGATTTCGGTCCACGTGCAAAAACTGGAGGTTCTGTCCAAGTCGTTGAGGCCGTTTCCCATCGTCAAAGAGCAGGATGGGCAGGTCTTCAATGAGGTGACGGACAAGGAATTTCGATACCGGCAGCGGTACGTAGATCTGGTCGTGAATCCTGAGGTTCGAGAAGTCTTCCGTCAGCGCGCCCGCATGATTACCACTATGCGGCGATTTATGGATGATCGCGGATACGTCGAGGTGGAAACACCCGTGCTGCAGCCACTATACGGCGGAGCCGCTGCCCGACCTTTCACGACGCACCACAACGCTCTGGACATGAAGCTTTATCTGCGCATTGCGGATGAGTTATATCTCAAGCGGCTCATTGTGGGTGGATTCGACGGCGTTTACGAGATCTCAAAAGACTTTCGTAATGAAGGTCTCAGCCGATTTCACAACCCGGAGTTCACCATGATGGAACTCTACGTTGCCTACAAAGACTACGATTGGATGATGGGCTTCGTGGAGGAAATTGTCGAAGCGGTTGCAATCGAATTGCACGGATCGACGGAACTTCAGGTCGGCGAAAACACCATATCTTTCAAGCGTCCGTGGAAACGAATCCCCCTTCTGGAGGCGATCGAAGAAAAGACTGGCCACGATTTGTCCGGGAAATCGAGGGATGAGATGGCTGCCATCGCCGCTAAGCTGAATATTGAGGTGGATGACTCGATGGGTAGTGGAAAAATCATCGATGAGCTGTTCGGTGAATTCGTAGAGGCGTCTTTGATCCAGCCCACGTTCATCACGGACTATCCTGTCGAATTGAGCCCACTCGCAAAGCGACATCGGTCAAAGGAGGGTCTTGTTGAACGATTCGAGGCAATCTGTAACGGAAAAGAGCTTTGTAACGCGTTTTCTGAGCTGAACGACCCGGATGATCAGAGGGCGCGTTTTGAGGAGCAGGTCGTTCTTGGCCTGGGAGGAGACGAAGAAGCCATGCAGCTCGATGAGGATTATTTGAGGGCACTGGAGTATGGAATGCCTCCAACGGCTGGCCTGGGCATCGGAATTGATCGCCTCGCCATGCTGATGACGAATTCAGCTTCCATTCGGGACGTGATCCTGTTCCCACTCCTCCGTCCGGAAACGGGAGTGGATGACTCCGTGGAAGAATCGGATGACTGATCTCGCCAGACCGGCGAGTTATCTCGAGCTGATCAGGGGTAATACCCCATTTCGCTGCCTGTGGTATGGCAATGTCATTTCCCTGTTTGGTGACTGGTTCAACACCATTGCCCTGTACAGCCTGATTCTGAACCTGTCTGGATCAGAGTTCGCGTTGGGCGCGGTCTTTATCACAAAAATGCTGCCGTGGGCGTTCGTTTCTCCCATCGCGGGCGTAATCGTTGATCGATTTGACCGTCGCAAGGTGATGATCGTTTCCGACATTCTCCGGGCTGTCGTGGTACTGGGATTTTTGTTCATAGATGATCCTTCAGAGGTGTACCTGATCTATGTGCTTACGGCAGCCCAGGTTATCGTTGGATCGGTATTTCACCCCGCTCAAAGTGCGTCGATTCCAAACATAGTCAAGAAAGAAAATCTGGTTACAGCCAATACTATTATGGCTGCGACCTGGTCGGTTCTTCTGGCCCTTGGAGCGGCGGCGGGAGGCTTTGCAGCCGAGTGGCTTGGGCTGAAAGCAGTGTTCCTGCTCGACAGTGCCAGCTATCTCTTCTCCGCATTTTTTATCTATCGCGCGGTAATACCGCAGACGACGAGTCCCCGGAAGCGAGGTTCAGTAATTCGAACCGCGGCTCGTGAGTTCATGGATGGACTCCGTCACCTGAAGCGGAATCCTGCCATCGCCCGAATGGCGACGACCAAGTCGGTGTGGGCGATCGGTGGTGGCGGTCTGGTTTTCCTGATAGCACTCATGGGCGAGGCCATCTATCCAGAGAGCATAGCCGTATCGATTGGAGTGTTGTTTGCGGTACGAGGATTGGGAACGGGAATCGGGCCGATCCTCATACGAGCATGGGTCAAGAATGAGCGCCGCTGGCCTCTCGTTCTCGGAGTCTGTATGTCCTTGACGGGGGCCGGATATCTGGTTGCCGGTTCTATCGGCTTCACGTTCGCAATTGCCATTCCCATTCTGTTTGCACACGCCGCCGGGGGGATAAACTGGGTTTTTTCCACCGTAATGCTTCAACAACGCGTCGTAGACCAGTTTAGAGGCCGAATATTTGCGACAGAGTGGCTTCTCGTGATGGGAATGGAGTCTCTATCTATTCTCGCTGCGAGTCTCGTTCTTGAAATGGGACTTTTATCTCTCTCAGAAACCGTCAGTCTGTTCGGAATTATTTCCATCGTTTCCGGCCTGGTTTGGCTGTTTTTCGTCGTTCCAGCCGAAAAAAAATATTTTCTTTCCAGAAACATCCCCAAATCCTGAAAAATGGCACTGAATTGGTGTGAGAGTGGGACATATCTCCCCCGAGCATCCAATTATGTCCCTGGACTCCTTTTTACACTTCATTTCCTCCCCGGAAACGCAGACAAACGCAGACTCCGATCTGGCGTTTGCCGAGGTTTCCCCCGAAGGAAAGATATCCAGTATCAATCCGTTTGGCCGCCTGGCCTGGGGTTGGCGAGTCGGCACGAAACTGAACGCCGATATTCTGATGGCTCTGGAGGGCGTGGAGGGAGACGATCCGATCGAACTGCCGCTCATGATGGGTGGATTGCACCTGCGCGGATTGCTGCGCAGAGACGACGAAGGCTGGTTCATTATCGGATACGAGTCCGGAGCAAAGGTTTCGAGCCGCGAACAGCACACCTTTCGGACCTTTATGGATCAGATTCCACAGCCAGCCCTCTGTTTTAACACTTCGGGTCTGGCCCGGTACGTCAATGAGTCGGCGGCCCGAGAGCTGGATGACGAAGTTGAAAATCTGATTGGGCAGCCGGTACTGGCGCAGCTCATCAATGCAGAAGACCGATGGAAATTGGCAGATCTTATTGAGCTTGCTGCCAAGGATGGTTCATCGCATGCATCTGTACGGTTTGGCCGGTCATCCCAGATTGGAATCCTCCACGTCGTACACTCCGTGGAAGGTGAGTTTCAGGCGGTAATTCTGCCTGTAACAGAGAAAGACAATTTTGTCGATGGCTCTTACATACAGGAATCCTTTTATCAATCGTTTCTGGAGCAGGGGCCTATCGGAGTCCTGTATCTGGATGCTGCCGGGAGCGTGACATTCGAAAATCATTACTTCCGTACGCTCGTCGGAGCTGGTCCCCATGCTTCCTGGTTGGGGATGGAATTGAAAGATATCGTGGCGCTTCCATCCGCAGCTGCCGAGGAATTGATGGCAGTCTGCACGACGGGAAATGCAAGCACCCTGATGACCGATCTGATCGATCCGGTTCACGGCAGTGCAAGTCACTACGTTCAGATTCACGCCTCCGCTATCCGTCATCTGGATGGCAATATCATTGGGGTGGCGCTACTCATTGAAGATCGCACTGAAGTCGTCGCACAACAGGAGGAACTCGACTTTATAAGTCGAAGCGATCAGCTCGAACTCGCGCTTAGAGAACTGGCAACCACGAATCCTGACCCCTCAACATTTCGAGATCAAGCCGTCGTAATACTGGGCTCAGCCTCAGGTGCCGACAGGACAAGCCTTCTTGCGCTGTCGATCGGGAAGGACCGTCTGGTTCAGATATCTTCTTGGGAAAGAGGATCCGATACCACTAGTCCTGAATCCATTTCCCGTGATAAGCTGGCCGAGATCGAAGCGCGGGATGAAGGCTGTTTTGTACGGGCGGCGGCAGGTGATCACGCTATAGTCTGTAATCGGTACGATGCAGGCATCTGCTGGATCGATCCCGTTAGAGATAATGGAAAATTCGCAGGTTATCTCGTGTTCGCCTGGAATAACGAGGATTCAGAAGCAACCTGGGCGACTTCAACGAGGCTCAACGACTGGGCCCGGCTTTTCGAATCACTGTACTCCTGGATTCAGCTCGGGGCCCGATACCGCACAACCGTAGCGTCCATTGATGACGCCTTGTTTGGCTTCAGTTTTTTACCCGATGACGGGCGGCGATATCATTTTGCCACCGATCAGTTCGAAATGTTGACGGGATACCGTTCCGAGGAGCTGCTCGACGACGGAGACCTCAAAGTGGATTGGGTCTCTGATGTCGTACATGGAGAAGACGCCGCGCTGGTTCGTGTTCACAATAAGACACTACTGCAAGGAAACGAGAGCCGGGTGACCTATCGCATTCATCATCGCGATGGATCAATTCGATGGCTTCGAGAGCACGCCACACCCAGAACAGATTCGACTGGAATGACGGCTGTCAATGGCATTATTTCGGATGTTTCGGAGCAGAAGGTCGCGGAACTTGTTCTGCTGCAGGCCAAAAGGGAAGCGGAAGCATCGGACCGTTCGAAGACAGCATTTATTGCCACGCTGAGCCATGAAATCCGAACACCGCTGGGTGCTGTGAGTGGCTATGCGCAACTGCTTCAAAAGGAGCTTGAAGAATTTGAAGAAGAGTTACCCGGGGATCTACCGGATCAAGTGCATGAATTTGTGAGTGCAATTTCTGAACGCTCGCATAAGCTGCTGAATCTCGTTCACGATCTATTTGAACTTTCCAATCTCGAGATGGGCAAAGCCTCAATCGAACAATCCTCCATTGAGTTGGGCTCAATTGTGCGGGCAGCCGTTGAAAAGGCGAGGCCCGGAATAGAACGCAAAGGCCTGAGTCTGGAGTTGTCCGTACATGACAGCGATCTGAATGTGACTGGAGAGGCTAAACGCCTGTCGCAGGTGTTCGACAACCTTCTGTCAAATGCCGCCAAGTTTACAGAATCCGGTTCCATTCACGTGGATATGCGTCGAATAGGAGGCGAAATAAGAGTCGAGGTAATCGATACCGGTATCGGGATATCGGTAGACTATCAAGAACAATTGTTCGATTCCTTTTCCCAGGAAGAAGACTGGCGAAATCGCCGATTTGAGGGCACGGGCCTTGGATTATCGCTCGTTCGACAGCTTCTTGGGCTGATGGGAGGCTCCATCGAGGTTGAGAGCGAGAAGGGTTCGGGGTCGACGTTTCGTGTGATCCTGCCTATGCTCACTCACGACTTGCGTCCGGACGCCGCGCGTTATCCATCGCGTATCTGACATTTCTCTCAAATCCGGCAATCTTTGTCCGTTTTATCGCGCTCTTGCGAAATCTGGAGCTGAATGATTCCTGATCCAATTCAGCCCATGTGGCAATCGGAGTCTCAAGTGTTCCTGGACGCGGCGCGTATTGAGGCTCGGATGATTCTGTGCGGAATTTATTCCAGGGACAGACCTCCTGGCAGATGTCACAGCCAAAGATCCAGTTTCCATGATTGTCGCGGATGGACTGATCCACATCATCCTCACGGTGTTCGATAGTTGTGTAGGAGATACAGAGATTCGCATCGACCACATACGGCTCCGTGATGGCCGCCGTGGGGCACGCATCGAGACACGCTGTACATGAGCCACACTGATCCAGAATCGGCTCGTCTGGGCTGAGCTCGATATTGAGTACGAGCTCCCCGATAAAAAACCAGCTTCCGTGCTGTGGAGAAATCAGATTGGTGTGTTTTCCAATCCAACCCAGTCCGGCTCTCGCCGCCCAGGCCTTGTCCATTATGGGCGCACTGTCGACAAAAAATCTGCCGCTTACCTCTCCCACCTCTCCCTGAATCCATTCGTAAAGGCTTGCAAGACGATCCTTCAGCACCAGGTGGTAGTCATCACCCCAGGCATATCGGCTGATTCGGCCAATATCCGGGTCATCTGAAGGCTCATCGGGATAGTAGTAACTCTGTATCACTGAGACCACGCTTCGCGCGCCGTCAACCAGCTTCGTTGGGTCGGTTCGCTTTTCAAGATGGTTCTCCATCCAGCTCATCGAGGCGTGATTGCCCCTGGAGAGCCAATTTTTCAACCGGGCGGCTTCAACGTCCAGAGCTTCGGCACGGGAAATACCACACGCATCCAGCCCCAACTCGAGAGCCTTCTGCTTGATAGCTTGTGACAGTCTTTGGGTTTGGCGGGAGTTTGAGGGCATCGGTGCGGTCTGGCGAACTAGGGCTCAAACCGACAAAGGCGGGCCGAGTTCTAGCGGTAGAGCAATGAGCAGTCGAAAGGCACGGTAGCCACCTGGTGTTCTTCTACACAACCCTTGCCATCCTTTCCCTTTGGACAGACGACTTCACCGACCTCGGTGTCGAGAGTAAATCGGCCGGCGGACAATCCCGAGCCCACGTAATAGTTCAGGATAGCCTCTGCTCGCTCCTGGGCAACCTGCAGGGCGTAAATATCGCTCTGGTGGGAGCTCGAGTAACCGATGATGTTCACGCAACAGGTTGGATTCAGTCGCAGTGCTTCGATGTTCTCGTCGAGAGCTTCGCGAGAGGCCGTACTGAGGTCAATCGTGTTGGACGCAAAGTACACGCTGTTGAGCTCAATGAGCATACACACGCGTGGTACGAGAGGTAGGGGAGGATCGTAACCGGGCACGGTAAGTGGCGGCGGAATGGGAGCTGGTGGAGGACCGACTCTTTTTGCACGCCGCAGACATCCCCTCAATCCAATGGCGATGAGGGAGGTGTTGTGAGGATCATAATCCGTTTCGTTTCGCCACACGTAATTGAGGTCCCAACGATAGCTTGCCTCGCCGAATGCTGACCAGCATCCGTTGAACGCAACGTCGATTCCAAAGCCGAGTGGCAAATGATAGACCGATCGCTCGGGACCTGGTACTCCGCGACCCGGAAGGTCGATACCGCCTTTGGATCGGCCTCGAAAGGCGTCGGCGATGGTCGCGCCAAAGCCAGTAAATATGTAAGGAAGAACACGGCTTTTGGAACCAGGACGAAGGGTCATCACGATCTCTGGCTCAAACAGGAAGAGCGGCTTGGTGAGGAACTCATTGATACCTGATCCGACCAATTTTCGACCGTCCTTGGTGCTGAAATTGGTAAACAGGATCATTCCTCTGAAGAAAAAGGAGGTCCCGCACGATAGGAAAAGAGCCTAAAAAGACGAGTGCGGGGTTCGTGTTCGCGGACAAAATTCGCCCGGCTACGGGGTTGAGTCAGGTCAATGGGGCCGTGATACGTAAATAAACCGATACTGACACCCAGATGGGCGCGGGAGTCTCTGAACTGATTGCTTTGTGCTTGCGATGCCAGCTGGGTGGTCACAATCAGCATCAGGATGGCCAAAATGCGGCGAATAGTCATCATTACGATACGGTGTTTCCCCAATTGAGGTGGAAAAGCGCCGGTAAACACCCGGAGCTGCCAGATTGAGGTATCGTCCGGTATCTGCCATTCTGAAACTCTTTTGCAGCTGAATCTGGCTCTGTATCAGATTTTCAGGAAATAAAAAAAGGGCCGCCCTGTGGGCGGCCCCTTTCAAGAACCGTTGGTTCTAAGATCCTCTATCGCACGATGATCGTATCAACGCGACGATACTGCGCCAGACCATCTTTCTTGCTCGTCAGATCTGCTGCGCGGCCGTTGCCGATCGTGACCATGCGCGTCGACGAAACACCGTTCTCGGCGTAGTACTGCTCAACCGCGCGAGCGCGATCTTCGGAGAGTTCCTGCGACCGACGTTCTCCCGGAGCGGAGACTCCTTCTACACGAACGTTCATGTTCGGGCACTCGGAGAGTATTTCCAGGTTGTCCGTCAGCGCCGCCATTGCTTCATCACTCAGTTCAGAAGAGTTGCGGTTAAAAAACGCCCCGCCCAATTCCGTGACTTCTCGACAGATAGCGGCTTCATACATGTCAACCGTAATCGTCATCGAGCGAGAATCGGAGCCTGCGCGGTTCGATGCGTTCAGCTGCACTGTGTAGGTCCCAGCTGCTGCGAACGTGTACGAAGGAGAGGCTTGGCTACTCGTTCCGCCGTCACCAAAACTCCAGGCGTAGGAGATCGGCATGTCGCCATTCACCGATGTGGTGAAGGTTACCGATGTTTCCGTATCAGGTGAATTGTTGTTTGTCCGGATGCTCACAATCTGTGCGGGAACCGGAGGGTTCACTACGACAACTGTTGCGGAGCTCATATCGGTCGATTTCCCTTTGCGGTTCGACGCCGTAGCGGTAACGGTGTACGTACCAGCATTCTGAAAGGAGTGACTGTTCGCGGCGCCGTTGGCGGAGCCACTGTCACCGAAGTCCCAGCTGACAGAAACTGGCATTTTGGCATCGTCGTTTGTAGCGACAGCAAAATCACCGTTCTGGTTGGTTTGAAGGCTGTCCGGTGCCGTCATCGAAAGGATGTCGACGGGAACGCTCTTGCAACCCGTCAGCAGAATTCCGCCGGCAAGGATGAAAAGCATGAAGCTGTTTGAAAATAGTTTTCTGGCCATGTCGGGAAGAGAATGTGTTTTCGGTTATCCAGAGAGTGCGTCCGGCATCACGGAATATAGGGTCAAAAATCTATAAACGGTCCGAAAGCGCGTTTTAATTACCTTAGTTCTTATCAGATTCAATGACGAACTCGATCCAGGCAAAGGTGAAAAAGAAGAGCCTGCCTCCAAGATGGAAACAGGCTGAACTCCTTAAATCGGGCAATACCACTTCGCAAATCTAAGCGAGGGCATTGACGTGCTTTTCAAGCTGGCTCTTGTAATTGGCAGCCGTATTCTTGTGGATGATGCCCTTGGAGGACATGCGATCCAGAAAGGCTTTCACATCAATCAGAAGAGCGGAAGCCGCTGCTGCGTCTTCACTCGTGCGGAGTTTTTTAATCATCGTGCGCATTTTACTTCTGTGCACTCTGTTTCTCGCGCGGCGTGTTTCTGTCTGACGAACTCTCTTGGCTGCTGACTTATGCTGAGGCATTTGGTTGCCGTATACTTACTTGGATCGGAATAAAAACTTTATAGCCTACAAATATACGCTGACCCATCGTTTCAGTCAATTGTTCTGGCCAATCCGGAACCGTCCGATTCACCGTGTGTTTCGCCTTCTGCAGGGTAAATAGGCCAGTTTTTTTCAGATGTTCGCACTTCTTTCTGAATTCATAAGAAATATCGGTCACTCCATCACGGTTATTGTGATGGATCCCGAACACAGGCAGGATGAACGCACTCATCTCGTGAGACCGGGCCAGATGCTTCTGATTCTGGGTGCATCCTTTTTGACGCTTTTTGTTGTGTTAATAGCTACGCTGCTGCTTACGCCGCTGAGGTATTATCTGCCCGGTTATGGCACGATGGATATCCGTATCGAGGCGCGTGAGAATATGCTGCGCATCGAGTCGATGGCTGATTCACTCGCCCTTCAGGCCGAATACGTTTCGAGTCTCCGCGATATTTTCCTGGGTAATGTCGATGCATCGCCACCGGACGGAGATCGGTCCGCCTCAGCTGCACCCGCATTTTCTGCGGGATCCAGTCTACTGGAGTTACCCCTCCCCACCCTGTCCGGAAATTGGGAAGACCATCAGCAGCCCGCGATAGCCATCAGCAGGCTATCAACGCTGAGCGAACCCACCGCTCAAATTCCTCTTGCCGGTCCGAGCTACCTGTCCGCCCTCTCGTTTCCAATTATGCCGCCCGTCTCAGGAATAATCACGCGGGGATTCGATGCGCAGACCAGTCACTACGCCGTCGATGTTGCCGCGGAGACCGGAAGTGCGATCAGGAGTATCGGTGATGGCTATGTAATTTTCGCCGATTGGGTAAATGATGGCGGCCAGGTGATCGCGATTGCACACGCGATCGGTTATATTTCCGTATTCAAGCACAACAGCAGCCTTCTGAAACAGATTGGAGATCGAGTCCGTGACCGGGAAGTAATAGCATTCAGTGGAAACTCGGGAGAGATTACTTCTGGACCGCACGCGCATTTTGAACTCTGGCTCGACGGCCTCGCACAGGACCCCAGAGCGTACGTTTTGGGCTGGTAGGACATAGAAAAACACGTTATCTAATGGCAAAGAACATCAACTCAGCTCCCAACCCATCGCAAATCAATCTAATTGCCTCTGGTACTACGCTGGAAGGTACCCTCACGGCCAAGGATGACATCCGCATCAGCGGAAAGCTGAAGGGCACCCTTCGTGTAGAAGGAAAAGTAATAATCGCCCAGGAAGGAATTGTAGAGGGGGATGTGTTTGCTACAGATGCAGACGTAGCGGGCACGTTGATTGGCGAAATCAACGTCAAGAGCCTGCTCGTTCTGAAGGGATCTGCAAAAGTACAGGGCACGGTGCGAACGACGCGACTCATCGTCGAAGAAGGCGCCGTAATCGATGGAAGCTGCGAAATGGGTCAACTCGACAAGTCCCGTGCGGAAGTCCTCAAGTCCGGAAACATTACCTCTGTTCCGAAACCTGCCGCCCTGCTCGAAACCAAGCCAAAGGGTACGTTTTCGATGATGTCCGGTGAATGACAAGAAATCCTGGCAGTCCGGACTTCACGACGCATCTCCCTATCTGACCATCGGAATTCAGCTGGCCGCTACGATGGTTTTCTACGTCGGCCTAGGGTATCTAATCGACCGCTGGCAGCAGACGGAGCCCACGTTCCTGATAGTGGGCGGCATAGTCGGGATGATCGCGTTTTTTATCCAGTTGATACGGGTTGTAAAACGCCTCTCATCTACCGGATCTGGCGCGGCGAAGTGGAGCGATAAACCCCCCAAATCCGCCTCCTGAGAGCAGTTCACCCGAATTTCATCGCCTGGGGGGTTCTGTTCATTCATAATTCACCCGTTCCAGTTCTCGGCATTTTATTCAATCCGTAGTTTTACAGCCCAGAATTGTTTGTCCAGACGATACACACAATCGCGGTGATTCCGAATGAGTGAAAGCTTCTGGTTCAGTTCTCTTTTAGGGGCCGGAATTGCTGTCGCGTACAGCGTGTCGGCTATCGTGTTGGGACGTGTAGCGATGAAATCGCCAGGACGGACCTTCACCATGATTGTTTTCGGTGGGATGGTTGCTCGAATTTTCGTGGCTCTCATCATCCTGACCCTCATCCTGTTGTTTGCTCAGGTTGATCAGATGACATTCGTGATGGGATTTTTCGTCGTCTTTGTCATTGGACTGACGGTGGAAATAGTGACGCTGCACCGGAGGCAGAATGTAATCTCTGACGCGCTCGATGCGCGTGAGAAATCATCCGAGTCAACATCAACATTCGACCTGACGGCCGAGAAAAACTGATGATCAAAAGAGCATCAATATTTGTTCTCCTTGCGCAGCTCACCCTGCTCGCGCTACCACGAGGGGTCGCGGCTTCCAGCGATGACCAGGAGAAGTTTGATGCCCTTCATCACAGCGCGAACGCGTATTACCTCGACATTGCACCCCTCGACCCGATTGAGTTGCCGCGCATCTTCATCGTTCGATATGAGGACGGCAGCTACGGATTAAATCTGTTCAGGTCAACGAGCTCGGCCATCCTGAATGGTCATTACGTCTCTGAAATCGATGCCGGCCACGGTGGCGAGGTCCAAGGCGATGATCACGAAGTGGAGGGTGACACTCATGCCGAAACGCAGGGTGGAATAACGGGTGAAATAACGGGTGAACTGATAGGCGAAATAACAACAGCCCAGCTCGAAGGTCATCTCGTACCGCCAGGCGGATCCCACGTGGTCCTGGATCTCTCGATTTCCAGGCATCTTTTTTTCGCGTGGCTGGCGATGGGGATCGTGCTGCTGATCATGACGCGACTCGCGGGCATGTACAAAAAGGGAATCGGCCGCGAGACGGCTCCAAGAGGTCTCTTCCAGAATATGTTCGAAGGGATGGTGGTTTTCATCCGCGACGACATCGTTAAGCCAAACCTGGGTGACAAGACCGATAAATACCTGCCGTATCTGCTCACTGCATTTTTCTTCATTCTTACGGCCAATCTTCTGGGCCTCGTGCCATTCGGAGCTACTGCCACGTCCAATCTGATGGTCACGGTCGTACTGGCCTCGTTCACTTTCGTATTCACGCAGCTTGGTGGGACCAAAACCTACTGGATGCACATCTTCTGGCCTCCTGGAATTCCAACGTTTGTCAAGCCCATCTTGATGCCTGTCGAAGTGTTGGGAATTCTGACGAAGCCCATCGCCCTGGCCATCCGGCTCTTTGCCAACATGACTGCCGGGCACCTGGTTATTCTGAGTCTCATCGGCCTGATCTTTTCCTTTACCAACATTTTTGGTTCTGGAGCAGGCTACGGTGTGGCTCCAGTGAGCGTTGCTTTCGCTCTGTTCATCTACTTCCTGGAACTCCTGGTATCCTTCATACAGGCCTACGTCTTTACGATGCTTTCGGCACTGTTTATCGGAATGGCTATCCAAGAGCATGAGGCGCACGATGATGCGCATCAGGAACAACAAATTGAAGCCTCGGCTTCGCCGGAGGCCGAACCGGTCTTCGCAAATTGATTTTTTAACTCACTCCCTTACAACAAAACAACAATAGGCACTAAAATGGATCCATCAGCTCTCGCATTTCTCGGTGCAGGTCTCGGTGCAGGTCTCGTTGCTCTTGGAGCCGGTCTCGGAATCGGTAAGCTTGCTGGCCCAGCAATGGAAGCCACAGCTCGTCAGCCAGAAGCAACTGGTGATATCCGTACGTCGATGATTATTGCAGCTGCCCTTATTGAAGGCGTTGCTCTCTTCGGCCTGGTTATCTGCATCATCCTGGCGACTAAGTAAGCACTGGCGGCCTTGCCGCTCTTTCTCGTCAGGACATTTCGGATTCAGAAACGTCCTGAACAGGCCTGGTATGCGCAGACCATTCTGTAGCTCGGGTCACAGCCGGTAAACGATACGATGATGGTTTTAGCACAAATTGTATTAGCGCAGAGTCTTCTCGAGCCAGATCTCGGATTGATCGTCTGGATTGGAATCACCTTCCTCGCGTTTCTTTTTGTCCTGAAAAAGTTCGCATGGGGACCGATTACTGAGGCCCTCACGACTCGCGAGCAGAATATCAGCGACTCGCTGGAGCAGGCAGAAAAAGCGCTCACCGAAGCCCGCCAACTTCAGGCCGACAATACCAAGGCTCGCAGAGAAGCAGAAGCGCAGGCACAGGGTGTTCTTCGGGAGGCCCGAGAAGAGGCGGAGCGCATTCGCACGGTAGAAGTGGACAAGACGCGATCTCAAATCCAGCAGATGCAGGATACCGCTCAATCAGAGATCGAGCGGGAGAAGCAGAGTGCGCTAAACAGTCTCCGCCAAGAAGTCGCGGACCTGGCTATTTCCGCAGCCGAAAAAATTCTGCGCGAGAATCTGGACGCGGATCGGCAGAAGAAAATCGTCAGCGATTTTCTGAAAGATTTGCCGAAGAACTAATCGCCCGATGATCCACTTCAACCCAAGCTCGAAATGAGTGACATCACGATAGCCCGCAGGTATGCTCAGGCCCTGAACGAGCAGGCAGCGCAAGCTGACGTAATGCAGCGCGTCGACGAAGACATTGCTTTGATAAGCGATGGACTGACGAACTCGCGTGAGCTGGAGAATTTCTTTGAAAGCCCGATCATTTCCCGGGAAAAGAAATCGAAGGTGATCAAGTCTCTTTTCAGAGAGTCTGTTGCGCCGGTAACAATGAGGTTTCTGGACCTGCTGGTCGAGAAGCGAAGAGAAGTCATATTCTCAAGCATTGCAATGAGTTACCGCGAACTTCGGGATAAACAATCGGGCATAACGAGTGTGACGGCGCGAGTCGCTCATTCGCTCTCGGACGAAGACAGGGAAACCCTCGTTGGTTCGCTCGAGCAGTTAACCGGAAAAAAGGTGCGACTGAGCATGAGTGTTGACGAATCGATCGTCGGCGGAATGGTGGTCCGTGTGGGAGATACGGTTTACGATGGGAGCGTGGTCAATCAATTGGCTACGCTGCGTGAGCGGCTTGAATCAGGGTCGCATGTATAATTCAGAACTGAACGAACGATGGACTTCGTGTCCATCCAATTAGACTAGACAGAATAAAAGATGGCAACGGCAATCAGACCGGATGAAGTCACCGCTGTCCTGAAGCGCGAATTAGGCGGCTTCGAGGCAAAGACTGACATATACGAAGTTGGAACCGTACTCCAGGTGGGCGATGGTATCGCCCGCATTTACGGTCTTTCAAAAGTACAGGCGGGCGAGCTGATCGAATTTCCTTCGAGCGGCATTACCGGAATGGTACTCAACCTCGAAGAGGACAACGTTGGTGCAGTGCTCTTCGGAAAAGTAGACGCGGTCCGCGAAGGGGACGAAGTTCGGCGTACCAAACGTATCGCATCGATCAATGTCAGTGAGGACATGCTCGGCCGCGTAATCGATCCGCTCGGAAATCCGATTGACGGCAAGGGACCCTTCACTGGCAAACAGTATGAGATGCCTCTGGAGAGAAAAGCTCCTTCGGTCATCTTCCGCGAGCCCGTGACCGAGCCCCTTCAAACGGGTATCAAGGCCATCGATTCGATGATTCCGATCGGCCGGGGC
>Ga0066376_10000770_pt1 | contig 30244 bp, 28 predicted proteins | sample Knorr_S15_td_Bot_FD_77009 | JGI IMG/M metagenome (GOLD analysis project Ga0066376, IMG submission 77009) | Marine microbial communities from Southern Atlantic Ocean transect - Knorr_S15_td_Bottom_ad_5009_LV_A | ecosystem: Environmental > Aquatic > Marine > Oceanic | place: Southern Atlantic... | reverse complement strand
CCCGATCAGCGGCTCCCGGGCCGAGCGTTACCAGGTCGTCCTGTACGTCGAGGAGTCGACGCTGTCGGCGGACGCCGAGCCCGGAATGAGCGAGCTCGAAGACGGCACTCAAGTTTCAGCTGAGCCGAGCGCCCATATGCACGCTGGCGCGCAGCGCCCCGATTGGGTGACGCGCGAGACCATCGAGCGAAGCGAGATGAAACTGCCCGGAGGCTGAGTTGCGACGCGAGTCGAGTCGTGGTGACTCGCGGTGTTGACCGTGCCATCGACAATGTCGGTCGACGAAGCCGGACGGTGCCTCCCTCGACCCGCCGCGCCCTCGAAACTCGCGACCGTGGCTGCCGTTTCTCCGGCTGTGGACTCCGGTTCACCGACGCACATCACATAGAGCATTGGGCCGATGGAGGCGAGACATCGCTCCGGAATCTCGTGCTGCTATGCCGCCGACATCACCGGCGGGTCCACGAAGACGGCTGGAAGGTGTACAGCAACAAGGTCGGCCAGGTCGTCTTCTTCACGCCGAGCGGGAAGGCGTTGGGTGCGGTGCCGAGGGCTGGTGAGGTGGCGAGAGCGGGCGAGGTGCCGACAGCGCGCCAGTTGCAGAGACCGAGCGTTACGCCGATCGCCAACGAAGTCACGTCGGCCGCATCAGTCCCCTTCGGCGCCGCCGTGTCACCGGCCGACGCCGGAGGGTTCTCGGCCGACGCCGCACAACGTCTCATCCAACGCAACCGAATGCGGGGGGTTACGCCGGACCCATCGGACGCAGCTCCAACTTGGAGACACGATCGCGACGTGCCCTGGTCCACCGAGGCGGCGGCGTGGGAGGCGCTGGATGCGCGGGATGAGGACGACGACGCGGCAGCCTAGCGTCCCCGTGTGTGTCATCGGCACTGGCAGGACGCTAGGGCTCGACCTGTACGAACGGGTCGACGGCCACTGCGATCACGTGCTCTAGCGCTCCGATCAGGCGTTCGCGGAGCACGCGGGCCCGTTCGGCGAGCACCCGCTGGCGAAGTCGGTATTCGCGTTTCCCGTCCTCCGTCTCGACTCGGACGGGCTCCAGGCCGAAGTCGGTGAGGTCGTACGGGCTCGCCTGCATGTCGAGGACGCGGAGCTCCGTCGCCAGCTCGAAGGTCGCCCACAGGAGATCGCTCCCGATCCAGGGCATCGCCTCGTACGCCCACCGGTAGAGATCCATGTTGGCGTGAATGCAGCCGGGTTGCTCCACGTCGTGACGGGTCGACCACTCCAGCTCGATGCGATTGAGCGGCTTGGCGTCGGGCGCGAAGAAGCGGAAGGCGTCGAAGTGGGTGCAGACCACAGGTCTGCTCTCGACGAAGCGGTCCACCTCTTTCTGCGGAAGGCGTAACGGAGCGATCTCGAGGTGCCTCACGTCCTCGCCGCCGTACACCATCGCCCATTCGTGGACTCCGTAACATCCGAAGTTCGCGGGCTGGCGCTGCGTGGCCCGCAACACCTCCGCGAGCGATCGGAGGCGCTCGACGTCCTTGGCACCCAGGGAGCTCGTGTCCTGGCGGATTAGACCGTCGCTGGTCCGGTACAGGGGCGGTCTGAAGCGGCCCCGAGCCTCGGGTGCGTAGGCTAGGACCTCCCCCGCGCCGGGATGCCAGGTCTCGAGCTTGGCCGGCGAATACGAGTAGTACTGAAACAGGAAGTCGTAAACGGGATGTTGCTCGTGGCGAGAGCGCCGCTCCCGGCGCGGGACGGTCCACTGTTGTACGCGTTCGAGGTGCGCCCGCGCCCGCTCCTGCCAAACGGAGGGCGGTAGTACCTCGGAGTCGGGTTGGTGAACGTCTAGCATGCCACGACGCTCGGCTCTGAAGGAGGCCATGTCCAGGGGGTGGCGTTCCCGGTTGCTACTTTAACTACACTGTAGTATATGTTGCGGAGATTGAGGGGACACACTAGTAGGGGGGGGCGGTTGGGCTACCTAGGAGAATTTGAACAACTGATTCTGTTTTCGGTCCTTCAGCTCGAGGACGATGCTTACGGTGTGGCGATCCGCGAGACGATCGAGGACCGCACGGGCCGTACCGTGTCTGCGGGTGCTATCTATACCGCGCTCGGTCGGCTCGAGGAGCGCGGCCTCGTGGCTTCACGCACGGAGTCCCCGCAAGAGGGCAGGATGGGGCGGCCCCGGAAGTACTACTCGGTGCGGCGGGAGGGCGCTCGGGCGCTCCAAGACTCCTATTCGACGATCCAGTCGATGGCGGGTGGACTACTGACGAAGCTCTCCGAGCTGGCTGAGGGCTGATCGTGGCGCCGGAACACCAACGCCGACCCTCCCGCTTCTGGGTGCAGGTGGCCCGGTTGATCATCCGCGGCGAGCAGGGGCCGTTGATCCAGCAGGACCTGGAGGACTCCTTCGCGCGAGACCTGGACAGGGGCGTTACGGTCCGGCGCGCGAGCCGGCGCTACGTATCGAACCTGCTGGGTTCTGCGTGGAGCATCTGGAGCGCGGGCCTGGTTCGCCTGGTGGCGCGGGGAACCCTGCTCGACGCGAAGCTCGGCGTGAGAATGCGTGCCCTGAGCCCGCCTTAGCTGGCCATGCCGCGCTCGCATGCTCATTTTGCCCCACAAGTCCGGTCGCCATGGTGCGGTCGACCATCCTGGTATTGAAGGACGTTGCCATGCCCACGTTCGAGACCCGTCGTTCGCTTCTGTGCGCCCTCGCGCTCTCCTGGGTGGTGCTCTCGTCGTGCGCGTCGCCTGAATCCAGTCAGGAACCTTTCGACGTCGTTGAAGCGACGATCCTCGAGATGCAGCAGGCGATGGAGGAAGGCCGGACCACATCGCGGGCGTTGGTGGAGGCCCACCTTCTGCGCATCGCCATCTACGAGGAGCGAGTGAACGCGGTCATCGCGATCAACGCCAACGCGCTCGCTGAGGCGGACCAACTCGACCAGGAGCGCGCCGCTGGGAATGTGCGTGGCCCACTCCATGGCATTCCGGTGGCCCTGAAGGACAACGTCCACACGACGCACTTGCCGACGACCGGAGGCGCACTGGCTTTCCGGGGTTACGTGCCGCCGTTCGAGGCGACGCTGACGACCAACCTTCGCGATGCGGGCGCCATCATCTTGGCCAAGACCGTCATGACGGAGCTCGCCAACTTCACGGCGGCCGGCATGCCGGGGAACTACAGCGCCATCGGTGGCTATGGCATGAATCCGTACGACCCACGCCCCGACCCTCGCGAGGGTCGGAATGACGGCCGGCCGGTCATGGGTGTGGGCGGCTCCAGCTCGGGTATCGGCACTTCGATGAGCTTCTGGGCGGCCAACGTGGGCAGTGAGACGTCGGGCTCTATCCTGTCTCCGTCGAACGCCAACATGCTCGCGGCCGTGAAGCCGACCATCGGGCGAGTGAGCCGATGGGGGGTGATTCCCATCAGCGCCGATCAGGATGTCGCCGGGCCCATGGCTCGGACCGTGACGGACGCCGCGATCATGCTGGGAGCGCTCGAAGGCTCGGGATCCGATCCGAACGACTCCAGCATGTTGCGCTGTGAGCCGCCCACAAACGGGGACTACACTGCCTTCCTCCGCTCGGAGGGCCTCCAGGGGGCCCGCATCGGGATTCCTCGGGCCTCGTACTACGACTCCGTCCGGGTACCCGGGACCGACCGGTTCCAGAACAGACTCTCCGAGGAGGGGCGGACCCTGATGGCTGAGGCGATCGAGATCCTGGAGGCGCAGGGGGCCACGATCGTCGATCCCGCAAACATCCCGAGCATCATCGACCCGGACCCTGCGAACAACCTGCTCGTGAACGGCGGCAGCAGCGTCCTGAACTACGGCATGAAGCGGGACTTCAACCTGTGGCTCGGGTCGCTCGGCGAATCGGCTCCGGTCAAGACACTGACGGAGCTGCGTGAGTGGAATCTGGCCCACCAAGGCGCCGGCTCGATCAAATACCAGCAGGCCCGCTTGGACGGTTCCGATGAGGTGGATTTGGACGAGGACCGTGCCCAGTACGAAGCCGATCGGGAACGTGATCTCTATCTCAACGCCGAGCACGGGATCGATGAAGTGATGATGGAACTCGAGCTGGATGCACTGCTCTTCCCGGGGTCGGGTGGCGCCGGGATCGCCGCCAAGCCAGGCTACCCAACCGTGATCGTGCCGTTCGGTTTCCTCGCCAACACCAACGGGCCGCCGTTCCCGGAGGGCTTCGACGCGAAGCCGCGCCCGTCAGGAGTGAGCTTCACGGGGATGGCCTGCAGCGAGCCGCGGCTCCTCGAGTTGGCCTACGCGTTCGAGCAGGCGACCATGCGGCGCGTGGCCCCTCCGGGCATGCGGTAGCTCAGTGGTACACTCGTCCGTCGTGCGCTCGAACCCGCGGATGGCCGTGAGGGCCGGGATCGCCCTTCCGGCGCTCCTGTTCGCGATTTCTGCGTGCGCTCCGGATGCCCCGCCGATGGAGGGGCCGAATCTGACGTTCTTCGATGATGGACAGATCGAAGGGAGCGTGACCTACGTGGCCGGCGAAAGGACGGGGCCGTACAAGATGTACTACGGAAACGGCCAACTGCGGATCGAGGGGAGCTACGCTCGCGGCGAGCGTGACGGGGCATATTCGAGCTATTTCGACGACGGCCAGCTAGCCGAACAGGGCAGCTTCAGCGCCGGGCTACGAGAGGGCTCGTTCGAGCGCTATCACGCCAACGGCGCGCTCATGGATAAGGGGATGTACGCCAGCGGAAGTCGTGAGGGTATCTACGAGGTGTACGGCAAGGACGGTGGGCTGACCGACCGCACGACCTACGCAGGCGGAGTCGCGGAGGGGCTCTTCGAGCGGTACTACGAGAGCGGCCAACTCTGGGTGAGCGCCACGTACCATGAAGGGGCCCTCGACGGCGTGTACGAGAGGTACTGGGACAACGGCCAGCTGGAAGGGAAGGAGACGTACAGGGCCGGCGAGTTGGACGGCCGTTCCGAGCACTTCTTCCGCAACGGGCGCCTCTGGATCAGCCTACCGTACCGGATGGGTAGGTTCGACGGCTGGTATGAGCGGTACTGGGACACCGGGCAGCTGGAGGTCAGACAGGATTTCAAGGAGGGAAAGCCCCACGGACCGCAGGTCTATTATTACCAGAGTGGTCAGCTATGGATGAGGATGGATGCTGTCGCGGGCGAATTCGAGGGTCCCTTCGAGCGCTATCACCTCAACGGTGAGCTGTGGGTGAAGGGGGTCTATGAGGCCGGAGAACGTGACGGGCCATACGAGCTCTATCGTGACAGTGGTCGGCTGGAGGAGAAGGGGACCTACCGCGCGGACGAGCGTCATGGGGTCTTCGAGAGCTACCATGAGAACGGGCTGATCGCGGTGCGCGGGACCTACGATGCCGGTGTGAGGCATGGGCCTTATGCGGTCTACGACGACGACGGGCGAATGATAGAGGAGGGCGCCTACGAGAATGGGCGTCCCGTGGGCTCGGGGTCGTAGCCGCACCATGAGAGCTCTCCTGGTCTTCGTTGTGTCGGCGGTATTGCTCGCGGCCGCGCTTTGGTTGAGACCGGCCCCAACAGGCGAGGCCGCCCTGGACCGGCAGCTAACCCGGGAGCTTCTCAGGCTCGGCTTCACCGGACGCGTCGAGGCGACCCTGGAGGAGCGACTGGGGCGGCCCGTCAACCCACAGCTGGCCGAGATCGGTCGGCTCCTGTTCTTCGACCCGGTCCTCTCGCTCAGTGAGGACAACAGCTGCTCGGGGTGCCACGGACCGAACGTGAGCTTCAGCGACTCGCGCCCTATCTCGATCGGGGTTGGCAACAACGGCGTGGTCGGGCCCGGTCGCAGGGGTGGACACAACCAGCGGCGGGCGCCTTCGCTCATGAACGCGGCATTCTACCCCAGCCTGATGTGGGACTCCCGCTTCGCGGCCACTTCCCTGGATCCGTTCGACAACACGCAGGGCTTCGTATTCCCGGAGCCGGAAGCTCGATCCCTCTCTCACATGGAGCACCTGCTCGGAGCCCAGGCGTATACGCCCGTGGTCAACAAGGTTGAAATGGCTGGATTCGAGTTCGACGGCGACAACGACGCCATGCGGAGCACGCTCGCGCAGCGGATCGACGATATCGAGGAGTACCGGACGCTCTTCGCCGAGCTCTTCGCGGACGTGGGTCGAGGTGCTCGGGTGAGCTACGAACACATTGGCAGGGCGTTGGCCGAATTCGAGTTCACGCTCGTCCGAGTCGACGCTCCGATCGATCGGTTCGCCCGGGGTCAGACCGATGCCATGACGACGGCACAGAAGCAGGGAGCCCTCCTCTTCTTTGCTCCGGACGGCGGGCGGACCGCGTGCGTCGAGTGTCACAAAGTGGACGGGTACGCGAGCGAGATGTTCAGCGACTTCGTCCCGAGAGTGCTCGCCGTGCCGCAGATCGTTCCCACGTTCAGGAACATTCGCTTCAACGGTCCTGATGAAAACGAAGACTACGGCCTCGAGCAGCAGACGAGGAGCGAGGCCGATCGCTACAAATTCAGGACCGCACCGCTTCGAAACCTGCGCTTCCAGCCTACTTTCATGCACAACGGGGCCTACACGTGCGTCGACGATGCCATACGTCACCATCTGGAGGTCGCGCAGGGCATGAGTGGTTTTGGTGCCGAAATGTTGGACGCTTCGATAAACGCCTCCCTCGGCCCGGTGGAGCCGATGTTGGGGCGGGTCGAGACGCTCCTCACGTCGTCCCGACCTTTCCAGGACGATGAGCTCGAGCAGATCGTGATGTTCGTCCGCGACGCCCTCTCAGATCCTGGAGCCCATCCCGATTCCCTGAGGGCCCTGGTGCCCGAGGCCGTTCCCAGCGGCCGCATGGTGCATCACTTCGAGTTTGGCGTGCAGCCTAGCGGTGGCTGCAAAGGCGCTCGCCCATGAAGCTCATCCCGTCGGCGCTACTGGCCGCGGCCCTGTGCGGCTCTCCCGCAATGGTTGGGGCGCAGACGGCCAACCCGTACGACGGGAACCAGGCGGCGATGCGTGCGGGCCGAGCCCTATATGCGACCCGGTGCGCCGAATGTCACGGCGCCGACGCGAAGGGCATCAGCGGTCCGGATTTGACGATGCTGTGGGCGCTCGGCACCGATGACGATTTTGTCTTCCGAGCGGTTCGGGACGGGGTGTCGGGGAGTATCATGCCGTCGAGCTCGGCACCCGATACCGAGGTCTGGGCCATGGTGGCCTATCTGAAGGGCGTGTCGACGGTTTCGCCGGTCGAGACCGACGCGGGAGACGCGGCTCGAGGTCTGGAGCTCTTCGAGTCGACATGCGCCAGGTGCCACCGGGTGAACGGAGTCGGAGGACGGCTCGGCCCTGACCTGTCTCGGATTGCCCGGGTGCGCACTCGTGACGTGATGACCCGCGAGATCAGGGACCCGAGTGCCAGTGTCCGGGCGGGATACCGCGCCGTCTCGCTCGTGACGGAAGACGGCCTGACGGTGCGCGGGGCCGTGAAGAGAGAGGACGCGTTCTCAATCCAGGTCTTGGATACGCAAGAGAGACTGCAAGGCTATGTGAAGGAGACGCTCCAGGAGATCGTGAGCCCGGAGCGCTCGCTCATGCCGGCGTACGGGCCTTCCCAGCTTTCCGACAGTGAGCTGGATGATCTGCTCGCCTACCTCGTTTCGCTCGTCCAAGCGGACCCGGACAGGAGATGACACATGCTCGGCTACGTGGAGATCTGGGGGTGCTGAGGCGCCTCGCTGCCGCGGTGGTGGTTGCGCTGGCGTCTGCGACCGCCGAGGGGCTGGTCGCACAGGCCGCCGGTGGAGCTCCGGCTACCGGCACGACGGTGACCTACGACGACATCCTGCAGGGTCTGTCCGACCCGACACGTTGGCTGACCTACTCCGGGGATTACACCGGGCAGCGCCACAGTCCGTTGACCCAGATCAATGTCGACAACGTCCACCGACTCTCGCCGGTTTGGACGTTCCAGACGGGCACGATGACCCGCGGCAGGGGCTTCGAGACCACCCCGCTGGTGGTGGACGGAGTCCTCTACGTGACCGGTTCGAACAACTTGGCGTGGGCGCTCGACGCCAGGACCGGACGCCCGTTCTGGCAGTATCGGCGCAACCTCCCGGACGATCTCACCTACGGGGCCAGCGCTCCGGTCAATCGAGGCTTCGGCATCCTCGGAGATCGGCTGTTCATGGTCACGCTCGACGCACATCTGCTCGCGCTCGATCGGGTGACGGGGGGTGTGCTCTGGGACGTCGAGCTCGCCGACTACCGTGTCGGGTTCGCCGCGACACTCGCGCCGCTCGTCATCGACGGGAAGGTGATCGTGGGCATCTCGGGAGGCGAGTACGCGATCAGGGGCTTCGTCGACGCGTACGATCCCGAGACGGGAGACCGCCTCTGGCGGTGGCATTCCGTGCCCTCGCCGGGCGAGCCGGGCAGTGAGACGTGGCCGGACGATCCCGACGTCCTGGCACGCGGCGGCGGCGGCACATGGATGAACGGAAGCTACGACCCGGAGTTGGACCTGATTTACTGGGGCGTCGGGAACCCGAATCCCGACTACTACGGCGACGATCGGCCCGGCGACAACCTCTATACCAACTCTCTGGTCGCCCTCGACGCTGAGACCGGCGAGTTGAGGTGGCACTACCAGTTCACGCCCCACGACCTGCATGATTGGGACTCGAACCACGTGCCGGTACTCGCGGACATCGAGATCGGTGGAGAGCTCCGCCGAGTCGTGATGCTCGCGAACCGTAACGGCTTCTTCTACGTGCTCGATCGTACGACCGGTGAGCTCCTGCTCGGGACGCCGTTCTCGAACACGACATGGGCCCGCGAAATCGGACCCGACGGACGCCCGATCATCCTGAACGACGGTAGCCAAGGGTGCCTGCCGGACCCGTGGGGCTCTACCAACTTCTATCCGCCGTCGTTCGACCCCGACCTCGAGCTGTTCTTCCTCACCGCGCGAGAGACGTGCGCTACGTTCGTGCCGGAGGAACCCGAAATCGTTCCGGGGCGGTCCTCATTCGGCGGCGTCGTTTGGATCGATCAGGAGCAGGGATACAGCGCCCTGCGTGCGCTCGACGTACGTACGGGGGAGCTCGAGTGGGAGTTCGAGTACCCGTCACCCACGTTCGCCGGAGTTACCACGACAGCGTCTGGACTGGTCTTCGCGGGCGACCACGAGGGGAACTTCATCGCCTTCGAGTCGGCCACGGGTAGGGACCTGTGGCACTACCAGACCGGTTCCCGTATCTGGGGCGCCGCCGCGATGACGCACATGCTCGACGGGCGCCAATACGTGCTGATCCCGTCCGGGACCACGCTCGTTGCGTTCGCGCTGCCGGAGGAGCGGGACTAGCTCCTAAGCGCAGAACTTGCGACGAGCAGCGCCTCGTCTCATCCTCGGCATCGGCTCGTGAACGACCCCACAGGGAGTGTTCAATGAACACGAGATGCGTTGTTCGTCCCATCGTCGCCGTAGTGGCGCTCCTCGTGTTGCCCGTCGTGGCCAGCTCCCAGGTCCACGATGCCAGCGTTGCAAACCACCGGCCGCACCTCTTCGCCGCGGCCGACTTCGGCATCGATCCGAGAACCGTCACGTTCAGCAAGGACATCGCGCCCATCCTTCAGCGCAGCTGTCAGAGCTGTCATCGGGATGGAGGCGGCGCACCGATGTCGCTGATCACCTACGACGAGGTGCAGCGATTTGGGCGTCGGATCGCGCGCAGGACGGCCATCAGGGACCGCATGGGCGCCATGCCTCCGTTCTTCGTCGAGAAGGAGATCGGGATCCACGAGTTCAAGAACGACCCTTCACTCAGCGACGAGGAGCTGGCCAAGATCCAGGCGTGGGCGGACAACGGCGCTCCGGAAGGCGATCCCAGTGACATGCCAGCGCCCGTGCAGTTCAATGACGCTGCGACATGGACGATCGGGGAGCCCGACCTGATCCTGGTGGGACCGGAGGTGATACTGCCGGCAGTCGGCCCGGACCGTTGGGGCAACATCGGACTCGTGCCGACAGGCCTCACCGAGGACCGCTACGTGCAGGCCGTACAGGTCCGAGAGATCAACGACATCCCCGCGGATGCCGGCACCAGCACCGTGGGCGGGCGCTACATGTGGCACCACATGACGTATACGAGCGGCGTCCTGAGCGAGGATGGCCTGGAGGTCGGAGGCCGCCGAACCAGTTGGCCCATCCACGAAGTCGGACGCAACGCGGACATCTTCCCCGAGCGCGCAGGCCGTCTGCTACCTGCGAACTCGGCCCTGAGCCTCGGCGCGTCGCACCTACACTCGAGTGGCCGTGAGAACACCGGGCACCTGGAGTTCGGCTTCAAGTTCTTTCCGGTGGGATACGAGCCCGCGTACACACGCACGGGGCCGCGCCTAGGGAACGGCATCGACATCGACGTGAAGCCGAATCAGGCGAACCAGGAGTTCCATTCTTACCAGGTGCTTCAGGAGCACACTAAGATCATCGCCTTCGAGCCGCATCTGCACGCGCCGGGCGTTCGCATGTGCATCGAGGCGATCTGGGGCCACAACCAGTTCACGCTCAACTGCGTTGGGTACGATCACAACTGGGTGAAGCAGTACGTGTACGAGGACCACGCGGCGCCGCTGTTGCCCAAGGGCACGATCCTGCACGTCATCGGCTTCCTCGATACGACGTCGGACAACCCCAACCTCGCCGACTCGAGAAACTGGGCCGGCGGAGGGCGTCGTTCCGTCTCAAACATGTTCATCGATCTGGGCTACTCGGTGGAACTCAGCGAAGAGCAGTTTCAGGCTGAGATGGCGGAACGCCGAGCGCTCATGAAGGACCGGAACGACTACGACGTCGCGTGCCCGCTGTGCTGGGCGCCCGCGCTGGTCAGCGGGGGCTCGTCCGGGAACAACCGGTGAGACGCTCGAGCCCGGGGCGGCTCGCAGCGCTGCTAGCCATATGTGTGGCCGCGGCAACGCTTATCAACGCGCAAGCCGCGGACGCCCAGACGCGGTTCATGTATTTGAATGGTCAGAGTGTCTCGCCCGCGTTCGAGGGGTGGTGGCCGAACGACGACGGCTCGTTCACGCTGTTCATGGGCTACATGAACTCGAACTGGGAGCAGGAGTTCGACGTTCGCGTCGGGTCGGGCAACTACTTCGCGTATACGGACGCAGCAGGGCTCGACGATCTCGATACAGATGCGTACGACGCCTCAAGTGCAGACCAAGGGCAACCGACACATTTCTACCCGCGGCGAAACCCCTTCCTGTTCACCATCCGCGTGCCCGAGGACTTCGGCTCCGCCGAGTTGGTTTGGACGCTCACGACCAACGGCCGGACCGAGCGCGCCTACGCGTCGCTGGTTCCCGACTACCGGATCGACCCTCAGGTCATCTCGACCGAAGTCGGAGGAAACTACGGCAGCCTCAGCGACGTTCTGAGAACGAACATCCCCCCTGAGCTCGAGTTCGAGGGGGATCAGAATCGCCGTGTGAGCGTAGGCCAGCCGGTATCGCTGGTCGCGCTTGCGAACGATCCTGACAACCTCCCCGCCAGACGCACACGTGGCGGGATGCCGACGACCCTGGAGGCGCTCTATCGACCCCCGTCTTCGATCGTCGCGATCAGCGGGCCCGGCTTGCGGTTTTCGTGGATCGTGTACCGGGGCCCGGCCGAGCACGTAACGTTCGATCCTGTACAGATGAAGACGTGGACGGACACGCGTGTGTATGGGAACTCGGCGTGGTCTCCGCCGTGGGTGATTCCCGAACCACCACCGGACGGGCGATGGGTGTCCGAAGCGACGTTCGACGAGCCCGGCGAGTACGTCCTGCGCGGAGTCGCCAGCGACGGCTCGATGTTCACCTACACGAATCTCACCATCACCGTGACCCCGATTACCGACTCGGATCATGAGGAAGCGACATGACGACTCAACTGGGAAGGCCCACGCAGATCATGGCAGCTATTGGGCTCGTCCTCGTGGGTGGGCTCGGCTTCACGCTGCTCCCCGATCCGATCGAGCCGATGACGGCACAGCAGAGCCTCTTCATGGGCGGCAGTCCGGTCTTCGAGAGCAGTGAGGACGTCACCACTCGCCGCATTCTGTTCCCGGCTGGAGTGCGATCGAACTGGCACTCGCACACCGACGGACAACTGCTCATGATCGAGGAGGGCGTCGGTCGGACCCAGGTGCGCGGTGAAGGCCTAGAGCTCATCGGTCCGGGCACGCCGTGGTGGACCGCACCCGGCGTGCAGCACTGGCACGGCGCCGACGTAGAGGAAGATGCGCTCCAGCTGACGATTTACAGTGGCACGGTCGACTGGATGGAGCCGGTGACAGACGACGTGTACAGAGCGGATCCGGGTCAGTAGCGGGGCACAACAAATCCCCCGTGGAGGTCGTGCCGTGACCCCACTCAAACTCGCGCTGCTCGGTACGGGCCGCATCGCGGATATGCGCCTCGCTCCGGCGCTGACGCAGAGCCGGAGTGCAAGGCTGTGGAGCGTGCTCAGTCGGGATCCGGGCCGCGCGGCAGACTTCGCCCACCGACACGATGCGGGCGCGCCCGGGCCCGCCCACTCGGATCTGGAGGATCTACTCGCCGACTCGGAGCTCGACGGCGTGGTGATCGCCACGCCCGACGGCCTACATGCAGCGCACGCGTTGGCGGCGATCAGGGCCGGGAAGCACGTGCTGGTCGAGAAGCCGATGGCGACGTCGGGCACCGATGCCGCTGCGATGGTCGCTGCCGCCGAAGCTGCGGATGTGCGGTTGGGCGTGGCGTATCATCTGCGTTGGCACGCGGGGCACCGAGCGATGAGCGACGCGGTCCGCGCAGGCGCGATCGGTGAGCCTCGACACGTGCGAGCACAGTGGGCCTGGCCGGCGGAGGACGACTCGAACTGGCGCGCCCACGGGGAGGTCGGACGTTGGTGGAGCTTGGCTGGCGTGGGGACCCACTGCCTCGATCTGATCCGCTGGCTGATGATACCGTCGTGCGGCGAGGTGGAAGAGGTCCGCGGTGTCGCCAGCCGGTCGGTCTGGCAGGGGCCACACGACGAGACCGCAGTCGTCGCGCTGAAGTTCGCCTCCGGCGCGACGGCCCAATTCACTTCGTCGGTGCAGTTCGCGTCACCCAGTCAAATCCATGTGTATGGGAGTGACGGATACTTTCTCGGAACCGACACCTTGGGCCCGCTCGGGGGCGGGACGATAACCTCCGCTGACGGGCCGCTCGACTTCGACGTGGTGAACCCATTTGTCGGCGAGATCGACGACTTTGCCGATGCGGTCCGTGAGGGCCGTGCGCCCGAAGTGGACGGCGCTGAGGGGCTGAGGAATGTGGAGATACTCGAGGAGTTCTCGGCCGTAGCCGGGCTGTAGGCCCACGGCCGGGGCGCTTCCTGGAGTCGCCGCTCGCAGACGCGCCCCAGATTCGCGTCGCTGACGGCCGGGACGAGCTTGTCGCGGCTGCTGACGGCCTGGCAACTTTTGGGGCCAGATTCTCGTCGTATGGTGTAGGCAAAACGATCGCGACTCGGATGTCGGAGGACTGCAGATGATTTTTGACGCACTGGGCTTATACCTCGAAAGCGTCTCCGCTTTTTGGTTCAGCTTCGCGGGCGGCGGCGGGCTCAGGCTGATTCTGATCTGCTGCCTCATCTACTGGATCTTCTGCAAGCGCGGGCGGCGGTGCGGCGGGTGGCGCTGTTGCTCGGCCTGCGGATGTCTGTGCGGTCGCTGCCGGTGTGAGGACGCCGCCGATGGCGATGAGGACGCGAATGGCGACGACAGCGACTCCGAGGCGGAGCCGGCCGCGGACTAGACCGGTCGGCTCAGCCGGGTACCACGGCTCAGCCGGGTACCACGGCTTCGCCGGGTAGGCCGAAGCAGACGAAGGGGCCCTGGCGCGAGAAGTCGCCCCCATCCAACTCCGAACCGTACGGGAACTCGATCGAGCCCGATGGAGCCGTTTCACCGATGATCGTTACGGCAGACTCGATCCACAGGTTGTTCTCGTCGCTATGCAGCTGCGCCAGGTCCTCCGCGATCAGCACCCCGTAGTAGTTGTACCAGGGGCCATCTCCGATGCGATCCCGCGCGATCTCGTCGGCCTCGCCGTCTGACGCGGTTCCCGTGAGGTATGCACGCCACGTCAGGTGCCCATACCCCTGGTTGTACGCGAGGTCGTTGCAGTGGGTATCGCTGACGCCTATCGCCCCACGATCGGCCCCATAGCTGGGCCCCTCGACGGTCAGAAACAAGTTCATGTCGGGGCTCTGCCCCTCGAGCGGGGTGGCGGTGCAGAACGCCAGCATTCCGAGCCAGATCGCGCCTCGCTTCATTGTCGCTCCCGACGTACAAACCGGTTTGGATCGCGTGGGTCATGTCTAGCGCTGTGCGCTGACTCGGGTCAAGACATGAACCGTGTGTAAGGCTGCGCTGGACGCATGCCGGTGGGGGGCGTACAGTTTCCGCCCCCGAGGGATCCTCGGCGACGTCATCCGCACGAAAGGATAGAGCGATGAAGAGAGTGACCGTCGGTCGGGCGGCCGCAGTTTTGTTGGTCAGCGTGAGCGTTGGCTGCGCCGCAGACGACAGCGGGCAGGTGCCAACCTTCGTTGTCGACGCGCTTTGGCCGGCGCCGCTGGAGTACCCGAACATCCTCGGGCCCGTATCCGGAGTGACGGTGGCTCCGAACGGAAACATTCTCATCGTGACCCGACAGGACGGCTTCAGCCGGGCCAACGAGATCAATTCCGTGACGCTAACGGGCACCTGCTGCACGCCCACGCAGGCCGTGCTCGAGTACGCTCCGGACGGCTCGCTCGTTCGTGAGTGGGGCGCGCCGGATTCGGGCTATCCCTGGCCCAATCGCCCGCACGCGATCGCACTCGACCCGGACGGAAATATCTGGATCGGCGGCGGCGTGGCCGCAGCGGGTGGCGGCCGTGGTGGGCGCGGACGTGGGGGTGGGCGAGGCGGTGCAGCGACTCCACCGCCACCGCCCGTGGTGGACAGCCACATTCTGAAGTTCTCCCGTGAGGGGGAGCACCTCATGACGATCGGCGGCGTGGGCGAGCCCGCGAGCAGTCAGAGCACAACCAGCTTCGGCGGCGTCGCCGGCTTCTCGTTCGACGCCGACGCAGGCGAGGTCTTCGTGGCTGACGGGTATGTGAACCATCGAGTCACGGTCCTGGACATGGCGACCGGAGAGGTCAAGCGGTCGTGGGGGGCCTACGGCAACGATCCCGATGACTCGGACATGGGTCCGTACGATCCGTCCGGTCCGGCTGCCCAGCAGTTCCGCAGCGTCACCTGCGCGGAGCTCTCCTCGGACGGTTTGCTGTACGTCTGTGATCAGGGGAACAACCGGATTCAGGTCTTCCAGACCGATGGTACGTTCGTGAGTGAGGCCACGATCGCCGGGGGCACACTCGGATCGGGCTCGGTGACGGACATCGCCTTTTCAGCCGACTCGGATCAGCGCTTCCTGTTCGTCGCCGACGGCATGAACGAGCGCGTCTACATCGTCGACAGGGAATCGCTCGTGGTGCAGACGTCATTCGGTGTCGGCGGTCGGTACCCGGGTCACTTCCGGCAGCTCGGCGGCGTCGCGGTGGACGCCGACGGCAACGTCTACACGTCCGAGAACGGGCAGGGCAGACGTATTCAGAAGTTCACCAACACGGGCATGGGTCCGGTGACGACGGAACACCAGGGTGCGCTGTACCCGGGAGGCTCATGATGAACCGATCGGACGAAGTCGACGGGCAGGTCTCAGTATCGGCCACAGGAGATAGGAAGACGATGAAGCGGAATCTGATGTTCGGCGGCAGCTTGGTCGTGACCATCGCCCTTCTGGGTGCAGCCGAGGCCAAGTTCGACGCCATGGCGGCCGCACAGACTGTGCGGGCACCCATCTTCGAGGTCGACCCGTTCTGGCCGAAGCCCCTCCCCAACGGATGGGTCTATGGAACCGTCATCGGCGTGACCGTCGATGCGCAGGACCACGTCTACATCGTGCACCGTGGCGTTGCGGGCGCCGAGGCGGCCGCGGACCAGGATCCGCCGTTGGCGGAGTGCTGCTCCTCGGCACCGCCTGTGCTCGAGTTCGACCCGGACGGGAACCTCGTGAGAGCATGGGGTGGGCCGCCCGAGGATAGTTCATACGTGTGGCCGGGTTCGAATCATGGCCTCGGCATCGACGCGTCCGGCAACATCTGGATCGGCGGGAACGGCGGTGGTGACTCTCACGTTCTCAAGTTCACGCAGACCGGGGAGTACCTCGCGACCTACGGTCAACCGGAGCAGCCGATCAACAGCAACGCCACCGACCACTTCGGACGTGTCGCCGACATCGAGTTCGACTTCGATGCCAACGAGGCGTACTTCGCCGACGGATACGGGAATAGGCGCGTGGCCGTCGTCGATATCGACACGGGCGAGCTCAAGAGGTATTGGGGCGCATACGGCAATCGTCCGGATGACGACTTCGAGTACGAAGGAAACAGGGTGGGTGGGACCGGCTGGTCCGCCGACGATTATTCCGAGCAGCAGTTCCGCACCCCGGTCCACTGTGCGGAGCCATCGAACGACAAGCTGATCTACGTGTGTGATCGGCCGAACAACCGGATCCAGGTCTTCCAGACCGACGGGACGTTCGTCAGAGAGGCGTACTACGCGCCCGAGACGCTGGGTGACGGAGCCATCTGGGACATCGCCTTCTCACCAGACCCCGAGCAGGCCTTCCTGTACGTGGCCGATGGCAAGAACGCTCGCATCCGCATCATCGACCGCCAGACGATGGAAGAGGTCTCGACCTTGGGCACGGGCGGCCGTTATCCCGGCATGTTCCAGGCGGCGCACAGCATCGACACGGACTCGCAGGGCAACATCTACCTCACGGAGACTTACGAGGGCCGTCGCTTGCACAAGTTCGTGTTCAAGGGCGTCGGCGACGCCGCGCGCCATCAGGGTGCGGCTTGGCCGAGGGGGAACTGACAGCCGCCTAGTCGGTCTCCTGCGCGGGCACGTGGATCTGGTAGCGGACCACGCGCTGCACGCCGAAGTCGTCCTGGGTCGTGGCCCATACGTACTCGGCGCCGAAGATCGGCGTCGGGTACATGTTGAACTCCATGTCCGTCGGTACGCGCCCTAGGTAGGTACCGTCCGCCTCGAAGACGTCGAAATCGATCGGCGCGCGCCACCGATTCTCGATTGACTCGGGGTCGGTCGGGTCGTAGTCGGGATCGTCGACCTGGATTCCCGGCTGTGACAGCTGGACCCAGATCCTCCCATCACGGCTGACGTGGACATCTTCGATCGGCGGCTTTGCGTCCGGGATCGGCGGCCCGTTCCAACGCCAGTTCGGCTGTGTGCGGCGCATGTTGCGCGTCGCGCGCGCCTCCGCTTCTCGTTTTTCTCCCGGCGCGACCGGAACCGGCTCATACACGCGTTCGATACGCACGGGGTGGTCCGGCTTGAGGAGATCGATCCGGTACCTCGAACGGCGGCGTGTGGATCATCCGGATCGACGCACTTCAATAAGATCTCCGGGGAGGGGAAGGGAACGATGAAGAAGACATTCATCAGCATGGGACTGTGCGTGGGATTGGCCTTGGCGGCCGCCCCCGCCGAGGCTCAGGAAGACTTCGAGTGGCGGGGGGAGATCTCCGCCGGAAACACGATCGAGATCCGCGGCATTTCCGGCGACGTGTACGCGTCGCTCGCGTCGGGGAGCACGGCCGAGATCGTGGCGACCAAGAGCGGGCGTAGGTCGGACTTCGACGACGTCGAGATCGCGATGTTCGAAGAGGACGGCGATGTCTTGGTGTGCGTCTTCTACGGGTCTCGGCGCAACACCGGTACGTGCGGCGATCGCCACAACGATGGCAACTGGGATGATCGGGACAATCGTAATATCGACGTGAGCGTCGATTTTGAGATCCGTGTGCCGCCGGGGTCGATTTCAGAGGCGCGACCGTCGCTGGTGACATCGAGGCCCGAGGACTGCGATCCGACGTGAACGCCACGACCGTCTCCGGTAGCGTCATCGTGTCGACCACCGAGGTCGCCCGCGGGAGTACGGTGACGGGCACAGTCGATGTCGAGATGGGGAGCGACGACTGGCGTGAGCTCGAGTTCTCGACTGTGAGCGGTGACATCATCGTCCGACTGCCGGACGGCTTGGATACCGACATCAAGTTTTCGTCCCTGTCCGGGGACTTCCGGTCCGACTTCGACATCGACATCGAGCGCCAGCGGAATCGGCTCATCGGAAGCTCGCTCAGCGGCACGATCGGATCAGGTGGCCGTCAGCTGTCGTTCTCGACCGTGAGCGGTGACGTTCGGATCAGGAGGGTGGGGCGCTAGCGCTCAGCCGCAAGCCGTGCACGTCCCGGTCTCAGGGAACACCAACAGACGCTCGAACGGCACGCCGTTACCACATTCGGTGCAGACGCCGAACGTGCCGGCGTCGATGCGACGCAGGGCCTCCTGGATCAGAGCCAGCTTGACGATCTCTCGCTCCTGGAGGCCCTGAGCCATGCGCTGGCTCTGCATCGAATCCATCCGTGACAGCCGCCCCACAGCTTGCTGATCCAGCGCGACCGGTTTCACGGATTCTTCGGTCACGGCCATACTTTTCTTCAGCTTGGCCAACTGTCGGTGGAGCTCATCCTTCAGCTCCGCGACCTGTGATCGGGTGAGTTCGCTCATGCCGCAACCCTACGCAGAGGCGGGATAGCCGCGCCAGGTCTGGGCCATCGGAGCCTGCGCCCAGCGCCCGTGTCGTTGCGCGTATCAGATGGGCCGGCTATGTCCTCCCCAAGGTTACCCGGTCCGGAGGTCAGCATGCGCCGCTCCCTACTCGCTGTCGCCGTCGCCCTGTCGCTGCCTACGGTCATGGCCGCACAGGAGCACACGCTCATCGCGTTGAGTCACTCCGACTTCACCGCCTACGAGTTGGATCTGATCACGGGCGAGATCGTCGATCAGTTCACCGCGCTGAACCAACCCCATGAGGGTGTGGTCTCACCGGACGGCAAGACGCTCTATGCAGCGATCCCCCAGGGCCCTCACGTCGTTATCATCGACATGGAGACCTGGGAGCAAACCGGCATCATCGAGAGCCCCTACTTCCGCAGGCCCCCCATAGAGAGGACGGGGCGCGGAGGCGAGGTCACCGTGAACACGTCGGCGTCACCCCACGGCATCGCCCTGAACCGGGATGGAACCAAGCTCTACATCGGTGTTGAAACGTCGGATATACCTGGAATCGTGGTCTACGACGTCCGCGCTGGCCGAGTCATGAAGAAGATCGATCTTCTGCTCGAGGGTGGGCACTTTCTCGCCATCGACCCGCGTACGGACAAGCTGTACTACCCGCACCGGGCCGACAATCGCGTGGTCGTGATCGATACCCGCACAGATGAAATCCTGAAGATCATCCCGATCGAGGGTGGCCCGGTCGGAGTCGACTTCACCGCGGGTGGCGAGGCTTTGATTCACTCCGACTACGACGGGTCCGTGTCGGTCGTCGACATGGAGACGGACGAGGTCGTGGCCAGAATCGAGACAGGTGGTAGCGGCGCGGGGCGGCTGGCCGTGTCGGCGGATGGTCGCTATGCCGCGTCCACACGCGGCGAGACTCAGGACGTCGTGATCATCGATATCCAGAGCCGTGAGGTGGTCGCCACGGTGCCGCTCGGCAGAGGCCCGGGCTTCCCGCTGTTCTCGCCAGCGAGCGACAAGCTCTACGTGATGAACTCGGGAATGGGTGACGTGGTCGTGATCGACCTCAGCACCATGTCCGAGGAGGCGCGCTACAAGGTGGGTGTGAATCCTTTCGGTGGCACAATTCGGCACCTGGGTGGGCGCAACTAGCCAACCTTGATGATTGACTCCATCCTTCGCCCAACCCCCGAGCCACGAGACACGCACTGAACGACGTCCGCTACGCAGTCCGCGGCCTCAAGAAGCACCCGACCTTCTCGGCGGTCGCGATCCTCACGATCGCGCTCGGTATCGGTTCGGTAACTGCGATCTTCAGCGTGGTCGATGCGGTGCTGCTCCAGGACCTCTCGTTCGAGCGCCCGGAAGAGTTGGTGCGTATCTGGTCGTCGAACGCCGAACGTGGGGTCGAAAGGGGCTTCATGTCCCCGCCGGATATCGAGGACTACCAGGCCCGTAACCGCACGCTAGCGGATATGGCGGCGTACAACGAAGCAGAGCTCGCGCTGATCGACCGCGACGGCGTCGCGGTGAAGGTCACTGGCACGTGGGCCGGGGAGAACCTGTTCGAAGTGCTCGGAGCTGGGGCCTTGAGAGGCCGCACGCTGACTGTGGGTGACGGTGCCCCGGGGGCCGCCAAGGTGATGGTCCTCGGCTACGAGTTCTGGCAGAGCCGCTTCGCGGGCGACCCCTCCATGATCGGCCAGTCGCTCACTGTCGAAGAGGACCTGTACACGGTGGTGGGGGTCATGCCGCCCGGCTTCGACTTCCCAGGCAGCTCGAGCTTCTGGCTGAACCGTCACCTCATGGCGTACCCGGGCCGCTACGCCCGCTGGATGGACGTCGTCGCACGCCTGGGACCGGGCGTCGAGCTCGATGCGGCGTGGCAGGATTTGAGGGCTGTTGCGAGCCAGCTCGAGAGCGAGTTCCCCGGTATCAATCGGGCCTATACGATCGCGATGGAGCCGCTGCACGATGCCGTGATCGGCGAGACGCGCGCGACGCTCTGGGTTCTCCTGGGCGCCACCGGGCTGCTTCTCCTCGTGGCGTGCGTGAACGTCATCAACCTGCTGCTCTCGCGCATGGCGGACCGTGGTCAGGAGATCGCCTTGCGGGTGGCGCTCGGGGCGGGCCGTGCCCGACTGAGCAGGCAGCTTCTGACGGAGAGCCTGGTTCTCGCCGCGGCGGGCGCGGTGGTCGGCACGGCGTTCGCCGCGCTGGGGATGAACATGCTGGTTGCCTTTGGCCCTGCGAACTTGCCGCGCCTGGACGAAGTCCAGATGGACGCCAGGGTCCTACTCTTCGCGTTGGCGGCTACAGCGATCACGGGGGTGTTGTTCGGACTTGCACCTGTGCTTCGTCTAGCAAGCACCGACGTACGAGACGCTCTTCAGGAAGGCGGCCGAGGCGCGACGAGTGGTCCGGGGCGCGGGAGGGCTCGGGGTGTATTGGTCGTGGCTCAGGTAGCGATAGCTGTCATGCTCGTCGTCGGCGCCGGCCTCATGTCGAGGAGCTTCATCCGACTGCTGGACACCTCGCCGGGCTTCGATCCCGAGAGCGCCCTCACGTTCAGGGTCGACCTTCCGAGCGGTGCCTACAGAGATCTCGAACGGGTCTCCGACTTCCATACCTCGATGATCACTCGCCTTGAGGCGCTTCCGGGTGTCTCCTCCGTGGCGGCAACCGCAACGATCCCCTTTGAGCGAGAGATCCCGTTCCTGGGCAACTTCTTCATCGAGGATCGAGTAACCCCGGAGCAGGGTGAGGAGCCGCTCGGCCACTATCGCCAGGTCTCACCGGGCTATTTCGAGACGATGGGCATCGAGATCGAGAGCGGTCGGGAATTCGACGCCCTGGATGATCGCGAGGCCAAAGGCGTCGCGATCGTGAATCGAGTCCTGGTCGATCGGTATTTCCCGGACGAGAACCCGATCGGCAGGGTCGTCGGTGGCTTGCCACCGCACGTGGCCCTGGGCGGCTTCTTCGCCGAGACCTTCGAGATCGTCGGCATCGCAGAGGACGTGAAGTACTTCGGGCTCCGAGAGCCGTCCGAGCCGTCACTCTATCTGCCGGTCGCGCAGGCGCCGTTCCGCCGGATGAGCTTCATCCTGCGCACCACGACGGAGCCCGAGGCACTCATCAGCGCCGCTCGACGCGAGATCCAGGCCGTGGACCCGACCGTCCCGGTATCACAGGTCTCGACGCTGGAGCGGACGCTGTCCATCTCGGTGGCCCGCGAACGCTTCAGCATGAGCCTTCTCGTGTTGTTCGGCGCGGTGGCTCTGCTTCTCGCCGCTGTCGGTGTCTACGGCGTGGTCTCCTACGGTGTCTCCCAGCGCACCGCGGAGCTGGGTGTCCGCGTCGCTATGGGCGCCCAGCCCGAGGACGTGCTCAAGCTTGTCATGGCCCAGGGTGCCAAGCTCGCTTTCTTGGGCGTGGGACTAGGATTGGTCGGCGCGGGCATACTCAGCCGTGTCATGGCCAGCCAACTGTATGGCGTGAACGCGACCGACCCGGCGACGTATATCGGCGTGGCTGTCGCGCTGACATCAGTCGCACTGGTCGCAGCGTTTATCCCGGCCTACAGAACCTCGCGGCTAGATCCGGTTTTGGCGCTGCGAGGCGAGGGGCGGTAGCTAGTGGCCTGTAACAGATGAACGTTTGCATTCGAGCGGCGATGCATCCACTCCGGCGTCGTTCCTCCTCCTCGCAATAGCCCTGCTATTACTCGTCGTCGCGCCTAGCCGGAGCGGCGCCTCGCCACTCTCGGTGCTCAACAACCATCTGTTACAGGCCACCTTCAACCACCCAGCATCGGGCGAATCAGCGCGGCGATCCCCAGCCCGAAGAAGTTCCCCACCGCGTACCCGAGGAGGCCGACGGCGACTCCCGGAAGGAGCCGGTCCGCATAGCCTCGAGCCGAGGCGAGCGCGATCGCCGAGCCAGGGCCGCCGATGTTCGCCTGTGAGGCCACCGCGAGCGTCTTCAGGTCGAGGCCGACGAGGCGCCCGACGCCGAAGATGATGATCCCGTGGATGGCCACGGTCGTCACTGCGTAGTAGACCACCGGGGGCCCGACCACGACGATGTTGGCCACGACAGAGCGGGCTCCGTTGCTCGCCAAGAAGAGCAGCACCAGGTAGTTGCCGATCACCCCGGCGCCCTTGAGGCCGCGCACGTACGGGATCTGCGCCAGGATCAGCGCGATGATCGTGAGCCAAAGAACGCCGGGGATCGGAGCGAGCAGCTCACCGAGGATGTCCGACGCCGACAGCGTACCAAACACGATCGCCGCCATGACCGCTAGATCGACGAGGCCTACGGCCCCGATGCTCGAGTAGAGCATGCGCTCGACCCCCACCGGCGGCTGTGGAGCATCGTCGTCCGCAGTCTTCGAAGTCGCGGTCACCGGCTCGGCGTCACGGTCCGCCACGGCCGAGTCCGATTTCTTGTCCCCGGCAGACCAGAGCAGCGGGACCGTGAGACATGCGGCCATCCAGATGGCGGTGATGATCACGTCGGCGGCGATACCCGCTGCGAAGAGCTCTCCACTCGTCTCCAACGCCGCCCCGACGGCCGCGAAGTTCGCGCCACCGCCCGTGTAGGTCGCGGTGTACTGCCCGGCGAGCTTCCACGTCTCGGGCCCGATCGAATCGGCCAGGAGGAGCGCCGCGACCGACGCGCCCACCGCGGTTCCCACCGCCCCGATCGCGAATGCGGCCAGCATCGTAGGGCCCGCCTGAACCACGGTCCGGATATCCACAGTCAGCAGGATCAGCGCGATGCCCGCACTCACCGCGGGGCCACCCAGGAAGACGTACGCGCTGGATTCGCCCGGGATGATGCCGACGTTCGAGAGCGCCATCGCGAGCAGGATCCCGACCAGCGCGGAGCCGAGTGAACGGAACGAGTGGTAGCGCTGCTCGAGGGCCGTGGCCGCCGCGACAACGAGGGCCAGTACGAAAAAGACCGCTGTGGGGTTGGTGATCACGGCATAGTCGTATCCGCGGCACCGACGAGGGGCAAGGCCCCTACCCGCGATCTCACCGGGCGGCTTACGTTGCGAGCCTCGCCGGCCTCGATGGCGGGCCGGCGTGGACCACGCCCTCGTGCGTATCGCCCTAGAGACTCGCTTGGAGGACACGCAGCATGCGGATCCGAATCACGATCCTCGGCATCTTTCTCGGCCTGGCTGCCATGCCGACCGTCGTCTTGGGTCAGAGCGGTGCGCGTGGGGGCGAGTGGGCCGAATACGGCGGCGATTTGGGGAGCACGAAGTACTCCGCGCTCGATCAGATCAACGCGGACAACGTCGACAGAGTCAGCGTGGCCTGGCGGTGGACATCTTCCGACAGCGCCCTCATCGAGGCGAACTCAGGGTTGGGCGGGGGCGCTTTCAAGGCGACGCCGATCATGCTGGACGGCGTTCTCTACATCCGCACCTCACTCAGTGTCGTCGCGGCGATCGACGCGGCCACCGGTGAGGAACTCTGGGTCTTCGACCCGCTCAGCCACGAGGCCGGTCGGCTGACGAACCTCGGCTTCAACACCCGGGGCGTGGCGCAATGGTCGGGGCCGGACGAGACCCGGATCTTTGTTGCGACGGGCGATGCGCACCTGTGGGCGCTCGACTCCAAGACGGGGACTCCCGTGGAGGGCTTCGGCAGCGAAGGGAGCATCGACCTCATCGGAGGGCTCCGCCGCGATGCGAGCGTCAGGAGCTATTCGGTCATGTCCCCACCGATCGTGGTCGGAGACGTGATCATCGTCGGATCATCCATCAACGACGGTCCGCGATACATGACCGCGCCGCCCGGGGATGTCCGTGCGTTCGACGTCCGCACCGGCGAGGAGGTGTGGAATTTCCATACGGTGCCGCTTGCGGGCGAGCTCGGGAACGACACGTGGGAGAACGATTCCTGGACGTATACCGGCAACACGAACGTGTGGACCATCATGAGCGCCGACGAAGAGCTCGGGCTGGTTTATCTGCCAATCGGGACACCGACGAACGACTGGTACGGTGGCCATCGCCTCGGCGATGGGCTCTTTGGCGAGAGCCTGGTGGCGGTGGAGGCGGCCACGGGCGAGCGAGTGTGGCACTTCCAGTTCGTGCACCACGGTGTTTGGGACTACGACCTCCCAGCTGCTCCGGCGCTGCTCGACATCAACGTCGATGGACGGCCCATCAAGGCCGTCGCACAGCTCACGAAGCAGGGCTGGGTGTTCGTGTTCGACCGCCTGACCGGCGAGCCCGTATGGCCGATCGAGGAGCAGGCGGTGCCGCCCTCGACCGTCCCGGGCGAGCGACTCTCGCCGACGCAACCGTTCCCGACCAGGCCGGCGCCGTTCGAGCGCCAAGGAATCTCGATCGACGAGCTCACGGATTTCTCACCCGAGCTGCGGGCCCAGGCCGAGGCGATCCTGGAGGACTCCGACTGGGGCCCGATCTACACGCCGCCATCCTTGAAGGGCACCATCAACATGCCCGGCTGGTTCGGTGGGGCCAACTGGTCCGGCGGGGCGTTCGACCCCGAGAGCGGGGTGTTCTACATCCCCTCCAGGACGGGCCCGACACGCGTGCAGCTCGTGGAAGGCGACTCGACTCGGTCCGACTTCAGATACCTGCGTGGTGGGAACTCATCCGCTCGGGGGCCCGAGCTGTTACCCCTCGTGAAGCCTCCCTACGCGCGCATCACCGCGATCGACCTGAATACCGGAGACCATGTCTGGCAGGTCCCGCTCGGTGACGGGCCCCGTCAGCGCGTGATCGACATGGGAATCGCCGATCCGGGTCCCCTGGGCGGAGGCGCGTTCACGGGACCGTTGCTGACCGAGACCCTGTTGTTCATCGGACATGGAGGCGCCCGCGACGGTGCGCCGGCGGGCGGGGCGATCCTGGCGCTGGACAAGGCATCCGGCCGAACCGTGCACGCGATCGACTTGCCCGCGGTGCCGAGCGGGACACCGATGACCTATATGGCGGGTGGGCGCCAGTACATCGTGGTGGCCTACGGTTCAGGCGCTGATTCCGGCCTAGTCGCTGTCGCCCTCAACTAGGCCGGTGCCCTCAGCTATGAGGGTGTGTCGGCCTTAGGACTTGGTCGCCGTGAAGGACCCCATCAGCGCACCGTCGGCAATGTCGAGCGAACCCGACCACTCGCCTTCGTCGTCGACCGTTCCGCGGTAGATCACGGGAATCAGCTGGCCCTGCAGGTCCGCCTCGAACGAGATCGTAACGGTACCCTCGCGCACGGTGCCCCTCACCTTGGCCGTGCCCAGCGTCGCGGACGAGTACTCGCCTGTCAGCGCGTCACCTTCCTGCATCAGCGTCAGTGTGGGGTTGGTGACGCCTGTGTCCGTTGTGACCGTCAGGATCCAATCACCGGCCATATCGACGGTCTGGGCCTGTGCCAGAGCCGGAAGCGACAGAAGAGCCAGCATGGCTACGGCAAAGCGAATCTGGTTGAGCTTCATTTTCGGACCACCTCCGTATCTCGTTCAAACGACGGGCACATCATACGTCCGAGGCAAGGTCAACACGCAGACGATCTCGGTCAATGGACGTCTTCAACGTGTACAACCGCCGAGGCTGCCGTCGTTGGGGTTCCGCTGGGAATTCTGAGCGTGTGCGTCAGGTCGTGAGCCGACTGAGCCCCGCGGTCTCGAGTCTCTCGCCGGTCTTGGTGACGATCACACCTTCGGTGTCCTCGAGTTGATCGAGGAGGGCGAGTCCCTCGCTAGCTCCCAGGACCATGGCGGTCGTAGACAGGGCGTCCGCGTCCATGGCGCTGTTCGTAACCACGCTGACCGAACTCGTGTGGTCCGGGGATCGGCCGGTCCGGGGGTCGATGATGTGGTGATGGCGCCGGTCGGCCGTGAATGCCTGCATGTAGTCCCCTGACGTCGCGATGCAGTTGCCATCCAGTCGAACCACGTCGAGCGGCACATCGGCATCGCCGGGGTCCTGGATGCCGATCGTCCACGGATCATCGGTCGATCCGGAGCCGCCGGAAGCCATGTCACCGCCGGCGTTGACGAGCACCCGCTCGGCCCCACCGGCCACGAGCTTCGCCACGGTCCGGTCCACGATGTAGCCCTTGGCGATGCCGTCCAGGGTGACCGACATCCGCGGGTCCTCGAACGTGACCGCGTCGTCGTCGATTCGGACGCGGCGATAATCCACCAGGGCGAGCGCCGCATCGATCTCGGCGGCCGACGGCATCTGTCCGGTCGCGTCCAGGTGAGTCGTGTAGAGCGCGAGAAGAGGGGCCATCGTGACGTCGAACGCGCCTCCGGACATATCCGAGTAAGCGGTGGCTCTGTGCATGACCTCGAGAAGCTCGGAGGGCGTGCCCCGAAGCGACCCCGAGTCGTTGAGTCGGGCCATCGGAGTGTCGGTCCGATGACGGCTGAAGATGCCCTCGAGCCTCTCCATCTCACCAAACGCCGTCCGCACGAGGGCTCTCGCTGCATCACGCACCGGGTCCACGACCGTCACCGTGACGACGGTCCCCATCTGGATGGCGGTTTCGCTCACTCGGTGGAGGCTCGCTCTGCGCCAGAGGCCCGCGACCACGCCCCCGCCGAATGCCAGGGAAGCTCCGGACACCGCGGTGATCCGCAGGGCTTGGCGACGTGTGATCTTGGGTTGATCCGCTCTAGACATCGGACGCTCCCGCCGTGGCTCCGACGCTCAACTGGACGAGCCTCGGACGGATCACTTCCATGTCGTGCTTACACACGCCCGTCTGCTCGATGAGCTGGACCTCGCAGATGTTGCAACGCACGCATTCCTTGAAGTCGATCACCGGCCCCTCGATGGCGCCAGTCGGACACTTCTGCTCGCACACCTTGCAGTGATCGCACTGCTCGACGCGGTGGATACGGTTCAGCGAGATCAGCGATCCGATCGCGAGCGCGGCACCGAGCGGGCACGCGTACCGGCAGTAGAAGCGTGGTATGATGGCCGACGCGAGGAGGAACGCCCCGGCGATGGTCCACAGCAGAACACTCGGGCTGAGGAAGAACACGGTCCCGAATGGCTCGAAGTACTGGTAGTAGCTGGCGTGGCTTCCGGCCAATGCCGGAATCAGGATGATCGCCAGGATTACGTACTTGGCCTTTAATGCGGTCTGATGAACGCGCTTGGAAGGCGTTCTTTGCCAGGACTTCGGGATGATGCGGTCCAGAAAGTCCTGAAGAGCGCCGAACGGACACAGGAAGCCACAAAAGATGCGGCCCCACAGCAGCGTTGTCACGACCGTGAACGTGACCATGAGCAGGAGTGGCAGGTCGTCCAACAGGACCGACGGGCCCACCCAGATCGTGCTCGTGACATGCGAAATCGAGAGGAAGCCCCCATCCATGAAGCCGAGACCGACGAGCGTCACGCCCAAAGAGACCCATTTCAGCGCGGTCGACTTGGTGAAGAACGCGGCGGTCGCGAAGGCGAGAACGAGAAAGACCAAGCCCACCCGACCCCAGGACGTGTTGGCCAGCATCCGCTCCAGGAGCGTCTCCTCTTCCGAGAAAGTGAAGTCGAACTGCTCGGCCGGAGCCACGGTTGGTGCCGCAGCCTCTTCGGCCACCTCGGTGGTGGGGCCTGCGCCCGAAACGGCATCCCCGGTGACCGGCGTTGCCTCCACAGCCTCGTCGACACCCGCATCTTCATTCGCGGACACGGGGGCCGCGGGCTCAACCTCAGCTTCGGCGGCCAACCGTGCGGTTTCGGCCGCCGCGGCCTCGAGGGCGGCGGCCTCAGCCAGTGCAGCAGCCTCTGCTTCCTCTTCGGCAATGATGATGCGGGCTTCCTGGCTCGCGTACTCGATGGTGTAGGAGCCCAGGCGCCGGCCGAGGTCATAGTGGAACGTGAACGGGCGATCCATGTCGATCGTCTCGTCGAGGATCATCACACCGACCATGGTCGCCTCCTCGTAGGAGACGCCTCCGGTCGGTAGGCCCAGGATGAGGATGTTGCTCGGGTCGAGCTCGAGCGTGTGCTCGCCCTGCACGACGCTCCAGCCGTCCCGGACGAAGAGCCGTAGTCGCGAGCCGTCCACCGTGTAGAGCATGAGGTGCGCGCCGCCGCCCCTGCGCTCCACGGACGTCAGCGCGCGTTGATAGAGATCGGCGCCCAAGAGGTATTCGCCGACGCGGTCGCTGGAGATGTGGGCGAGGGAGATGCCGGCCGACCCTTCGCCCTCCTCGACGACCTCGATCCGCTCGACGACACCGCGGCGTCGCAGCTCGAACCACGAGAGGTTCACGATGTCGTCGAGGGGCCCACTCGGGAGCGCCACGGCTCCCGAATACGCCGACGAGACTCGCCGGGCCGCGTTCCGCACCCCGCGCGACAGTGCCCGGACGCTGATCGAGACGCGCGAAATTCCGTCCACATCGCCCCACACCCTGAAGGCGTCGCCGATGAACTTCCCCGCGAACTGCTCCTGAAAGCCCGGCGTGCGGAGAAAGTCCCCCATGCTGGACATGTACGATTCCCGATAATTCGTAACCCTCACGCCGGTCAGCGCCCCGCTCAAGTTGACCCCCACCAAGGTTTCGATCGGGCCACTGTATCCGTACTGCTCCGGGGGCAGGTCGGACGTCAGAAAGACGTATCCTACAAGGCTTTCACCTCGGTAGGCCTCCCTCACGATCGGGTCACCACCTGCGGCCGCGAAACGGTTGGCCTCCGGAACCACCTCACGCATGAGTGACTCGGAGACGTAGTCTACGTTCTGAGCCGTTACCTCACCTGCTGCGAGGAGGCACGCGAGCGCGGTGAATAGCGTGATGTGTCTCGTGGGTGTCATGAAACGGGCTGGGGATGACGTCTGCCAACAGCGGCGCGACGGCCGAGCATACGCGCCACCAGGATTCCCGGCAAACGGCTCTAGTTCGCGGTAGTCAGGAAGCCTTCGACGAGCTGTCGTCGGTCGATCATGTGCTGCCTCAAATCAGCGATACCGGCTGGGAACGATACGGGGGTCAGGAGTTGGGTGAAGCCCTCCTGCTCTCCGTCCGGGCCGCTGACCCAATTCGCTATCAGTGCCTCGAACGCGCTGATCATCGTCCCCGGAGCGGTCGTCGACAGGACATCCTCAGCGAAGGCCGCCAAGTGAGCCCTGTAGCGCTCGGCGTATACTGGATCATCCATCAGGAAGCGAATCAGGGGCCAGTCGTCGTCGACATCGTCCATGACGAGCGTAAGCCCGCCCTTGGGCTCCGATCCTAGCCCGCCTCCCACCCCCGGCTCGCCGTTTAGGGCGGAGTTGTGATCCCAGGGGATCCACACGAGCCCTCTCTGGGGATGGCTGTAGAGGTAGTAGTTCCGAGGATGCGTGCCGTAGCTGTCCTTGTTGACGATCGCGTTGCTGACCGCCAGACAGTGGAGGAAGTGGTCGACATCGAGCCCCTCTCGCCAAGCCACCGGGTCCGAGCTACGCAGCGGGCTGTGCAAGGCATCGAAGGCGGCCTGAACGTCCGAAAAGTCTGCCGCAGAATT
>Ga0066376_10000769_pt1 | contig 30253 bp, 29 predicted proteins | sample Knorr_S15_td_Bot_FD_77009 | JGI IMG/M metagenome (GOLD analysis project Ga0066376, IMG submission 77009) | Marine microbial communities from Southern Atlantic Ocean transect - Knorr_S15_td_Bottom_ad_5009_LV_A | ecosystem: Environmental > Aquatic > Marine > Oceanic | place: Southern Atlantic... | reverse complement strand
GCCATCTCCCCCTGATCTCTCCTTAACAAAAGTGTCCCACTTTTGCTGGTTGCCAACACCCCTGCGCTACACCCCGACAGAAATCGTAATTTAATACCGTAGGGTTGCATTCGGTGTCCAGAACGACGCGCGCTAGCCACCGCGTTATAGATTCGGCGCATCCTAACTAGGGAGCTGAATCGTCAACGTGAATCGCAGAGGAGTAATTGCGTACACATTGTCAGGACGAACGAATGTAGAATCGCACCAAAGCTTATTACTGGATGCAGCAAGCCAACCGTTCGTGGTGAGCCCCGTCGAACCACCTACTCCGCATCAGCCATGTTCTACCGCGCATATTCCGGCCAGGGCTCACCACGAACGGCCTGCCTCCATACTTTTCCCGATTGTGGAAAGCCTGTTGATGACGCCGGCCAGGCGCGCGGACCACGATTGGCTACTGTATAATGCGGCCACCTGAGCCGATGGTTTTCAAGGCTAACCACGACCTCCGACAAATGTCGGGAGTCCCGATGGAATCGGACGTTCCGAGGTGCCGCTATGGCGGATGAACAAGCCCACACCCTTCCGATGTTCGGCGACGACGAACTGGAAGTTTCTGAAAAACCCGCTGCCGCTGCAACAGCGGCCCCCGCCGCAACCGTAGTCAAGGAACGCGAACCGCTGCTGATGATCATGGATGGCCACGCCATGGTCCACCGGTCATTCCGGGCAATCTCTACCCAGCGGCATCTGACCGTGAACGCCACCGGCGAAGATGTCACTGGCGTTTACGGGTTCGCCAACGTTTTCTTGAGAGCGCTGAACGAATGGAACCCCGCCTACTGCGCCATCGCCTTCGACATGTCGTCCCCCACCTTCCGCCACAAGCAGTTCCCTGAATACAAGGCTCAGCGTGAGGCCACGCCGGAAGAGCTCCGGCCCCAATTCGGCCGGGTGAAGCAACTCATGGAGGCCTTCGGCGTGGCGGTGTTCGAACTGGAGGGCTGGGAGGCGGACGACGTCATCGGCACTCTGTCAGCACAAGCCGAGAAGATGGGCTTGGACTCGGTCATCCTCACCGGTGACCGGGACACTTTCCAGTTGATCTCCCCCAGGGTCAGGGTCGACCTGGCCTCAAGCATCCAGGACCGTAAGGTCTATGACGAAGAGGCGTTGCAGGAACGTTTTTCGGGCCTCACCGCCGCGCAGCAGACCGATTACAAAGCGCTGGTGGGCGACAGCTCTGACAACATTCCAGGGGTCCCGAAGGTCGGCGAGAAAACGGCCATCGCCCTGCTCAACGACTACCAGAACCTCGAGGGCATCTACGAGCACCTGGAGGAGGTGACGCGTCCCAGCGTGAAGGCGTCCCTGGCAGAGTTCAAGGACCGGGCGTTCTCCAATCGGGAGCTGATGACCATCGACCGCGAAAGCCCGGTGGAACTGGACCTGGAAAAGGCCAAGTTTGGCGATTTTGACCGGGACACCGTGGTCCGATTGATGACCGAGCTTGAGTTCTTCACCATCATCCCCCGAATCCCCGAGACGAGCGTCTCCCAAGCCACGTCTGACGTGGCCGTGTCTCCCGTTCAAGCGCCAGGCGAGGGCGCCGATTACACCGTGGTGCAAACCAAAGAGCAGTTGGAGCAGATGCTGGCGGCTTTGTACGAGGCCGGCAGCTTCTCTTTTGACACTGAGACCACCGGTCTGGACGCTGTGCAAGCGGGACTGGTGGGGCTGAGTTTCTCCACCACGCCGTCGGTTGCCTGGTACGTGCCGGTTGGCCACCAACAGGGCGAGCAGTTGCCCATGGAAGAGGTCCTGGCGGCGGTGCGTCCGCTGTTCGAGTCGCCGGACATCAGCAAGTGCGCCCACAACGCCAACTACGACATGACGATACTGGCCAGCCACGGCATCGAATGCCAAGGAGTGGATTTCGACACCATGGTGGCGGCCCATCTCCTTAGCCGCGGTCAATTGGGGCTGAAGAACCTGGCTCTGGATGTTTTGGGTCAGGAGATGACTCCCATCTCCGGCCTGATCGGCACCGGCCGCAAGCAGATTACCTTCGACCAGGTGGACATCGCCCTGGCAGCGCCCTACGCCGCCGCCGACGCCGACATGACCGGGCGTCTCCGGCTAGCCTTTGAAGAGCCCGTTGTCAGGGAGGGCCTGGGTTCGCTGATGACCGACATGGAGATGCCGCTGGTCCCGGTTCTGGTTACCATGCAGCGCCACGGCATCAAGCTGGACTCGGCCGCGCTGCGGGAGATGTCGGAGGACCTGCGGGAGCAGATGTTCTCGACTGAGGAAGAACTCTACAAGTCGATCGGCCACACGGTGAATATCAACTCGCCGCAACAACTGAGCGACCTGTTGTTCAATGAGATCGGCCTGCCCAAGACCAAGCGCACCAAGACCGGCTACTCCACCGACGCCAACTCCCTGGAGGGGCTGAAGGGTCTGCATCCCGTGGTCGACCAGATACTGGACTACAGGCAGGTGTCCAAGCTCAAGTCGACCTATGTGGACGCCCTGCCGGACATGGTGAACCCCGCGACGGGACGGGTGCACACCAGCTACAACCAGACGGGATCGGCCACCGGGCGAATGTCCAGCAGCGACCCCAATCTGCAGAACATTCCCATCCGCACCGAGATGGGCCGTCAGGTGAGAAAGGCCTTCGTGGCCGACGGCGCGCCGGACTGGCTGCTGTTCTCCGCCGACTACTCGCAGATCGAGTTGCGGGTTCTGGCCCATATATCCAAGGACCCGGGCCTGCTGGAGGCCTTCCAGCGAGGCGAAGACATCCACGCCTCGACAGCTTCATTGATGTTCGCTGTTGCGTTGAATGAGGTGGACGCGGAACAACGCCGCATCGCCAAGGTGTTGAATTTTGGGGTGATCTACGGGCTGTCCGCCCACGGCATCTCTCAGCAGACGGGCTTCAGCAGAGAGGAAGGTGCGTCGTTCATCGAGGCCTACTTCAACAAATACCCCGGCATCAACGACTACCTGGAGCAGGTGAAGGTCAAGGCCCGGGCCGACCAATACGTTGAAACCCTTTTGGGACGGCGGCGTTACCTGCCCGACATCAACAGCTCCAACTTCAACGTGCGGGGCGGCGCGGAACGCATGGCCATCAACATGCCCATCCAGGGCACTGCGGCCGACATCATGAAGCTGGCCATGATCCGGGTGCAAAACCGCTTGGACCAAGAAGGTCTCCAAACCAAGATGTTGCTGCAAGTGCACGACGAACTGGTCTTCGAAACGCCCAAGGAAGAGATGGACGCCCTGAAAGACCTGGTCTTCGACGAGATGCCCGCCGCCATGGACCTGGACGTAACCCTGAAGGTAGACGCCAAGTGGGGGCCGACCTGGGGAGATATGGAGTAAGGGCGGGTCAATGTGGCACGCTTTTGATTGATGTGCCATACTATAATTAGTTATGGCAGAAAAGAAACATAGTGTAGTTCGTGTAGGCCCGCAGGGCAGACTGGTTATCCCTGCGAGCATCAGGCGATCTATGGGCATCTTTCCCGGAGAGATCCTGTTGGCGAGGGAGAAAGATGGGCAGTTGGTGCTAGAAAAACCCGACCAGGTGATGGAGCGGCTGAAAACTACGTTTGACAATGTCCCGGCCGACGTAAGTTTAGTTGACGAATTGATAGCCGAACGCCGAGAAGAAGCACAGCGGGAATCTGAAGTGTGAGTCAGCAGGCAATCCTAGATGGACCGCCGTCTTACGTGTTGGATGCATCAGCGGTTTTGGCTTTGCTTCACCGTGAGCCAGGACTGGAAGTGGTTCAGGCTGCAATAGCAGAGTCTGTCATCTCCAGCGTAAATTGGGCCGAAGTTCTCCAGAAGATTACCGCCCGTGGGGGCAGAGAAGCGTACGACGTTGCAGGCGAATTACAGTACGTCGGATTGGCGGTTATCCCGTTTATCGCAGAGGATGCCGAGATGACGGCAGAACTTTGGTCCCTGAGTCGAGCTAGTGGACTGTCTCTCGCTGACCGCGCCTGCCTAAGTTTGGCAAAGAGGCTGGGTCTGCCTGCTCTCACTGGAGATCGTCGTTGGGCTACTTTAGATCTGGACACCGAAGTGCGGTTGATTCGGTGAAGAATCAAAGCATTTGCATTTTGAGCAGCCGTTGAACGAGAGGTACCCGTTGGAACTTTACCGAAGCTTTATCTTTGTGCCCGGCAACCGGGAGAACATGCTGGAGCGGGCCAAGGCATTCAAGGCCGATGTCATCATGGTCGACCTGGAGGACTCGGTGCCTCCCGGCGAGAAGGTCACTGCCAGAGACATGGCCAAGGAGTGGGTGCCCACCCTGCGGCGCGAAGGGCAGAGGGTAATGGTGCGGGTGAACTCCCTGGACACCGGCCTGACGCGGTCCGAGTTGGAGGTCATCGTCTCGCCCGACCTCTACGGCATCAGCCTGGGCAAGGTCGAGTCGACTTGGAACATCAAAGACGTCGACCGCATGTTGAGCGCGATCGAACCACTGGCCGGTGTAGAGCGAGGCTCAACCAAGATCTCCGCATGGATCGAGACTGCCAGTGCGCTGGTCGATGCCCGGGACATCGCCATCGCCTCGCCTAGAGTCATAGCCTTGTCCTTTGGCGCGGAGGACTTCACCAACGACATGGGTATCGAGCGGTCGGACAACGGCGAAGAGGTCCAAGTTCCCCGGTCTTTGGTCCCGGTGGCGGCTAGGGCGGCGAATGTGGCGTCTCTGGACTCGCCGTTCGTGCTGTTCCAAGACCCGGACGCACTGCGGGCCGACGCCCAACGGGCACGGCAGATGGGGTACACCGGCAAGCACGCCATCCATCCCTCCCAACTTGACATAATCAACGAAGTTTTCAGCCCTTCGGCCGCAGAGGTCGCCTACGCCCGTAAGATCATGGAAGCCTGGGACGAGGCCGAATCCGCCGGCCGAGGTTCCCTGGCCATGGACGGCCGCATGGTGGACGTGCCGGTGGTTAAACGGGCCCAGAACCTGCTGGCCTTCGCCGACGCCATCGAGGCCCGAGGGCGCTAGGCGCTTTACTGCCGTGAAAGACGATCTACCAAAGACCGACCGAATCGTATTGGAAGGGATGCGCTTCTACGGCTTCCACGGCGTGAACCCCGAGGAGCGAGTGCTGGGGCAAGAGTATCTAGTCGATCTGGCCGTGGAGATGGACCTGGGCCCGGCCGGAGCATCGGACCGCCTGGAAGACACCATCAGCTACGCCCACATCTACCGCGCCGTGCGGGATGTCATGGAGGGCGAACCCCGCAACCTGCTGGAGGCCGCCGCTCAGTCTATCGCCGACCGGCTGCTCGCAGATTTTCCGGTTGAGTCGGTCTCGGTCAGAGTGAAAAAACCCCATCCGCCGATTCGCGGGTCGGTGATTGAAAACGCGACTGTTGAAATATTCCGCCGCCGAGAGAGATAACATGAGAGTCCACGACTTCCACGATGGAAACCGGCAGCTCCAAGACAAGTTTGGCACCCGGAAATTGGCCGACAATCTGGCCAAACGGGCGACCGAGACCCTGGGCGTCGATGAGCGTAAGTTCATTGAAAGCGCCAATATGTTTTTCCTGGCGACCTGCGACGAGCGGGGCCTGCCCACCTGCTCCTACAAAGGCGGGGAGCCGGGGTTTGTGCGGGTGGTGGACGAGAAGACCATCGCTTTTCCCAACTACGACGGCAACGGCAAATACCAGTCCATGGGCAACCTGCTGCAGAACCCCAACCTGGGCATCCTGTTCATCGACTTCGAAGGCCAACTCCGGCTCCGGCTTCAGGGCGAGGCGTCCATCGACGAGAACGACCCCTTGTTGGCCGAGTACCATGAGGCCCAGTTCATCGTGCGCGTGAAAGTGACCGAGGCCTACAAGAACTGCCCCCGTTACATCCACAGGTACAAGTTGATCGAGACATCAGAGTACGTTCCCCATTTGGGCCGTGAGACCCCTCAACCGGAGTGGAAAAAGAGCGCTGAACTGTTCGAGTAGAGTGGGCCAGCAGCAACCACCCACCCGTCATTCCGGCGAAGGCCGGAATCCAGGCAAGTCGAGTGGTGGTTGAAACAACAATGGTTGGAAAATGTACGTAGGGGCGGGTTTCTAACCCGCCCTTTCAGTCACGCAGCCATCCTGGACGGGGTAAGTATGGCTACTCCTCACTGAGTAGTTCACTACGTGGAAATTGGCAATCGCCAAGCAAGGCGGGTTGGAACCCCCCTATATTTACTACATTTACACTGCTTTCCTCGTTAAATCCGACGAACATTAAAAAAGCCCGGTCATTCCGCGGAATGACCGGGCTTTTTTTAATCACCGATTCCGTTTTGAACTGGGACGACCTAATCGGCGGCGGTGATGGTGATGTGGGACATGTAGGAGTTGGCGGTGGCGCCGTGCCAATGGTTCTCGCCCTGGAGGACGTGGACCACGTCGCCCACGGTGATCTCTTGCTCGTGGCTCTCGTCGGCTACCATGCCGATGCCGACCGTGACCACCAGCATCTGGTCGCTCTTGTGGGTGTGCCAGCCGGTGGTGCAGCCCTTCTCAAAGTTGACGATGCTGCTGTTGAAGGTCTTGCTGGCGCCGGCGGGGAGCAAAGGCTGCCTGGTGCGTTTGACGTCGCCGCCGGTCCAGCCGGGGATGGGAGTGGCGGTGGCGATGGGCTCGATCTCGACCTCGGCGATTCTAATTACTCTCATAGGTTCCTCCTGTGATAGGCACGATATTCAGACATAAAATCCAGAGTGGATGATACAATACCATTCGAGAGCAGGATACCGCCAGGCTGCGGCGCTGTTGGCGGCATCGGTTGTTTGGGCGTGGGGATTGTGTTAATCTGAGAGTCGTTCCACTAAACAAAAACGAGATACTGCGTCGTCCGGCTTTGAGCCTGGACGGCAGCAAAAGAGATAAAAAAGATGCGCTGTGAGATCTGTTTAAAGGATGGGATGACCGGCAACAATGTCAGCCACTCCAACCGTCACACCAAGACCAAGTTCTTCGCCAACGTCCATAAGCAGACACTGGTGCGCGATGGCAAAGCAGTCAAGGTCAAGATCTGCACCCGCTGTCTCCGCTCCCTCCACAAATCCAAGAAGGTTCAAAAAGTCTTCGCCGCTCTCTAGCTAAGAAGACCCTGAAACACAAAAAGGCCCCATCCTTCCGCGGAAGGATGGGGCCTTTTTATTTCTCAAAAAAGCTGATTGCTGACGGCTGATAGCTGACAGCTTTAGCCCTCAGCCTAAAACACACCCTCGCATCCCCTTCATGGCGTCTGGGATGCTTTCCCGGTCGTTGAAGATGGCTGACCCGGCCACGAGGATGGTCGCGCCGGCGTTTATCGAGTCCTGGGCGGTCCAGTCGGCCTTGATCCCGCCGTCAACCTCGATCTGGGCGCTGAATTTTGCTTCGTCGATGATGGCCTTGAGCCGCCGTATCTTGTCGAGGCTCTGGGGGATGAACGACTGGCCGGATGCGCCGGGGTTCACTGACATGACCATCACCACGTCTAAGAGAGGGAGCACGTCCTCGACCGCGCTTATCGACGTGCCAGGGTTGATGGCGACGCCGACCTGGTGGCCCATGCCCTTGATGCGGGAGACGGTCCGGTGCAGGTGCCCGCAGGCCTCGGCATGGACCAGTATCTGGTCGGACTCTACCTTGGCGAAGGTGGCCAGCAGGTTCTCCGGCTCCTGAATCATCAGGTGGATGTTGAGCGGCACGTCAGTATTGGCCCGTATGGCGTCCACGACGACCTCGCCAAAAGATATGGCGGGCACGAAAATGCCGTCCATGACATCCACGTGGATCAGGTCGGCCCCGGCGTCGGTGACCGCCCGGACCTGGCGGCCCAGGTCGGCGAAGTCGGCCGATAGCACCGACGGAGCGATGAGCACCCTGGCCTCAGAAACCATCTGCGGCTGCCTCCAATAACTTCTTGGCTTCAGCTAAGGCGGCGGCCACCCGGACCGGCGCGGTGCCTCCGGGGTTGTCTCTGGAGGCGGCCGACGACTCTGCGGTAATCTCGTAGACGTCATCTTCAAAAAGGTCTGAGAACTTTTGATATTCCACCAGCGGTAGGTCTTGAAGCCCGATCTCCCAGTTGTCGCAGTGGTGAGACAGCTCCCGCATGATACCGTGGGCCTCGCGGAAGGGCATGCCCTTCCCCACCAGGTAGTCAGCTAGATCGGTGGCCAGCATCTGGCTCTCGCCGGCCAGGCCGGAGACCCGTTCTTCGTTCAGTTTCATGCCGGGCAGCATGGCCTGGAAGACATCCAGGGTCGTGGTGAGGGTGTCGGCCGCGTCGAAGAAGCCCTCTTTGTCCTCCTGCATGTCCCGGTTGTAAGTCAGGGGCAGGCCCTTCAGCGTGGTCAGCAGGCCAATCAGGTCGCCGTAGACCCGGCCGGTCTTGCCCCGGGCCAGTTCGGCGAAGTCGGGGTTCCTCTTCTGGGGCATGATGCTGCTGCCGGTGGTGAATTCGTCGGACAGCCGAATGAACCCGAACTCGCCGCTGGACCAGAGGACCAGTTCCTCGGACATCCGGGAGAAATGCATCATGCAGACCGAAGCCGCGGCCAGGAACTCGACCACGAAGTCCCGGTCGGACACGGCGTCCATGCTATTGGCGCTGATCTTGCTGAAGCCCAGTTCGGCGGCCAGGAACTCCCGGTCGATCTGGTAGGCCACCCCAGCCAGGGCACCGCTGCCCAAGGGCATGACGTCGGTGCGCTCGTGACAGTCTTGGAACCGGCCGATGTCCCGCTGGAACATCTCGAAGTAGGCCAACATGTGGTGCGCGAACAGCACCGGCTGGGCCCTCTGCAGGTGGGTGTAACCGGGCATGACCACGCCCTCGTGGCGTCCGGCAAGCCCAACGAGGGCGGTCTGGACTCCCCTCAAACCTTTGACCAGACTGAGGATGGTCTCCTTGGTGTAGAGGCGCAGATCCACGGCCACCTGGTCGTTCCGGGACCGGGCGGTGTGCAGCCTTCCCGCCGCCGTGCCGATGAGCTCGTGCAGGCGGCTCTCGATGTTCATGTGCAGGTCTTCCAGGGCCGGGTCCCAGGGGAATTTCTCTTCCCTGATCTCCGTCTCTATCGTCGCCAAGCCGCTGGTGATCTGGGCGGCGTCTTCGTCGGAGATGATGCCCTGCTTGGCCAGCATCTTGGCGTGGGCCATCGACCCGGTGATGTCCTGCTTGTACAGGCGCCGGTCGTAATCGATGGAAACGGTGTAACTACTGAAATCGGCCATGATAATAAGACTATAAACCCACGGGGTGCGGGGCTCAATAGGACCACCTGCGAGATGCGCCGTTTGTGGCGGCCCGTTCTAACACCGGCCCCGCCAATCCGTTCGACGCCTTTCGCTTACCGCATACCTACTACCCGAACGCGGCGGTTGATGCCATCTGCGATAAACAGATTGCCCTGCCGGTCGATTCCCAAGCCGTGGGGGCGCTCTAGCCCGGCGTCCGTAGCGTTGCCGCCGTCGCCATCACCACCTTGATGTCCGCCGGCTACGGTGGTTACGATGCCAGTTTTAACGTCGATACGGCGGACGGCGTTATTCTCGGTGTCCACCACGATCAGGTCGTCGTTGTTGTCGCACCTCATGGCTTTGGGAGCGCCCCAGGTGGCGGTCAAAGCCGGGCCGCCGTCCCCGGTGTAGCCAGGTTCGCCGGTGCCGGAAAAGGTGGACATCACCCCGTTAGCATCGACCTTGCGGACACCGTTTCCTTCCCTCTCGGCGATGTAGGTATTGCCCTTGGTGTCCATGCAAACCGCCCGAGGGCCCATGAGCGACGCCGCAGTCGCAGGCCCACCATCCCCTGCTCTCCGCTTCTCGCCGTCACCCGCAAAGGTGTCTATTATGCCTGAGCTTAGGTCCAGACGGCGTATCCGTTGGTCTTGGATATCAGCTATAAGCAGTCCGCCTTTCCCGTCTAACCAGCAATCGTTGGGTTCACGCATCTGGGCTTGGGGGCCGGGGCCGCCGTCGCCGCTGTAGCCGGGTTCACCAGTGCCGGCCACCGTGGTGATGATGCCGGTGGCGGCGTCGACCTTGCGGATGGCCGCGTTGAACCGGTCCACGATGTAGATATCGCCGTTGGTGTCCACGGTGAGCGAATATATATTGTCCATGGTCGCCTCGGTTGCCGCGCCGCCGTCTCCGGAGTAGCCGGCCTCGCCGGTGCCCGCCACCGTGGTGATCACTTGGGTGTTTTTATCGATGCGCCGGATGGTGTGGGTCCGTCCGTCGCAGATGTACAGGTTGCCGTTGGTGTCGAAAGAACATCCGTAGGCCTCCCCGATGGTCGCCTCGAGGGCCGGGCCGCCGTCGCCGGTGTAGCCTTCTTCTCCGGTCCCGACGACGGTCTGAATCTTCCCGATCTCAAATTCCATGTCCCATCTCAAAATTGATCTAATTTCCAACGCGAAACGAGGCAAAGCGCAGGGCTGGGGTTCGACTCTAAACGTAGGTGGTGTTCCGGTCAATCTTGGCGCTATGCTAAAATTTTCCGACAAGGGCCCATCTAAATTCCCCTAGACTTGCCCCGAGGTGCCAAAATGGCCGGTTTGAATAATGAAAAATGCGAGGCCTGCCGCCGGGACTCGCCCAGCGTCACCGATGAAGAAGTGACCGAGCTTAAACCCGAGATCCCCGAGTGGGAGCTGACCTATGAGAACAGCATCCCCAAGTTGGACCGGGTCTTCAAGTTCAAGGATTTCCAGACGGCCATGGACTTCACCAACCAACTGGGCGAGCTGGCTGAAGACCAGGGTCACCATCCCCGCCTGATCACCGAGTGGGGCCGCGTCCAGGTGACCTGGTGGACCCATAAGATTCGGAACCTCCACCGCAACGACTTTGTCATGGCCGCCAAGTCGGACCAGGTATTCCTAAGCATTGAAGACGCTAGGCAAGACTAGCCATGCGAGTTACCTACCGGCTTGCCTCCAATAACCTGGCTTCGGTGGCCTCCGAGGCTGCCTGGGCCGAAAACATGGGCTACGATTCCATGTCCAGCAACGAGACCGCCCACGACTCGTTCCTACCGCTGGCCCTGGCCGCCACCTCGACCAACCGGGCCATTCTGGAGACTCGGGTGGCCATCGCATTCCCCCGCTCGCCAATGGTCACCGCCTACCTGGCACGGGACCTGCAAGACCTGTCCAAGGGGCGGTTCCGGCTGGGACTGGGCACCCAGGTCAAGGGACACATACTGCGCCGCTTCTCCACCAACTGGGAGGCCCCCGGCCCTCGGCTCAGAGAGTACGTCCAGTCGCTGAAAGCCATCTGGCATACCTGGCAGTCCGGCGAGAAACTGGAGTTCCACAGTGAAAACTACAACTTCTCGCTGATGACCCCCTTCTTTGACCCCGGCCCCAGCGAATACCCCTTTCCGGAGGTCTTCACCGCCGCCGTGAACTCATACAACTGCCAGGTGGCCGGCGAGGTCTCGGATGGGTTGATGCTCCACAGCCTCACGTCGCCCGAGTATGTAAGGCAGGTCGTGCGTCCTGCTTTGGACAATGGGGCCCAGAAGGCCGGACGAGAAAGCGGCGCGGTCAAGATCACCGGAGGTGGCTTCATCATCACTGGGCCGGACCGTTCCAGCATCCGCGCCATGCAGGCTGACGTGCGCCGCCGCATCGCCTTTTACTCCTCCACCAGAAGCTATTTCCCGGTGTTGGAGGCCCACGGCTTCCTGGAGACCGGCCAGCAACTCCACGAGATGTCGCTGAAGGGCCAATGGGCCGAGATGGGCGAGCTGGTCAGCGACGAGATGCTGGACGCCTTCAGCGTTTCCGGTGAGTACGATGAGATAGCCGACAAATTTGTGGAGCGCTACGGCGGCCTGCTGGACGAGGTCAGCTTCACGCTCGTCTGCCAAGACCAGCCCGAAGAGGCCCAGTTGAGAAAGATGGTCCGCCGGCTTCAGGAGTTGAGTTAATCAGGCGCAGCCGCCGGTAGCTAAGAGGTGATTGGTCATGCCAAGTAACCGCACTGCCCATCTAGTCGGCAGCATCCCCCTGCCCGATGCGGAGACTGTCTTCCGCACCGTTTCCAAGGTGCTGGGGTCGTCGCTAAAACGCATTCCCGACGGCGAGACGGGCGACCGGAGCCGTTGGATCTGGTTTCAACGGGCTATGCTGGAGAGCCACCCGGACATGGAATTGGACACGGCGATTCCGCCATTTGAGGTTGTTCAGTGGGACGGCAAGGTGGTCCGGGAAACCCAGTGGATGAAGTTCAAGGATGACGCCGACCCGTCAGCCCTTTCGTTTCCCACCAGATACCGGGACGCCGCGGCCGAGTCGTACCAGGTCTATGCCCGCCTGCGGGACGAGGGTGTGATCGGCCCGGACGTCCGCTTCCAGGTCAGCATTCCCACCCCCATGGCCACGGCCTACATGTACATCAGCCCGAGCGCCCGGGAGGCCTACATACCGGCCTACGAGCGGTCTCTGGCGGAGGCGATATCGGCGATAGTGGATGCTATTCCCCACGACCGGCTGGCCATCCAGTGGGACGTTTGCCAAGAAGTATTGGTCTTTGAAGACTATGAGCCCTTCGGAGGCCGGCCCGCCGACTACAAGCAGCGGATATTCGACGAGCTGGCCCGCGTTGGCAGCCTCGTTCCAGAGACGGTGGAGCTTGGCTACCACCTTTGCTACGGCTCCCCGGCCGATGAACATCTCAACATGCCCAAGGACATGGGAATCTTGGTGGAGATCGCCAACGGACTCACTTCGCGGCTGTCACGCCGCCTGGACTTCCTGCACCTGCCGGTGCCCAAAGACCGCACGGACGCCGCGTACTTCGAGCCCCTGCGCTCACTGAACGTGCCGGAGAGCGCTGAGGTGATGCTTGGGCTGGTCCACTTTGACGACGCCCAAGGGGATGCCGCTAGGATGGCCACCGCCAGCGACTATTTGAAATCGTTCGGCGTCGCCACCGAGTGCGGCTGGGGCCGGACCGACCCCGCGCGGGTCCCCGGCCTTCTGGAGAGCCACGCCCGTGCGGCTGCTATCTAAGAGCGATGGGAGAGACTGATATGGCACAGGAACCTAACAGGGCCGAAGCCTGGGTCGCGATTCCCAGCGAGATGGAACGGCGCGCTCAGACGCCTCCCACAGTCATCGCCTCAGGCTATGATTATGGGTTTTTGCCAGCGATGGGGCGTCTGATCTCGGCCCACAAAGAGATCGCTCCAGCGTTCGGCCAGTTGTTCCGGACGATCATGTTCCAGCCGGGCCATCTGAGCCGGCAGGAACGTGAGATGGTCGCCGCGGTCGCCGCCGCTGCTCAGGACTGCCGCTATTGAACCGAGTCCCACGCAGAGTTTCTGCGTGCCGAGGAAGGAAATACTGAGCTCGTAGAAGCGATCAAGCAGAAGCGGTGGCGTGATGTCTCTGACATATCAGAACGGGACCGCGCGTTATGCACCGTAGCCGAAAAGCTGAGCGCCACCCCGACAGACATGGCGGAAGGGGACTGGCAGCCGCTGCGCGACCTGGGGTTCGGAGACACCGAATGCCTGGAAGTAGGACACATCGTGGGCATTTTCAACTACCTGACGCGGTTGGCCGACGGGTTCGGGTTAAAGCTCGACGCCAAGACCGAAGAAGCGGGGTCTACTGGCAAAGCCCTGCAGCGCCCAGGTTAAGCCTGTCATGAAATAGGGCGATTACTGGAACTTGGGAAGGACCTTGGAGCCGAAGAGGTCCAATGCCCGCATGACCTCGTCGTGGGTGGTGTCTCCGGCCTGAATCATTATCAGGAGCTGGTCAACTCCCAACTTCGCCCACCGCTCTACGCCGCGGCAGACCGAGTCGATGTCGCCCCCGATGACTAGGCCGTCCTGAATCAGGTCTTCGTTGGAGCGTTCAAGGACAGCTTTGCGGACTCCTGGCCGTGCTACGGCTGACTGTAATCCCTCATAGTACTCGCCGGTGTGGGTGCCGAAGCGTACCTTCTGCAACTCGGAGTCGTTGTCACCCGCATACCAACGGGCCGCGGCGCAGGCTTTGTCGCGCCCCATCGTGTAGTCCGCGTTGATGTTTCCTATGATGAACGTCGCCACCTGGTGGTTGGCGTATCCGCCCACCGGGGTACATTCCGCCTGGGCCTCACGGTAGGCCCGGATGGAGGTTTCGATCTCGCTTGGTTCTGTGCCGTTGAACCCCAATATACCCAGCCCTTTTCGAGCTGCATCGGCATAGGTGGCCGGTTGGCTGCCAGCGACCCAAAGCGGCGGATGGGGTTTTTGGACCGGCTTGGGGACCAAAGAACGTTCCAGTAGGTCCGGGTACCATTTGCCCTGCCAACCGGGGAATGGGTCGTTCAGGAACATCGAACAGATCACTTCCAAAGACTCATTCCAGAGTTCTTTTGACTGGTCGGAAGTGATGCCGAAGGCCTCGATATGATATGGCGACGCGCCCCTGCCGGTGCCAAACTCCACCCTGCCGTCGGACAGATGGTCGAGCGTGGATACGTATTCAACCACCCGGTAGGGGTGATTGCAGGGGAGGACCACTACCGCCAGGCCCAATCGGATGGTTTTCGTGTGTTGGGCGAGGGCCGCCAAGAAAAGCTCCGGAGACGAGCTATGGCCGATCTCCGGATAGAAATGGTGTTCGGTCTGCCAGTAGCAATCGAAACCCACGGACTCGGCGTGCACTGCCTGGGCCATCGCGTTTTTGTACAGCAGGACTTCCCCGTCGTCTTGCCAGGGCTTTGGCATCTGAAGCTGGCTGAAATACCCAAATTTCATCGATCAAACCTAAGTCGCTAGTAGTGATTGGCCGATATGTTAACACGGTTTTCCCAGTGAAACTTAGCTACGGTCACACTCGAAAACATCAGGTCTTTCACCCTGCCGCCTGGAGTATTTGAGCTACCAATCTGATTGAGACGTATGGTAAAGTAGTCAACCAATCTATAGATAGATGGTTCCATGCCTTTAATGAGAAAAGACAATAGCAATAGTGCATCTGAGAGAACCAGACGCCAAGATTCAACCGGTATCACCGATAGATCACATTATTTAGTGCCGGGTTTTCGACTTGACCGTTATCCGGCACGTCAACTCCGCCTGACTTATTGCGGCAGGTCGCCAACGGCCCTTCCAATACCGAGCATGAGTACTCGGATTTTGGCCGGCGGGTCCTGAAAGGTTTCGAAGACGAGGAACAGATCTTCGAAGTCCTGTGGGAAACGAACGTCCTGTAGAAGTTAGTACCGGCCGGTACCTGAATCTCTGGCGATGCTTCCGGCGAAGACCATTCCCCACGCTAGCGGATTTCCCCGCATGTCTGATGCCATCGGCGTTCGCATCGTTCAGCCGTATCTTCCAGTCTAGTCTGCATCGTTGATGCCAGGGATAGGCGTGATTCTTCTTGGCGTTGCCCAAACCATATAGTCGAATTGGTCAGTATCATGCTGACTTGTTGTAACATGTGCCCAATAACTCGCGGTGGTGTTTTGCTTTGGCGTAACCCTGTTACGTGAAGCCCAGACAGTAAGGTCAATATGGCAAAAATCTTCATCAGCTACCGGCGCGACGATAGCGCCGGGCATGCCAGACGCCTCTACGACCGTCTCAGCGACCACTTCGGCCCTGACGAAGTCTCATGGACGTCGATGCCATCAAACCGGGCAGGGATTTCGTGGACGAGGTGCGGCAAGCAGTTGGCGTCTGCGACGGGCTGATAGCGATAATCGGACGGGAATGGCTGACCATCTCCGACGCCACCGGGGCTCCGCGCTTGAATCACCCGGATGACATCGCGAGTCTGGAGATCGCTACCGCGCTAGAGCGGGGTATTCGCGTGATTCCGGTCTTGGTACAGGGCGCTCGCATGCCGGCCGCGACCGACCTTCCAGAGAGCCTTAAACAACTGGCCAACCGCAACGCTCAAGAGATAAGCGACCGTAGCTTCAACTCTGACGCCAAGGGTTTGGTCGAAGCCTTGGAAGCGCCCGAGCCGCCGAAAAGAGAAGATTTCGTGGGCCGTCAACGGCAGATGGCGGAGCTCAGTGTTGCGCTTGATGCTGCGATAGCGGGCCGGGGTCAGATGGTGATGCTGGCCGGGGAGCCAGGTATCGGCAAGACGCGCCTGGCCCAGGAGCTGGCTTTTCGCGCTGAGTCGTTGGGCGCCCAGGTGCTGTGGGGTTGGTGCTATGAACACGCCGGCGCCCCACCATATTGGCCCTATGTGCACCCCATTCGCACCTATGTTGAGACAGCAGACCCCAGCCAATTGAGTTCTCAGATAGGCTCAGGTGGGGCGGCGATCGCAGAGATCATCCCTGAACTGAGAGAAAAACTGCCCGACTTGGGTCAGGCGGTGGCCGTAGACCCCGATCAAGCTAGGTTTCGGCTGTTCGATTCGATCGCGACATTCTTGAAGAACGCCGCTCAAAACAAACCGCTGCTCTTCGTCGTGGATGACCTGCATTGGGCCGACTCTTCATCCCTTCTGATGCTGGAGTTTCTAGTCAGGGGAATCACAGCCAGCCCGGTATTGGTCCTGGGTATCTACCGTGACGTGGAGATAACGGCCAGCCACCCCATGTCCCAGACCCTGGGTAATCTGGTACGGGAGCGGCATTACCGGCGGGTCCAATTGGACGGCCTGACGCAGCAGGAAGTGGGTGAGTTTGTCAAAAGTAGCAAGGGTGTGAGTCTAACAGACGACATCTTGGAAACGATTCACAGCCGCACAGATGGCAACCCTTTGTTCGTACACGAGGTAGTTGAGCTGATCGACCCGGACCATATGACTGAAAACACGGCCTGGACGGACATAATACCCAAGGGGGTTAGGGATGCCATCGGAAGCCGGTTGAGCCGGTTGTCTGAGAACTGTAACCAAGTATTGAGCACTGCCTCCGTAATAGGCCGTGAGTTCGAATTTGCATTGTTAAGGTCATTAGACCCCGATATAAGCGCGGATGGGGTTTTGGCGGCGCTGGACGAGGCTCTGGAAGCCAAAGTCATCGAGGAATTACCCGCGCCAACCGGACGCTACCAATTCGGGCATGCGTTGATCCAGCTTTCGTTGTATGGAGAGATGTCTTCCGCACGCCGGCTCCGAGTCCACGTAGGTATCGGCGAGACCCTGGAGCAGACACATGCCTCCAACTTGGCCGCGCATGCAGCCGAGATTGCTTACCATTTCGCCGAATCAGAATCGGTAACGGGTCCTGAAAAATTGGCCCGATATTCATTGATTGCCGGAGAAAGGGCCCTGGCAACCCATGCATACGAAGACGCGCTTGCGCATTTTGAAAGGGGCTTGATAGCCAAGGAGATTGACTTGACTGGAGCAGGCCCAGCCCCGGATGAAGAGACAGCTGCCCTGATGTTTGGCTTAGCTAAGGCTCAGGCATCAACCCGCCAAATCAATCTCATAGCTGGAGCATTTTCTTTTTTGAGTCGGGCATTCGAGTACTATTTCGAGGCCGGGCACGTGGCCCAAGCGGTGGCCACAGCAGAGTTTCCCCTTGCGCCTCCAACCCTTACCAACCCAGATTCTACGCAGATGTTGGCCCGGGCCCTCAGTTTGGTGCCAGACGATTCGCACGACGCCGGCCGCCTCCTTTCACGATACGGAGGGATGCTCGGACTCGCGGCCAACGACTATGAAGGATCCCAACAGGCTTTGGGGCGGGCGATAGCCATTGCGCGGCGTGAAAAGGACGTGGGTTTAGAGATGCAAACCCTTGCCTATGCGGCTGATGTGAGCGGGAACCATCTGCGGTGGTAAGAGAGTGTGGACAATGGCCTTCGAGCCATCCAATTGGCCACCGACAATGAGAACGCTTACTCAGAAGTTCTCCCCCGCTGGTGGACTATCGTTGGTTCTCAACATCTGGGTAACCTTGAACTGGCCCTCGCCCACGCTTTACCACTGCGGGCCTTGGCCGAACGGCGAAGCACCCCTTTGTTGCTAGCCAGTATCGGCAACGTGCCGCTGGTGTCCCTGCCCTGTTTGATGGGAGACTGGCAAGAGGGCCGCGGGAATAGCGACCGCAACCTAGAAATGTCGCCGGTAAGCCAGGCTCCCCTCGGCCTCCGGGTTCTTATGGAGTATGAAACCGGCGCGTTTGATCAAGGTGAAATCTATTTGGAGCGGCTTCTGGAAGCGATGCGCCTGGCGCCTGGCCAATCATTTACCACTGGACGGACATCCATGGTGATATTGACGGCCGCCCGCATCACCGGTGTCCCAAAACATCTGGACGTAGCGGAGTCAATCGCCAAATCAACCCTCCTTACGCAATCTGTGCCACCTCTCTTGGCGCTGTATGCCAAGGCTGCCTTAGCCATGTTGGCAGTGCACAGGGGAGACCAGTCCGCGGTAGCCGAGTATTCTTCATCCCTCCTGAAACAATGCAGCACGATGCTTTGGACGACCATCTCCGTCGACCGGCTACTCGGCCTGTCCTATCAGACAATGGAAAACCCGGACCAAGCCGCTGCTCATTTCGAAGACGCGCTGGCCTTCTGCCGCAGAGCCGGCTACCGGCCCGAGCTGGCTTGGTCCTGCTGCGACTATGCGGATACGTTACTCGCTCGCAACGGAGAAGGGGACATCGCCAAAGCAGCGTCTCTGCTGGATGAGTCCCTGGCTATAGCCACCGAACTGGGAATGCGCCCACTTATGGAGCGCGTTAGCGCCCGCCAACAACGGATTGAAACCTAGTCAGCGCCGGTTTCGGCTTTTCCAGAAGGGTCATGACCTGCGTACTGGAGAGCGACCTACGTCAGTATGGACGGCAGATAGGCGCCCCGGGGCGCTTGATTGAAGCCGGCGGTCATGACTGTTAGGTTCTGGACGATGCGCAGGTTGTTGCTGAGACACCACCGGAGCAGGTCCGTGTTACGGGTTGGCACGATCAGACCGGGGCCGAAGTACTCGGATGTCGGCAGGCCACTACCTGTGCAGCAGTTGCCACTCCAGCGAGCCCAGGTTGAAGGTGATGCGCCGGAAAGCCTCGGCGTGGTCCAGGCCGGTGGCCTCTTTGTGGCGGCCCGAGTTGTTGGTGACCCGTTCCAGCCGCACTTCCCGGACCGACGACATCTGGCTGGCGTGGGCGCCCAGAGAGTCGACTTTGACCTCCAGGTAGGGACCGATATCGACGAAAACGTCCGGGTCTTCGCCGCCCCAGAGCAACGCCTGCTCGACGCGGTGCGGCTCCAGTCCTTCTTCGGTGATCTGCTCCGGAAAGTGCTGGTAGCTCCAGGCATAGGTGAACGCCGCGTCGATGGCGACCTGGCCGCTCTTGCGGTGGTCGCGGTGGGTGTGGGAGGTGCTGCGGTAGGGGTCTACGGCCAAGATCAGGTCCGGCTTGAACCGGCGTATCTCCCGCGTAACCTGGCTGCGGAACAACTCGGTGTCCTCAAGCCCGCCGTCGGGGTGGGCCAGGAATACAACGTCAGTTACGCCGACGATGTCTGAGGCGTTCCGCTGCTCCACGACCCTTGTGGCGGCCAGCCGTTCCGATGTCATCTCCCGGTCTCCGGTGCCTTTGTTGCCGTTGGTGCACATCACCACCGAAGCCACCGTCCCAAATTCCTTGATCCATTTAGATAGAGTTCCGCCGCATCCGCCCTCGCAGTCGTCGGGATGTGGCGTGATCGCCATTGCCCTCTTGGGCGCGGTTGTTAGTATTTCCATCCAGTACTAGGTGTTCTCCTCACAGGGCATTGCCGTCAGCCATTATACGGAATCCACCCGGCATGATGTCGAAAAAAATTACCGATTCCGGAGAAGATGTCCGGGATGAGCCAAGCACAAGAAAACGCGGTTGTACCGCCTAGACGGTGGGCAGGGTTTTTGAGAGGCCCAGGGGGGTTGCCGCGTAACGGCCGGAGCGGCCTGGGATGCGTTCCAGCCATCCGAACTTGGACCGTGCGGCGTTGCGGAGGGTCTGGGTGAAATTGCCCGGCCTGCGCCATCCGGCCAGGTCGAAGAGCCAGCCCAATTCTTCGGCGTTGACACCGTCGACACCAAAATGGCGGCTGGCGCCCTCGGCGGCCACAACCACCCGTCGCATGTCGCCAAGGGGAGCGGCGTCCCGGCAGAATCCGGTAAAACTGGCCTGGCCGTTTTCGGAGGAAAACTCGGGGGGCATCCCGGCGGTTGGGGCCCCAGCGCCGTCGTTACTTTTAACTGTTGCTTGGCTGGCGGTTGCCGCGGGCGGGGAAACGGGTACCGCCGGAGCGGCAGGTTCCGCGGCCGTAGTGGCGGCGGCCAAGGCGGTCGCGGCAACGGCCGTACTTTTTTCCGTAGCGGCCTCGGGAGTACCGGGCGTACCGGGAGAAGAGGACTGCATCAGCTCACGGGGAAGGTCCCGCAACGCTATGCCCACGATCTCGCGCAGCACTTCCGCCTCTTCGGACTCGAAGGTGATCTGTGCATTGTTGGGCAGCGATATGGAGACTTTAACCATGTTTACACTTGAGCCGCAGGTAAAAGGATACCCATTGTATCGGATGGGTACCCATCGTACCCCACGGTCTGCACAAAGGCAAACCAGGTACACGGTAGAAGTGTAGAACGAAAGATAAGGCAGGCGTGGCCAGGCGCGCCAGACGATGCGGACTAGATGGACTGTTTAAGCCTGATGGCCAACGAACGGGTCATGCCTGGGACCGACGCCAGGTCGTCCACCGGCGCCTCTTTGATACCCTTTAGAGTACCGAACCGCCGCATGAGCATCCGCTTGCGCTTGGGCCCGATGCCGGTGACGTTGTCTAGGGGCGACTTCAGACTGCTCTTGCTGCGCAGGTTCCGGTGATAGGTGATGGCGAACCGGTGGGCCTCGTCGCGGATCCGTTGCACCAAGTAGAGGGCCTGTGAGTCCCGGGGCAGGATGATGGGCTCCGGGGTATGGGGGACGAACAGCTCTTCATTTTCCTTGGCCAAAGACGCCAGAGGAATATCGTCCAGACCCAACTCCAAGAAGACTTCCAAGGCCGCCGATAGCTGCCCTTTGCCGCCGTCGATCAGCACCAGGTCGGGGATCACGCCGAAGCTGTCTACCCCCAGTCCCTCGCCCTCGCCGCGTTGCTCGGCGGCCCGTGCCGCGGCCAATCGTTTGAACCGGCGCCGTAGCACCTCCCGAATGCTCTCGAAGTCATCAACGCCGTCCACCGTCTTCATCCTGAACCGGCGGTAATGGGCCGGTTTGGGCTTGCCGTCCTCGAAGACCACCATGCTGGCAACGGTGTTGCTGCCCTGGATGTGGGAGATGTCGTAGCACTCCATGCGGCGCAGGGGCAGCGGCAGGCTTAATTCCTCTTCCAGATCGGCGATGGCTTTCTGGATGATGTCCTGGTTGCCCATCCAGGTGATGCGGTGCTGGGCCAGGCCTTGTTTCGCGTTGTCGGCCACGGTCTGAACCAACTCTTTGTGGATCCCGCGTTGGGGGCAGACGATACGCACGGCCCCCCCGCGCAACTGCCGCAGCCACTCGGTGATGGTTTCCGCGTCCTCGGGCATGTGCTGGACGACTATCCTGGGCGGCACCACCAGGGCCGCTGTCTGGTAGAACTGCTTGACGAACTGTCCCAGCACCAATTGCTCGCTGTCGTCCTCGGTGCCCTCCATGAAGAAATGGTCCCGGCCGATCAGCTTGCCCTTCCGGATGAAGAACACTTCTACCCAGCTCTCGTTGCTGCCTTGGGCCAGGGCGATCACGTCCATGTCGCTGATGGGATTGGAGTCGACCTTGATACGCTGTTCCTCGGCCACCTTCTCGACGGCCTTGATCCGGTCCCGGAGGACCGCGGCGCGCTCGAACTCCAGTTCCTCGGAGGCGCGGTCCATGTTGGTCTTTAGGTCGTCGGTCACGGCCGCGGTGTCGCCGTCCATGAACATGACCACCTGGCCAATCACCTTGGCGTATTCCTCTTTGCTGGCGGCGCCGGTGCAGGGGGCCACACAGCGGTTGATGTAATACTCAAGGCAAGGGCGGGCGTCCTTGCCGGTGATTCTCTTGGTGCAGGAACGGTAGGGGAACAGGCGCTTGACGAGGTCCATGGTCTTGCGCACAGTGCCGGCGGTGGCGAAGGGGCCGAAGTACCGTGCCCCGTCTTTGTTGTTCATACGCCGGGTGATGTACACCCTGGGGAATTCCTCATTCAGGTCGATCTTGAGGTAGGGATAGGTCTTGTCGTCTTTCAGCCGGGCGTTGTAGCGGGGTTTGTACCGCTTGATCAGGGTGTTCTCCAGGATCAACGCCTCGGCCGGCGAGTCGGTAACGATGTACTCGAAATCGTGGAGATGCCCAAGCATGCGCCGGATCTTGTTGGGCAGGTTGGTGGGCGAACCGAAGTATTGCTTGAGGCGGTTCCGGAGGACGCTGGCCTTGCCGACGTACAGCACTGTGCCCCGAGGGTCCTTCATCAAGTAGACGCCGGGACTTTCGGGGGTCGACAGCAAGCGCTGTTCCACCAGCGGTAGAGGCATGTCGGTTAGAGGACTATTCCCAGGACTATCAGGGCGGCGATCATCGCGCTGGTAAGAACCATTATGCGCCGGAACTCGGCCCCGACGTAGAGATAGGCAGCCGGACGCTCACCCCTGAGACGGCCCTGGCCCTGACCCGCGAATTCGCCGCGGGGAGTGCGGGCTACCGGGGAGGGACGCGAAGGACGGGGTGCGACGGCTGCTTCAGCAGCTTCCATCGCTTCACCGTCGAACTCGACTTCTTCAACGCCGGCGGGCACGGCCTCCGGTTCATCGTCCACCGGGGTTGCCATTCTCCGGCCGCTGGGTATGCCGCTGGGGCCTTTTATTGGTTTCTTCCGCTTGAGTTGCGATTGCCGGGATGCTGTGCGGCGAGATTTACCAGCCATTTGCGGGTGCCTCCTGAGGAGGGAAATAATTATCGAAAATCGAGCGGGCGGAGGCTAACAATCAGTCTCTCAACCAGCCATTCAACTATAGCAGTTATCCGAAAGAAAGGGCAGTCCGCAGACACGGAATTCCGGCTTATGTGCCGCTCTCTCCGCGCGAGACTGCCCTTTGCTATTCGTTTACGGACACCGGGTCCGTGGGGTTGTGATCAGGCCCTGGGGTGACTCTTGGCGTACTCCTTCTGCACGTAGCCGTTGGTCAGGTGGGTGTACACCTGGGTGGTGGAGATGCTGGAGTGGCCCAGCAATTCCTGCACGTGACGGAGGGAGGCGCCGTTCTGCAGCAGATGGGTGGCAAAGCTGTGCCGCAGGGTGTGGGGCGTGATGTTCTGCTCGATGCCAGCCTTCAGCGCGTAGGTCTTCAAGATGGTCCAGACCCACTGGCGGGTGAGCCGTTCGCCCCGGTGGTTGACGAACAATGAAGGCTCGGTGCGGCGGTGCCCCAGTAGCGCTATACGGGCGTTCTTCAAGTAGCGCCTCAGTTCTTCCAACGCTTTGGGGTACAGGTAGACGATGCGCTCTTTGGAGCCCTTGCCCATGCAGCGGATGTAGGACTCAGACAGGTCAACATCCTGCATGTTCAGCGAAACCAACTCGCCGACCCGCAGGCCGGTGGCATAGAGCAACTCCATGATCACGGCGTCGCGTTGACCTTCGTTGGTTCCCGACTTGTAGGCCGTGTCCAGTAGCTTGGTCACTTCCTCTTCCGGCAGGAACTTGGGCAGGGTACGGCCGACCCGGGGAGACCCCAGGGATTCCGTTGGGTCTTCAGTGATGATGCTGTTCTCCGACAGGAAGCCGAAGAAAGATTTGATGGAGGCGACTTTCCGGGCGGTGGTGGTGTCGCGGTATCCCTTGCGGACCCTAAGGTCTTCAATGTACTTGTTGAGGACGTTGATATCTACTGCGGCCCAGATGTGGTTGCTGTTGCCGTTTCCATTTTCGTGTCCGTTGGAATGGCCATTGGTATTGCCATTGGAATGGTCCTGAAGGAAATCCCAGAACTGTCCGAGATCATTGCGGTAGGCGTCCGAGGTGTTGCGGGAAAAGCCCTTTTCGACGATGAGGTGCTGAAGAAAAGAAGAAATAGTGCGATCCATGAATTAAAAATCCTTTCGCCATCGGCGGGACATGATGATGAGAAGGCATCTAATGAGACGCCAACCCAGTGATGTCGTCACCCTAGCACAGCCCGCTCAACGGTTGACTGATTGAACATAAACGGAAAAATACATATTCTTTGTATTAATATAAAATTAGTAAAATTATAAATAGCCCACTGAACTGGACTGCGCCGCTACCGGGAGAAAATTCAAGGGAGAAGGAAAGAGCTTCGAGCGCGAGATCGTTGTAAACGCCTCCCCAAGAAATAACGTGCCTTGATTGGCTGCAAATGCCATCAGATACTGCGGGTGTTATTCAGAAATTCCCGTAAGTCGCTTGCGACTGATGGTAGGTATAGTTTGCCGATTCCCGGATGGCGCGCCTTTTTGATCGTTGGCATCTTTGCTATCGCCGCTCTTGCGGCATCGGCGTGTGCGGCGACCGATAGCGACGAATCTCCGATCGATGGAAATTCTTCCAACGTCACAGCCAACCATAGCGCCAACATCAACGCCGGGACCCAATCCTGGACTTAACCGAGACGACGCCGTGGCCATAACGTTGGGTGAAACGATGGCGTCTAGGTTTTCCATTCTTTACCCGGACCTTCACTTGTATACAGTGAACTTGGAAGAGGGCGCCACCTATACGTTCGAAATTACAGACACCCTCGGTAGATCAAGCGTAAGCATCTTTGACGCCGGTTCGAAAGCCCTGGCAAGGAACACCGATAGTGATGGCAACCGCGCTGAAAGAATCGTATGGACAGCTCCAAAGAGCGACACCTATTTCTTGCAGGTGATCGGCGCGTACACCAACAGCTACACTTTGACCGTAACCGGAAGAGGTACTACTCCTTCTTCGGCGCAAGGTCCAACTACTACGCCGGGAACCTCTCCCGCCTCGTCGACATCGGGAACGGCCCTCAAATTCGCCTCGGTGAGCGCGGGTGGCAACCACACTTGCGGCGTCACCACTAGCGGCGCCGCCTACTGCTGGGGGTGGGACTACAACGGCCAGCTTGGCAATGGCCCGGCGACCGATGACCAGCCGAATCCAGTGGCAGTTTCGGGCGGGCTGACCTTCGCCATGGTGAGCGCGGGCAGTGGCCACACCTGTGGCGTTACGACCGCCGGCGCCGCCTACTGCTGGGGTACCGGTGACGGAGGCCGTCTCGGTAACGGATCCACGGACGGCCAGATTACGCCGGTAGCTGTCTCCGGTGGGCTCGTGTTCGCCTCGGTGAACGCGGGAATTAATCATAGCTGCGGTGTCACGACCGCCGGCGCCGCCTACTGTTGGGGCCAGGGCTTTTCCGGCCAGATCGGGAACGGCGCTTCCGACGACAGGCACACGCCTACGGCAGTGTCCGGCGGACTGACATTCGCCTCGGTCAGCGCGGGCAACAATCACTCCTGCGGCATCACGACCAGCGGCGCTGTCAATTGCTGGGGAGAGTTTCGTTTCCCTCTTTCTACGAGCTCAACGCCCGTCTTGGCCGGGATCAACTTAGCCTCGATAAGCAATTACCACAATCACACCTGCGGCGTTGAAACTGGCGGCGCCGCTTCCTGTTGGGGCCTTAACTGGGGAGGGCAACTGGGGATCGGAACGGAGGACCCCCAAGGGAAACCGGTGGCAGTCTTGGGAGGCCTCGCCTTTGCCTCGGTCAGCACTGGTGAAACGCATACCTGCGGTGTCACCACTAGTGGAGACGCCTATTGCTGGGGTTTGGGCGACGATCGGATCGGCAGTGACTCGATAAATCAAAGGACGATGCCGGTCCAGACGAGGCCCGTGCCAGTCTCAGGTGGGCTGAAATTCGAATCGGTGAGCGCGGGCAGTGGCCACACCTGTGGCGTTACCACCGTCGGCGTCGCCTACTGCTGGGGCGCCGGCAATTCGGGCAGGCTCGGCGATGGATTAGAGAAAAACAGCCCACGCCGGTGGCCGTTGTGCCGCCGGTAGGTGGGTAACAAGGCCTCACCACCAAACCAGCGAATGGCTTAATCGACGGCCAGCACCACCGTTCCCGTGGAAGACAGCGAGCCGCCGGTGCCGTTGACTATGGATATCTTGGCGTTCTGGCTGGGGTCCCGCTTGCTCTTCACCTGACGGTCTCCGGCCTCGCCCCGCAGTTGCCGGACGGCCTCCACCAAGAGGAAGCTGCCGTACATGCCCGGGTGGGTGTAGGACAGGCCGCCGCCGTTGGTGTTCAGGGCGAAGTCCCCGCCGGGAGCGGTGCGCTGGTTGGCGACGAAGTCCGCGGCCTCGCCCGGCGCGCAGAACCCCAAGCTCTCAAGCGTCACCATCACCGTGTAGGTGAATGAGTCATAGATCATAGTCAGGTCCAGGTCGTCGTGGGTGATGCCCGCCCTTTGCATGGACAGCGGTCCCGACCGCCGGGCCCAGGTGGACGTGTAATCGGGCATCTGGCTCACCATGTTATGGTCGTGCCCTTCTCCGGCCCCTAATACCCAGACCGGCGCTTTCTTAAGGCTTTTTGCGCGCTCGGCGGTGGTTACGATGATGGCCGCTCCGGAGTCGGTGACCAGACAACAGTCGAACAGGTGGAAGGGCCAGGTCACCCAGCGGGAATCGTGGTACTCGTCGAAGCTCATGGCCGTGTCGTGCATCATGGCCACAGGGTTGAGGTTGGCCCATTTCCGGGTGGCCACGGCAATCTCAGCCATGCCCTGGCGGGTTTTCTCTTCGCCGAACAGGTGCATGTACCGCGCGCAGGCCAGCGAGTAGTTGATGGGCGCGCCGATGATCCCGTAGGGCATTTCGTACTGAGTTACGGGCAGGTTGCCGTCGCCGGGGAACCGGGCCCTGGCGGAGCGGCCGGCCTGTCCGTGGGTGATCAGAGCTACCTCGCAGTAGCCGGCCCGGATGGCGGCCATGGCGTGGGCTACGTGGATCACGAAAGACGACCCGCCCACGGTGGTGCTGTCGGTGAACGTCGGGCTGATACCCATGTACTCGGCCGTCACCATAGTGGATCCCCCGGCGGTCAGGAGACCGTCAACGTCGCTCTTGGAGAGACCGGCATCCTCCAGGGCGTTGTGGCCCGCTTCCGCGTGGTGTTGCAGAGAAGACTTGTTCGGGACGGTGCCCATGACGTCCGATTCGGCGACTCCGACGATGGCGATATCCCGCTGTCCTGTGGTCATCTGATAATCCTCGTTGTTGCGTGTATTAAGCCAGGCGTGCTGAGGCACGACTGATATTACAACACCGCCAGAGACAGCACAACATCTCTGAAGCGGCGCTGATTCTCAAGAGGGCTTAATATCACGAGTCCAGATAGATACAATGATAGTCTTTATCATGATAGAATAGTTCGGTACGTCCAGATGGCTATCTTAAATGGCTATCCGGCGTTTTGGAGTGCATATGCCCAGTAATTTCTGGATGATGATAAATAACGAAGAGAATTTCCGCATCACGCAAGAGCGGGGGTTCACTCTTCTCGGTTTAAAGGCCCAGCACCGCCGCAAGGTGCAGCGGATCACCGAAGGCGACCGGGTCCTGCTTTATATCTCCCATCTTCGCCGCTTTGCCGCCACCGCCACAGCCATGTCTTCATTCTATGAAGGAGAGGAGCCGATCTGGGTCAACGAGGGCAGCACGGGCTTTCCCTACCATATCAAGCTGCAGCCCGGCGTGATCCTGAAGGACGATCAATTCATCGACGCCAATCTCCTGGCGCCGCGGCTGGAATACGTGAAGCGGTGGAACCCAGAAGACTGGTACATGGCCTTCCAAGGGAACCTTCATCTTCTGCCCAAGAACGACTTCACGCTGATCGAAGAGGAGATGAAGAAACTCCACTTTGGGAAGGGCTACGTTCCGGCCGACTTCACTCCGTCTCCCAATAATGGCCGCAGACGGCGTTCCGGGGGACGGAGAAACCGGCCACCTCAGGACGGTCAGGCCGAGCCCAACCAACAGGGCCAATCAGTTCAGCCCAACCAACAAGCACAGTCCAGCCAGCCGGCCCAATCTACCTAGCCAACAAGTTCGCTTTCGCCGGCCTTTGGCGGGTTTCTTCGAGCGCCGCTGTTATCTCTTCCAGCACGTAGGGATCGGTCTCGGACGTGGTTGACTGCTCCAATCCCTCGATGGCCTCCGAAATGGCGATCTGACCCAGGGCCCAGGCGGCGTGACCGCGCACCAATGGCTCGGCGTCCTTGAGGGCTGAAACCAGCGCCGGCACACCCGATTCGTCCCGGTTATTCCCCAGGGCCACACATGCGTTCTTCCGCAGCCCAACTCGCTTGGCCCGCATGATGGAAGTGCCCTGGAACCGGGCACGGAACTCCTCTTCCGACAGGCCTAGCAATTCCGCCAGGTCCAGCTTCCCGGAAGGGCCGATGGCCTCCGCCTTCTGTATCGGTTGCAGGGGTTTTTCGGCCTTGCGGTTGACCGGGCACACGTCCTGGCAGATGTCGCAGCCGAAGACCCAGTCCCCGATGAGCGGCCGCATCTCCAGGGGGATGACTCCCCGGTTCTCGATGGTCTGGTAGGAGATGCAGCGGGCGTTGTCCACGACGAAGGGAGCGACGATGGCGCCGGTGGGGCAGTCGTCGATGCAGCGGACGCAGGACCCGCAGGTCTTCTGTAAGGGCGGGTCTGGTTCCAGTTCCAGGTCTGTGATCACCTGGCCCAGCAGAACCCAAGAACCATGTGACGGGGTCAGGATGTTGGTGCTTTTGCCGAACCAGCCCAACCCGGACCGGGCCGCCGCTGCGCGGTCCAGCATCGGGCCGTCATCAACGTACCACTTGGCTTTGATTGAAGATTCCAGGCGCTCTTCCAAGGTGCGGACCAGGGCTTTCATCCGCCGCTTCATGGCGCGGTGGTAGTCTTTTACGCGGGCATACCGAGCCACTTTGCCGCCGCCCGATGCTGGTCCTTCACCATCTGCCGGATCAAGGTAACTGAGGCCCAGACAGATGATTGACCGGGCGCCGGGGAGCAGGGTTTCTGGGTCTGCGCCGCGCCGGACGCGGGACTCTGTGAACCAGGGCAGGCCGTCCATCTGCCCGGATTTTATCCGCGTCAGGGCGGCGTCCCGGTCTCGGACAAACTCATCGGCCCCGGTGATCCGCACCAGGTCAAAACCGCACTGGACCGCGTATTCGGTGATCTGCGTTTTCAGGTCATGCATGGCTTGAGGTGAAGTTTATCACCGACGGCGCTGGTTCATTCGGAGTAATTTGATCCTTGACGCCTGAGGGCATAGTCTCCCCGGCCGACAACGACCGGAGAGACAAAACAGGTTGCGGTTATTGTGGTGCGCCGCCGGGATCGGGTTGATTTTTGTCAGGCTCGTCTGGTTCGCGAGGTTGGGGCTTTTCTCTTTTAGGCTCTGCTGCGCCCTCAAGTTTGCGAGGCTCTGCTGAACGACCACCAAAATAGAAGCCAGCGATCGCGCCGGTGAGAGTTCCAAATGCAGTGATAACGGTCGTGTAAAGAGTCGTATCAGTCTTGGTAGTCATTATTGGAATCGGAGCATCTGGGTTGGATAGGTCCAGAACTACCGCACCATTCAGTATCATCGGCTCTAGTGTCACTGTGGAAACAACGGGCTTACCGAAGAACAAGAAAATGATGAACGAGCCAATCACCAATAATGCGATCAATCCTCGGATTGAACCTTCAGGCAATCCCAGACCTTTTAGCGGAGGTAGACGCGGGTATGCTTCTTCGTCTTGCGACCAGTTCACGGCCCTCAAGAGCGCACTCAAGTACACGATGAGGAAAATCAACGCCAGAGCTCCAAGGCCCCAATACAATGGTTCAGTTGAAGTCAGTTCCATAGAATCAACTCTCCGGATCTGCCGATTTTTTGAGGTTCCCTTATCTATGCGAAGGCTCCTCTTCCGTCGAATTTTGCGCGGTGTATTTCGTCAATTCTAAGCATCTCCCGCCTGGTCTTGATGCTTCTTCCAGTTGGGTCCCAACGGTCATTTCACCAAACGTGCTGCGACATCGGGAATCCAGACTCGCGAACCAAAGGGCGACACGGGAAAGTTTTCCATAGTTAGGTAATCTCCCTGGGGAATCTCACCGCTGCCATTTACATCGATATGGGCGATCAAAGCGTAATTCGCGCGTCTGTTTAGGTCAGAGGTTGAGATTGAAAATCTGATTTCGGCGGGACCGTCAATGTCGATCTGGAAGTCCGGAATG
>Ga0066376_10000768_pt1 | contig 30273 bp, 28 predicted proteins | sample Knorr_S15_td_Bot_FD_77009 | JGI IMG/M metagenome (GOLD analysis project Ga0066376, IMG submission 77009) | Marine microbial communities from Southern Atlantic Ocean transect - Knorr_S15_td_Bottom_ad_5009_LV_A | ecosystem: Environmental > Aquatic > Marine > Oceanic | place: Southern Atlantic... | reverse complement strand
GCGTCGATTCTCGCGAGATGTACTGCATCAACGGGAAGATCCCATCGGCTAGAGCCGGAACGCGGATCAGCGTACGCAGCGCGCTGCCCGAATGCCCCTCCGACGCATAGCGTTCGAATCCTACGCGCTGTTGATCGCTCCACTCCGTCTCGGGCAGAGGCGGCACGCGGGGCCTCGTGAGCCGGTCCGCGAGCCGATTCGTGCTGGGTGGGTCGGTAATGGCTTGCGCCGGCTCGAGCCGGAGCAACGCCGCGTCATCCTCCTCGGTCAGGAGGTAGAGGTATCCGTCGGGCCCCTGCCGGACATCGCGGACACGCTGCTCGAGCTCCGTGAGCAACCACTCGCGACGAATCTCCTGGCCCCTTCGATTGAAGACGATCCGCTCGAGGTGTCCGGTGCCCGCTACCCGGCCCACCATGAGCGCGCCCACGAACAGGTTGCCTCGCCACTCGGGAAAGTGCTCGCCCGTATAGAAGGTCATTCCGGACGGCGCCACGGACGGCCACCAGAGCACCTCTGCCGCCTCGAACTCTGAGAGCCACGGTGTGTCGGAGACCCATCGGCCGGGGTACTCGCGACTGTACGAGGCGAGCGGCCACCCGTAGTTCCGGCCCGGCTGGATGATGTTGGCTTCGTCGCCTCCCTGTGGTCCGTTCTCACTGGCCCAGAGGTCCCCCGTCTCGGGGTGAAACGCGAGACCGAGCTGGTTTCGGTGCCCCAAGGAATAGATCTCCGGCAGGTACCCGGGCTCGTCGAGGAACGGATTGTCGTCCGCTGCCGTCCCATCTGCGTTCAGTCTCAGAAGTTTACCGAAGTGGGTGTTCGAGTCCTGCGCGTAGTGCCCAGTCTGGGCGAAGACGTAAGAGCCGCCGACGCTCATGAAAAGCGTGCCATCGTCGGAGAACAGGAGCCGGGATGCGGCGATGCCCAGGTCCAACCCCTGCGCGACGAAGACATCGCGCACCTCGGTCAGTGAGTCCCCGGCGAGGCGCCCCCGGGCCAGAGCGACGGTGACGGCACCGGACTCGTCACCCTCGATCGACTTCGTATACGTCAGATAGACCAGGCCGTCGTCGTCCGGGTGGAGGGCGATGTCCATGAGCCCTGCCCGCGGGCGACTCGAGAAGACTTCAGGCACACCGGGGATGTCTCGCTCGAGCAGCTTACCGTCGCGGATGACCCGCAGCGTTCCCTTGTCGCGTTCCGTGACCAGGATGTCGCCGTTGCGTCTGAAGGCCATCCCCCACGGATGGGAGAGGCCGTCCGCGATCTGCACGACACGAATTCGCGGCACCTCGGACGTTCGCAGTACGACCGGCCGGTCCGGTGCCGGCTGGGTCGGGAGCCCGCCGCGCGTCTGGGCGGACGCCGATCCGGCGCACAGGGCGAGCGCGGTTGCAAGCCAAGGTGGAACTCGGATCTTGTGGCGCATGGGGCCTCCCGGCTGGGGCGCTCAATCTATGGCGCGTACCCGCCTGGCGCGCCCCGCCCGGCTACAGCCCCCCCACTCCCCTCAACCGCATGCGCTCGACTCCGGACATCCAGGTCAGCTCTCCATCCACGATCGAGGCCAGCTCCTCGGCTTCTCGCCAGTATTGCTCCAGCGACCCCATCTCGAGGCGGAGCAAACGCATCTCCCGTGCCTCGTTTGCCGCGACCTCCATCGCGATCGCGGCCACCGGGGGCATGTCGCGAAGCTGCTCGGCGAGTCGCAGGATTACGCCCATCAGCTGCACTGGGCCTTCACGCTCTATGAGGTTGGTCGCAGCCTTGATGTCCGGCGTGGTCGCGCCCGCGAAATGCTGATGGGCGAGCACGCGGCGTAGCGTCTGTTCCGCCTCCAGGCCCCGTAAATGCAGTCCGCCGTCCAGCGCATCCCTGCACGAGGGACACTGCAGCGAAAGCGCGGGCCCGATATGCGGCTCTTCCTGAGCGTGCAGCATCAGAATTCTGCTATCGAAGAACGACAGACTCCGGATCGGATACCTACAGGTGCGGCACAGCTGTCGACCGGACCATGCGCGGTCCCCGAACCGGAGCCAGCGTCTCACCTCGGTCGGGTTCTGGAAGGCGTATCGCCACGGCAGCGTACGCGTCAGCACGCCTCCGACGATTGCCGCGCCCAACGTCACGGCCCGGTTGGCTGGTAGGTTGCCGAGCCAGCGCTGCCGCATGTCTCGACCGTAGCGCCAAGCCGTCTCTTCGAGCCGGTTCGACTTGCCGATGCGGACGATCTCGAGCCGCTCGTACTGGAAGAGCGCGATGTTGTCGGTGCGGGACAGGAGGCGCGTTCGAGCCCGCCCCCGGCTCACGCGCTTTCGGGTGACGATGCCTTCCAGCTCCTCCACCGTCTCCCAGCACTGCTCGATGGGAGCCAGGGTCCAGGACCGACACGTCCCGCAGACCGACCACAGCCGTCCTCGCTCGGGATCGTAGGCGATCCGGTTGCCAGGCATGGGCCGGTTCAGGACGCCCGGTTCCGCGAGGCGGGATTTGCAGGAGAGACAGTGGGTGAACATGAGTCGCTGCTAGCGATCTCGCCTGCCGGCCTCCAAGACCGATATCCGTCGCTCTTGCTCGAGTTGGACCGTATCGAACTTCCTTCCCAGGAATTCGATCAGTTCGGTGTATTGGTCTGGCGACATACGATCGGCGGCGGTGCGTGGAGGAGGTCCAACTCTACCGTGCCTGTGGTGCGCCGACCATGACGGACCTAGTCGCGATGCCTGAGCGGAGTCCCTATTCTGAGACCGAGCCGAGTCTTGTGGTCACCCCTTTCGCCGAGTCCCGTGATTGGGCGAGTAGGAGCCGGACTGATGAAACGAACGCGAACGACCGTGGCGCTACTCGTGACCTTCGCGGCCGGAGCCTGCGCCCCCGCCTCGGTAGACTTCCCCGACATGAGCAACGGACAGGGCGAGATGGCCGGTGAGGCGACGGCCACCAGCGTTATCCTCCAGTCGCGCCTGACACTCGGTGGTGGGCTGCTCGACGGCGATCTCGCCGGTGTGGCGGGAACGGCGCGATTCGAGATCGCGACTACGTCGGAATTCGCGGATCCGTTCGAGTCCGACTGGTTGCTTGCGACAGGCGACAACGACTTCATCGTGAAGACGGTGATCAACGGGTTGAGCCCGGGGACGCGCTACTACTACCGACTCGTCTACGGTCCGAGCCGAGAACTGGTGCGAACCGGCGCCACACGCACGTTCGCGACGCTCGCTGGGGCTGACGTTGCCAGCGAGGTCAGCTTCGTGGTGGTCACGGGCATGCGGTACAGCGCGTTCCAAAACCAGTACGAAGGCCCGGACAAGGAGTTGGGCTATCCCGCCTTGCAGTCGATCCTCGACCTACGGCCCGACTTCTTTGTCGCGACCGGCGACAACGTGTACTACGACGTGCCCTTCCAGACTGCGGCTAGAACGCCCGCCGAACTGCGCCAGAAGTGGCACGAACAGTTCGTTCAGCCCAGGTACGCCGAGTTGTTCGCCGAGGTACCGACGTACTGGGAGAAGGACGACCACGACTCTCGCTACAACGACTCGGACAACACGGGCGATGCCGAACCGTCCGTCGAGTTGGGGATCTCGATGTTCCTGGAGCAGGTGCCGGTCGTGGACCCCGACGCCGCGAACCCGGTCACCTACCATACCCACCGAATCAACCAGGATCTACAGATTTGGCTGACCGAGGGGCGGGACTACCGCAGCCCCAACATGATGACGAACGGCCCCAGCAAGACGCTCTGGGGAGAAGAGCAACGGGCCTGGCTGGAGCGCACGCTGCTCGAGAGCGATGCGACGTTCAAGATCCTGATTTCTCCGACGCCCATGATCGGACCCGACGATGCCGAGCAGGCTGGGCGGCCTGCGGAGGGCCATGACCCCGTCAAGCGGGACAACCATGCCGATCCTGAGGGTTTCGAGTACGAGCGGGACCAGTTCTTCGAGTTTCTGTCAGACAACGGCTTCCTCGAGGACGAGAACTTCTACATCGTCTGCGGGGACCGGCATTGGCAGTATCACTCGATCCACCCCACCGGTTTCGAAGAGTTCTCGACCGGAGCACTCGTGGACGGAAATTCGCGACTCGGGCGCAGCCCCGGGGACCCCGGGTCGACCGATCCCGACGGTTTGATCCTACAGCCGTATACTCAGACGGAACCGTCCGGCGGGTTCTTGTACGTGACCGTCTCGCCTGGCGAGCGAGCGACCGCCACGATGCGCTTCCACGATGAACGCGGCGTCCTGTTGCACACCGTGGAGAAGCGTGCGCGGTAGCCGGTCGGTTTCCCCCTAGCTCAGCGCGTCCCGATTAGTCGTTCGCTCAGGCGCTTGAGCCTCGCGCGCGCTTCCTCGTCGTACGCCTGCGCGTTCGCGCGGACCGGGCGCAGACCGAAATAGTATCCACCGCTCCCGATGTCCTGGGACGTGACGAGCTGCATCACCGCATCGGCTCCTTCGGCGGTCGTGGCCCTGGGGGCGGCGCCCGCATTGAGCACCATCGGGGTGTCCATCATCGTGGCCGGGTGCAACGCGTTCACCAACACGTCGGTACCGTCCAACTCCTGCGCCAAGTCGAACGTGTGCAGGATCTGGGCGAGCTTGCTCTGCGCGTATGCTCGACCACCGCTGAATCCGTTCTCCAGCATCACGTCATCGAAATCGATCGCTTGCTGGGCGCCCGATGACACGTTGATGATGCGCGAGGGTGCGCTCTGTCGTAGTCGAGGCAAAAACATCTGAGTGAGCAGGAAGTGCGAGAGGTAGTTCACCTGAAAGTGCAATTCGTGACCGTCCTCCGAGACGGATCTCACCTGGGCAAAAGCGATGCCGGCGTTGTTGATCAGGAGGTCGAGCTCGTCGTAGTCGCTGAGGATGGTCTCCCCGAATTCGCGAACTTGCTGGAGCGACCCCAAATCTGCGGCGTAGAAGCGGGCGCTGCCGCCCGCGTCCTCGATCTCGCCTACGACCGCCACTCCGCGCTCGCGGTTGCGACCGTGCACGATGACGTGCGTACCCATCGCTCCGAGTCGGAGCGCGAGCTCTCGGCCCAAGCCGCTCGTCGAGCCCGTGATGAGCGCGACTTGCTGTCCGGCCTCCGGCATGGACTGTGCGTCCGCCCTCACTGCCGTCAGAGCGAAAGCGCAGCCGAGGCCGAACGACAGCATGAGTAGGCGCTGGCGACGCACGGAACGCGGTGCGCGTTCACTCGTGACGCTGGATCTCGCAAACATGGACCCTCACTCCTTGTCTTCAGTCTCTTTCGACAACGGCCCCGAATAGCTGGCCGTGCCCTCCAATAAGCAAGCACACTCGAGACCTACCCTCCGTTGTCGCACGAGAACCGGAACGAGTCGTCCAAATCCTCCGGTAGCACCAGCGTATGGAATCCACGGCCCCGAGCCTGGCCGCACATCGCGGCACGGGCAGCCGAGTCTGACACGAAGTCCGCGAGGTACTCGGCGTTCAGAACTGGCTTGCCAGCCGTCACGAAGGCCTCCAATTGGCCACATTCGGCCAGCTCGTGGCAGCGCTCGTTCACGCTCAAGTCCACATAGGCGATCAGCCCCGCCACCTGGTCACCGTCGTTCTTGAGCGCCACCGCCAGGCCCCTCTCGTGCGCGGCGTTGAACAGCCGGCGGTTGAAACCCAGCTGGTCAGCGGCTGTGAGCGGAAACCCCGTGTTGTTCCCGAAGCCGTCGATGTTGTCCGCCTCCACGCCGTCGCATCCCTTCTGAACCGCGAGGTCGAGCCGCGCGAGCATCAGATTCAGAACGGTCTGTGATCGGATGTCGAGCCAGCGCTCATCCTCGAAGCCGCTATAGACGTTGCCGCGCACGCCGGAGGGGAATGCGCTCGCGTCGCTTCGGAAATCTTCCCACGAACCGGCCGAGAAATAGCAGAGCACCGCGCGCCCAGCGTCCTTCAGCGCCTGGATTGTGGCGGTCGGTGTGTCGAACAGATCGATTTCGTAGAGGTCGACATCGTACGAGGTATTCAGAGTCTCCTGGAGCTGCCACTGCCAGGTCGTAGAAGCGTCGAGCCGAAGCCAGCTCCCGGTGATCACGGGCGGCACGTTCGGGTCGAATCCTGTGACATCGTCGGGAGCCGTCGGACCGTCGTCACCGTCGTCGTCGTCGCCGCCGCAGGCCGCGAGCGTCGCCGCGGCGAGCACCGCAAGCGTCCACAAACGCGCGCGAGCAAGTGAAGGTGTCACGACTGCTCCGATCCAGAGATCCCTACCCGGTCGAAGAATGGGGGCCCAGCTTGGAAATGACGAGCGGTCGGCGCTTTGACACCCCCGACGGAGGCGCCGTAATTTCGGGTAGCGGTTCAAAGAGATGCTGAACGATCGTTGTCTGTTCTCCGGAGGCACTGGAAATGACGCACGGCATGAAGATCAGGTGGAAGCAAGTTTGCGGTCTGGCACTCCTCACCACGGCGATCTTCGGTCTCGCGATTCCGGGCGACATGGCGGCTCAAGACGCTGCCGCGGACGAGGTGACGTTCAGCCGGGACGTCGCGCCCATTCTCCAGCGCAGCTGTCAGAGTTGCCACCGTCCAGCGGGCGTGGCGCCCATGTCGCTCGTGACGTACCGCCAGGTCCGGCGCTGGGCCAGTCGCATCAAAGAGAAGACGGCGATCCGCGATCGCGCGGGTGCGATGCCACCGTGGTATGTGGAGAAGGACATCGGCATCCAACACTACAAGTATGACCCATCCCTGAGCGATGAAGAGCTGGCGACCATCGCATCGTGGGCCGACAACGGCGCGCCGGAAGGCGATCCGGCGGACCTGCCCACTCCGTTGAACTTCGAGAATAACGACTTTTGGACTGCCGGGGAGCCGGACCTCATCGTCGAGACCGAAGAGATCTTCATGGCCGCTGGGACTCCCGACTGGTGGGGGGAGATCACCAGCGTACCGGTCCACCTCGACGAGGATCGCTACGTGAAGTCGGTAGAGATCCGGGAGGTCAATGACATCGATCCCACGGATACCGGCCGAGAAACCGTCGGTGGGCGGTACATCTTCCACCACATGATCTGGAGCACGAGGGTTCTTGCAGACGATGAGGATCCGACCCAGACAACGTTCGGGGCGGGTGCCGCGACTGGGTGGCCCGTGCACGAGGTCGGTCGGAACCCGGACATCTTCGACCCTGAGGGCGGCCGACTGTTGAGGGCGGGCTCGAGCGTGGTCTCCAACTCGGTGCACCTGCACTCGAGTGGTCGCGATACCAAGGCCAGGCTACAGATCGGCTTCCGATTCCATCCCGAGGGCTACGAGCCGAAGTACCGGCGGGCTCCGGTCGCGCTCGGCAACGCCATGGACATCGACATCGAGGCGATGGAGGCGGGTCAGGAGCTGCACGCCTACGAGGTGCTCGAGCAGCACACCAAGATCATCACCTTCGAGCCGCACCTGCACGCACCAGGCGAACGCATGTGCCTGGAGGCGATCTGGGGCTTCAATGTGGAGACGCTCAGCTGCGTCGGGTACGACCACAACTGGGTACGCGGCTATGCCTATGAGGACGGCTATCAGCCGCTGCTGCCGAAGGGCACGGTATTGCACATCGTCGGCTACATGAACAATACGCCGACCAACAGCAACATCCCCGACCCGAGAAACTGGCAAGGCTCGGGCAACCGATCCGTTGCGAACATGTTCATCGACCTCGGCATGCGTGTGGCCATGTCCGACGAACAGTTCATTGAGGAGATGGCCGGCCGGCGGGAACGGTTCGCCCTGACCAAGAACGACCACGTGATCGGCTGTCCGCTCTGCCTCCATGCGGTCGACGTGCCGTCTCCGGTGGTGGAGACGCAGGACGTGGGAGCCGGCCGCGAACCGGGGCGATAGGCATGCGCCTCCTCCGCTCCTTGCTCGTGCTGACCGCGACGCTGCTCTCCTTCGAGGGCGCGGACGCGCAACTGACCTACACGAAGGGGCAGACGATCTCGCCGGCGTACGAGGGCTACGAGGTCAACCCGGACGGCTCGTTCAACCTGCTTTTCGGATACATGAATCGGAACTGGCTGGAGGAGCTCGACGTCCCGACCGGGCCCGACAACTTCTTCTCGCCCGGGGCGGAGGATCAGGGCCAACCGACGCATTTTCTGCCTCGTAGGAACCGCTTCATCTTCAAGGTCCGGATCCCGGCTGATTTCGGGGACAAGGAGTTGGTCTGGACGCTCACGCATCAGGGAGTGACCAAGCGCGCGTACGCAACGCTCCGCCAGGACTTGTTGATCGACAACATGGTGATCGCATCGGAAACCGGCGCGCTCGGCGCGGGCCGCAGCGACCCCGAAACACGCTCGAACGTCGCGCCCATGATCGAAATCGAAGGGGCCATGACCCGGAGGGTACTGGTCGGCCAGCCAGTCACGCTGGTGGCGCGAGTGACCGACGATGGACTTCCCATCACCGGCGCGGCTCGCCGGGCACGCGCGGCCGCGGCGAGGGCAGCCGCCGATTCGGCGGCAGCCGAAGAGGCGGACGCCGCGCCGGATTCTGCGGCTGCCGAGGGCTCTGAGGAGGACGCCGCGGAGGACGCCGCGGAGGAGGAGGACGAGGAGGAAGAAGAAGAGGAGGAGGTATCTCCCGAGCTACAGGCGTTGCGACGCGCGCTCAACGAACCCAACCGCGTGACCGTCGCCAAGCGAGTGGGCCTTCACTTCACCTGGTTCGTGTACCGCGGCGAGAACCGCGCCACCTTCGCGCCCATCCAGATCAAGCCCTGGGAGGACTCGAGGGCGTTCATGAACTCCCCGTGGTCTCCGTTCTGGGAGGCGCCACCAACGCCGGAGGACGACCGCTGGGTGGTGCAGGTCACCTTCGACGAGCCGGGCATTTATGTGCTTCACGGTCGCGCCGATGATGGCGCCGTTTACGCGGACCAGGAGATCACGATCACCGTCGCGCCGAGGCCGATTTCATAGCCTCATTGAGAAGCACATGAGGCGCGGGCCAGCGGGTTGGCTGGCACTCATGGTCTGCTGCGCCATGGCCCCCCATCCGGCGAGCGCCTGGCAAGCCGAATCGGACGTGCTCGTGCTTCCGGTGCGCGTGCACATGCTCACGTCGAGCGCGGTGCCCGAACTCAACTCGACACTCTCCGAGTCCGAGATCCGCCAGGTCATTGCCGAGGCCAACCGTGTGTGGCGCCAGGCCGGGATTCGCTGGGAAGTGGAGTCGGTGCTTCGTGAGGCTGCGGAGGGCGAGCAGACGTTTCCCGCGGCGAGGGAGACGGGGCAGTCCGGACGGGGCCGCTTCCGGTCCATTCTTCTCGAGGTGTGCCCTGAGGATCAGTGGCTCGAAGGAGCTTGGAACGTGTGCGTGATCCGAGAGTTCCCGGTTCCCGCCGGGGGGGTGTTCTTCCCGGAGCGTCGACAGGTCCTGTGGTCGGAACTCAACCCGCGCGGGCAGATGCACCCCACGATCCTCGCGCACGAGCTGGGTCACTCTCTGTGTCTGCCGCACGACTCGGAGTCGCCAAACAACCTGATGAGGGGCGGGCCGCCACAGGGTCAGGGGCCGGGTACGGCTCCGCGGACGCCTCGTGATCCTTCCACCGCCATCGGGCTCACCGCGGCTCAGATCGCCGTAGCGCGAGGGCAGGCCGCCAAGGGCAGCCCGCAGGGGATCGGCAGCCCATGTCGGGACGGAGCCTAGAACGCCAGCAGCTTCGTTCCCTTCAGCGTGACGCCGCGTTCCAGCACTTGGTTGGCGACCCCGTCCGCCAGCGATCGTCGCTCCGTGAACACCAAGAAAAAGTCTGAAAGTGGCGCGTGGATGAGATTGAAGCGCACGTTGGTGGTCAGTTCCTCGGTTGCTTCGTTGTACTGCACGAAGCCCATCACGAAGGTGCGAGTATCTCGCGCGTAGCGGAGTCGCGCGCTGAACAGATCGGCGGTGAAGTCCCGCCCCGCCAGATCGAGGTCGTTGTGTTGGGCTGCCAGGTCGAGTGAGAAGTGCTCGTTCGGTCGGAACTTCATGCGCCCTGATACCGAGGTCCGCCGCCCACCGTAGAAGTCTCCGCCGCTCAAGGAAACCGATCCCGACAGCGTTTCGCTCGCCGGCGCGGAATAGCGGAGCGAGGGCTCACGCCACTCGTAGGTCCCCGCTGCGACCGGCGCGCCCGCGATCGACGTAGCCTCGAACAAGCGCTCGTATCGGTCGGCATAGTTGATGCTCAGAGACCCGCCGTTCATGAACCTGATGTTGAGTCGGGGGGTGATTCTGCGCGACTCGAGGGAGCCGTCCAGGTTCGTGAAGTAGTCCACGTCGATGACCGGATTGACCTCGAGCACGCCCCTGCGTCGCAGCTTGGGGTGGAGGCCGGCGGTTGCGAAGTACCGATGTACTCCGCGCCGATCCACGAAGCCGACGCCTGGGTTGAATCCGTCTCCCACGTTCTTGTAGAGGCCGGACACATTGACGATGTCGCTTCGCCACGCGGCCTGGAGCATGGTCGCGCTCGTCTGGTCCCCGAGCGGGATCCGTTCGTCGGTGCCCGCGACATAGGCTGAGAGCACCAGATTCTGGAAGAGATTGAAGGTCCCGTCCACGCCATAGGCGCGGTTGTATTCGGCCGTGGTGTCACCCGTGCCGGTCTCCTGACGACTCACGAGCATTGCACCGATCGATGAGCCTCCGGACAGATGTGCCCTGATGCGACCTACCGCGAAGTTCTCCGCGGCGGACAAGCTGCCGCCGTCCGGCCCCGAGAGTTTCCGCGTCTGCATCTCGAGGAAGCCGATTTCGAAGCGCTCGCCTACTCTACCGGTGAGGCGGGCGCCGCCCAGGATCGGCAGCACTTCGCGGGTGGACGACAGGCCGATGCGGCGCGAGTGGAAGAGCCGAAAGCTCCTGGGGGAGGAGCCAGTACGGAAATTGCGGATCGACACGTCCTGGAATGCGAAGGTGCCCTCGTTCTCGAGGAAGAAGTCCCGCTTTTCCGGGAAGAAGAGGCTGAAACGCGTCAGGTTCACCTGCTCGGCGTCGACCTCCACCTGGCTGAAGTCGGTATTGGCGGTGAGGTCCAGTGTCATGCGCGGGGTGATCCCCCATTTCACGTCCAGCCCGACGTCTTGCGTCGTATTGACTTCAGCTTGTTGGGACCCATCGAGGCGGCTCCCGAGCGCGTAAGGCTTCACCCACAGGTTTCGAGCTCGAGGGAGGTCGGCGAGGCCCACCAGCGTCCCGGACATCGAGAATTTGTAGACCCGGTATTGCAGGGGCACCGGGGCCCACATCGCGTCCTCGTTATTTCGGCGAATTCGGCGGAAGAAGTTGAGGCCCCATACCTGGCCTCCCTCCACGGGGTTGAAGCGAAGCGTGGCGAACGGGATTGCCATCTCCACGAACCAACTGTCCTCTCCCACGGTCGTGCGGATGTCGGCGATGCCCTCCCACGCGGAGATGACGTCGCGCCCGTCATTGAAGGTCTGCGCGTCATACAGCGCGCCCGCCGGGTTCACGGCGAAGACGAAACCGCTTTGACCGTCGTGATAGGAGTCGAAAGCGACGCCGAACAGGTCGGAGCTCGGCGTGTCGAAGTCCGGCTCCAGGCCCGGCACGTAAAGGTTCTCGGTGTCGGAGTCGTAGAGGCGCGCTCCGATGTACACATAGCTCTCGTCATAGAGGATGCGCACCGATGTCGGTTCGGTCGCAGGCATGCCGGGCGCGGGGGTCACTTGAATCCATGTGCCCGTGGACGTGTCCGCCCGGCTCCATGCCGATTCATCCAGTACGCCGTCGAGATAGATCGGCTCCATGATCCGTAGCGCTGCTAGCGCCGGGCGCGGTACCAAAAGCGGATCGATGGGCCCATCCGCTGCTCTGACGGGGGAGGCCTGCCCCGCCGCGTCGGCCGCAGCGATCACGAAGAGGATCGCGATGCCCAGAGAGATGAACGGTCGCATGACTGGAAGAGAAAGGCCCGAAGTGTGGTATGAGCGATCTCGGCGCGCTAGCATAGCGGCAACCGTGCGAGCCTTCTACCACTTGTAGGAAACATTGAGGAGCATGGCATAAGCGAGGTGCCCATTCTGGCGGCCGTAGATCTTGGCCGCCGACTCCCCAGCGGGTGGATCTGGCGTGGCATGAACCAGAGTCTTGCTGCCGGTGACCGAGCGGTCCTCACGGGCCACTCGGCCACCGGCAAGTCGCTGCTGCTGCGGACGTTGTGTGGGCTCGATCGACCCGATGAAGGGCACGTGCTCTTTCGAGGTGAGCCGACCCCCGGCCATGACGCGCCAGGCTTCCGGGCGCGGGTGATGTACGTGCAGCAGCAGCCGCTTCTGATTCCCGGAACCGTGCGGGACAACCTCGACCTCCCTGCGCGCTTCAACGTCCACGCGGGTCGAGAGATCAGCGAGGCCGAGAACGGCGATAGGGCAGGCGATCTGTTGGCGCAGATCGGGAAATCCGCCGACTTCCTGGAGCAACGCGCGTCGGTCCTTTCAGGGGGCGAGGGCCAAGTGGTTGGCATCGTGCGCGCGCTCCTTCTGGATCCTCACGTGCTGTTGCTCGACGAACCCACCGCGCACCTCGACCCGGCAACCACCCAGCGCGTGGAGGAGGTCGTGCTCGAGTGGGTCGAGGCGGGGGACCGTGCCCTTCTGTGGACCAGCCACGACCCGGCGCAGGTCGATCGTGTGCGACGGGGACCCCGCATCGAGTTAGGGGGCGCGGCTTGAACGCATACATAGACGTCACGTGGCCGTCGCTCCTCATCGCCGCCTCCCTTCTGATCGCCAACCTGGTCCTCTCCGCCGTGCTGCGGCTGGGAATGGGCCGGCGCTTGCTCGTCGCCGGCGCGCGCATGGTGGTGCAGCTCTTCCTCTTGGGCCTGGTGCTGGAGTGGGTATTCGAGTCCGCCAACGGACCCGCCGTCCTGGCGCTGGGTCTACTCATGGGTGGCGTCGCAGGTGTAACAGCGGTTCGGCGCACGTCGATCAGATTCCCGGCGGCCTACCTGGACTCCGTGGTGGTCATCGTGACGACCGCGTTCCTCGTGACGGGCGTGTCCGTTTTGGGGATCCTCAGGCCCACGCCGTTGTGGGATCCTCAGTATGTGATCCCGCTTCTGGGCATGCTGCTGGGGAATGCGCTCACAGGGATTTCATTGGGGCTCGACCGGTTCCTCACCGGTGTGCTTCGCGATCGGACCCGCGTCGAGGGTTTTCTCGCGCTTGGCGCTACCCGCTGGGAGACCGCGCAAGAAGAGGTCCGCGAGGCCCTGCGTGTGGGGCTGATCCCGACCGTGAACTCCATGCTCGTGATGGGGATCGTGAGCCTGCCCGGCATGATGACCGGGCAGATTTTGGCTGGGGCCGCCCCGGCGGACGCGGTGCGTTATCAGATCATGATCGTCTTCATGATCGCAGCCACGGTGTCGACGGCCACGTTCGGGGTGACCATGCTCGCGTATGCCAGGATCTTCACGTCGGACCATCGCCTGAGAAGCGCGGGCGAGTTGGGCATCGAGCTGGACTAGCGACTCCGGGTGGCTCCCATCAGGCCTGAGCCAACCAACTCCGACAGCAGGCCCACGGCAGCGTCCAACTGCCTATCGACCCCTCAACCTCGTCTTCCACCCCATGTCTACACCCCTCTTGCAGCGGCTTCCCGCCGCGCCCATATACGCTCTATAAGAATATATTCTTAGGGGGTATATGTGGTGCGGCAGATCTGGTTCCATTGACCAGAAGCGACCCCCAAACGCCAGGCGAGCCGCCCAAGCAACTGGGCGGCTCGTGAGAGGCGGGGACTCGAGACTCCGAGCCATCTTTGCGCAAGACGTCTTGGAGGGACAGGTTAGGGATGCTTACGGCTGCACCGAGACTCCCCAACCTGCCCCCTGACGCTAATGAAACTCCCCGACAGAACGTGGGGATGAGGAAGGCGTCACAACGGAGTCTGAATCTTACTGGGCGGTGTCAAAGGTGCGTCAAATCTCTAGTTCCGATGCGGCTTCCCTTGGTGCAATGAAGCTCGTGACACTGGGCTCGCTCGCCCTGGAGGGAACCACCGCGGACCTGCCTCCGGGCCTTGCTTCCGGCCGGCCGCTCGCGCTGCTAGCCTATCTCGCCCTCCGCAACGGGAGGGGTGCGACTCGTGATGATCTCGCCGACCTCCTCTGGGAGGGCCGGGACATCAAGTCGTCTCGTCGCGTGCTTCGCCAAGCCCTCTATGTGATCAGGAAGGGGCTGGGTTCGGACTCGCTGGAGACGACGACGGATTCCGTGCGCTTGACCGACGTCTTGGCTACGGATGTGGACGAGTTCGAGGCAGCCGTGCGAGCTGGGGATCATCGGTCCACGTTCGACTCTTATCGGGATCGCTTTCTGGATGGCTTCGAGCTCTCCTCGGCGAATCGCTTCTCGACTCGGGTGGACGGCGAGCGCTCCAGGCTTCACGGCATGTTGTTCCCGATCGCGGACCGTAGGACGCCGCCCAGCATGTGCGTCTCTGCGGTGTTCTAGTTGAATCGCGCGCCGGCTGGGGCGACACGATCATGCCCGGCCAAAAAGCGAAGACCGGCCAGCTCGCCTCTGGGCTGGCGACTGAAGTCGGACTCCGGGTCGGAGTAGTCCTCGTTCCACGCGACGCCCGAGGCCATCTGCAGGGCGTGCCGGATCGAGACCCCGTCCTAGGAAGTCCCGCGCAAAGCGCGCACGTAGTCGCTCACCGGGTCGTCGAGGCTCCCGATGTAGCCGTCACGAAGGGCGGCGCCCATCAGCATCGATACCACCGATTTGGCGATCGAGAAGGAGACCCACTTGCTGGTCTCCGTATTTCCGTTCCGGTACTCCTCGTATGCGATCTCACCCTCCTTCAGCACGAGGAGGCCCATGACGTTGTTGTGACCGAGGAAGCCGTTGAGTCCAAACGATTTACCGTCGACCTCGTACGCGACGCCGGACAAGTCGCGGTTGCGCGCAGGCAAGGGAAAAGGCGCCTCGCTCGCCGCGATGGCCCGAGTGAGGAAGATCAGGTCCATGTTCCTGTATCCGGCGACCTGCTGGGCCGGGCTCCAGCCGTGCAGGTTGCGCGAGGAGCCGAAGTTGGCTGAATCCCGAACCGACTGCTCCGCGAACGCCGAACTCGCGTCCGGGGGTGGGGCGGCCTGAGAGCAGGCCGTGCCGAGCACCACAAGGAGCATTAAATGCGCGCCGCCGCTGAGAATGCGACCGGTGCGTTGGCGCGAGTCCGTGCGCACGGTCAGCGCATCACACGCATCGAGTCGAAGAGTCGCATGTGTGCTTCTACGATGCGCTGACGCGCCTCTTCGTCTGGCTCGAGGGACCATTCGCCCTCCACCGATGTGCCTCCCAAGGCGATGCCGTCGGCCCTCGGTTGCATGTGGATGAAGCCGCCGGCGCCTGGAAGTCCGCCGAAGGTGGCGTAGTTCACGTCCTCCTGCGGCACGAGCACCGTCAGCTGACCTTGCAGGGGGGTGAGTTCACGGTCGCCGAAGAGATCGTGGGATCCCAGCCCGGTGCAATTGACGATGGTCGACTCTTCGACGGCCAGCAGGTCGCGGGGGGTCTCGAACCTCCGGATGACGATGCGGCCGTCGGAGCGCAGGAAGTCACGTACCAGAGCGTCGAGATAGATGGACGGCTCGATTCTGAGCGTGGTGCGCGCGTTCGCGTACCGAGTGGGGAACGGATGCTCGCCGGGGCCGAGCAGCGTGGAGCCTATGCGGAGATCGGGCGGCAGGAGAGGGTCGGGCTCCTGACCGCCCCCAGAGGGTTCCGTATCACGCAATGCGTACGAGTCGATCCAGGAGACGCCGTACTCGGGCCCGATGAGCAGTTGTAGTTGCCGATACGCGATTCTGGCCGCCTGCCGCAGTTGAGCGTCCCAGGCCGCGGTGCGACGGCTCCGGTCGACCAGTCCGGACGTGGGGGTCCACGCCGCCAGCGACATGTTCGAGGTCGTGTCCGGCGGGACGCTCGCGGTATAGATCGTCACGCCGAATCCACGCCGCTGTAGCTGCCGCGCGGTCGTCAGGCCAGCCACTCCACAACCGATCACGGCGGCTCGCCGCTCGCCTCGTTGCACTGCGAAGTCCGTCGCCATCGAGGCGGTGCCCCACGACAGCGACATGCCGGAGCCGCCGTGCCCATAGTTGTGGATCAGCATCCTGTCGTCGAGACGGTCGGCGCGCAGAACGAACCCGGACGGCCGGTAGGGTCGCAGTCCGACGGTGGTACGGATCACGCGGCCCCATGAAGCCCGGACCGGCGCCAGCCGAAGCCGCGGCGACGAGGGCGAGAGGCCCGACTGGCGTGAACAAGCGCCGAGGCTCAGGCCGGCCAACCCCATCAGTCCCGCGCCGCCGGTCTTGAGCAGTGTCCGTCGATCCATGTCTCAGCCTCGCTCGAGGTCAGCCCGCTGGCCGCGTCCCTTTCACCGTGACGCGGTATCCGGACCGTAGATGCGGAAAGTAGTCCCACACGGCGAAGTGCTGCGTGCAGCGGTTGTCCCAGAAGGCGATCGAATGGGGCGCCCACCGGAACCGCATCTGCAATTCCGGATTGCGCACGTGCTCGAAGAGAAAGGCGAGGATCGCGTCACTCTCGGCCTTTGGAAGGCCGACGAGTCGGGTCGTGAACATGCGGTTCACGAAAAGACACTTGCGCCCGCTGTCCGGATGCACGCGTACCACCGGGTGCTCACTCTTCGGGTATGTCTTCCCCCCGCCATCCCTTCCCATGATGCGGTTCACTTCTTCGTAGTACGGAGCCCCGTCATGGATCGCGGTGAGCCCGTCGAGCATCTGCTTCATGCGGTCCGAGAGCGCTTCGTATGCGGCGTACATGCTTGCGAAGAGCGTGTCACCACCGTTCTCGGGGACACTGAACATCCTCAGGATCGATCCCATGGGCGGCTCGGCCGAGCAGGACACGTCGGAGTGCCACATTGCTCCCGCGATCCGTTTCGAGTTCTCGTCGGCGTGGATCACCATGACCTCCGGATGGCCCTCGAGCCCCGGATCGTTCGGGTGGATGACGAGCTCCCCGAAACGCGCCCCGAGCGCCTTGTGGGCTTCGACCGAGATCTCCTGGTCTCGGAAGAAGATCACCTGATGCTCGATCAGGGCGTCACGAATCGTTTCCAAGGTCGGATCGTCGAGGGGTCGAGCCAGATCGATCCCGGAGATCTCGGCGCCGATCGTTGGGGTGACCGGTTGCACCGTGATGTCGGCTCGTTGTGCCACTTCGTCGCTCGTGGTGGGCGGTTTGGTAGGGCCGGCCGAAGGTATCTCGCTGCTATCCCCAGGGATACGGCCCCGTCATTTCCACGCTTCTGGCCTCCAGGAGCAGCTCGATCATACGCTGCCATGAATCCCAACTGGTCGTGCGTCTGTACACTCGGTTGGTCTTATGGGCGACCACCAGATCGATCGCAGGAAAGACCGTGATCCACTGGCCGACCGCGCCGCGGCCCGTGTACGCACCAGCGAAGGGGCCGGTGGCCTTCGGTCCGTCCCAGACCCACCACATGTGACTGTACCCGAAATACCGGTCCCGTCGAGCAATCGGGTTCATTTCCTCGATCGGGGTCACCACGGTGCGAATCTGGCGGGACCAGTCGCGGGGAAGAACCTGCCGGCCGTCCCAGGTGCCCTCGTTCAACATCAGATGTCCGATGCGCGCCATGTCGCGAGTCGACAGATGGAAGTGGTAGGCGGGGTTTCGGGAGATACTGAGGTCACCGCTCTTCTCGTGCACCGTCCGGTCCCAATCCTGAAATCCGATGGGGATCGCGATCTGGGCCTGCATCTCGTCGTAGATGTTCCGCCCCGTCAACTGCTCGAATACCGCGCCCGCCGCGTTGAAGTCCCAGTTGTTGTAGAGCATGAAGCTGCCGGGCTCCTTTGAGCCGCGCTCCGGGGCGCTGGTGAGATCGCCTCCCCCGTTCGACGACGCATGATAGACGCCGGAGCGAGCGGTGATGAGGTGCCGGATCTTCGCCCGTCGCTCGATAGGAAGCAGTCCGCCCACATCGTCCACATCCAGGTCTTCCAGCGTAGCGTCGAGATCGATCGTACCGTTTTCGACCCAATAGCCGTACAGCATGGCCAGAATGCTCTTTCGGACGGAGGCCAGGTAGGAGAGTTCTTCGGTGTCGCCGAAGCTGAATACGACGCGGCCTTTGTCGACCACGACCACGCCCGTCGAATTCGAGTCGTATCGCAGGTGCTCGGTCACTGCCCGTAGCGCCTGCGGGTCCCAGCCGAACCGCCCCAACTCCCGCGACCCGACGACCTCCCATTCGGCGCCGGGGAAGACGCAGTCGGAACATTGGGCGGTCGCCGGTGCGGCGAGCACCAGCAAGAAGAAGAGCGCGCGCAACGCACCAGTGCGACGGATCATGGTTCGACTCTCGGTATGCATCTGGGGCGCGGGGCCCTGACATCTATCAGACAAGCTGGACTGTGCACCCGTTGTAATCGGTCTGCGCGCGGCGCATTCTAGCCGCCCGGTATCCGGAAGCGTCCTACCCAATCCCAGGCAACCACGATCCGCGCCCTCTTCCTCGACGTCGACGGGGTCATCAACGACCCCACCCGCGTAGCCGACCTGTGGCGTGCCCACGTCGGCTACGTTCTGGAACGTGAGTTCGGGCGCACCGCCGCCGAGTGGGGTGCCGCGAACCGGGTCGTATTCCCAACAGTCTGGGAGGATCGTCACAACTGGAGACCTGGGCCGATCGAGTGCATGGAGGATGAGATGCTCGCCACGCTGCGCGCGATGTGCGCTCACCTCGGACTTCTCATTCCGGAACGGTCGCGCGGTCTCGAGGTCATGCGCCGCGCGGAGATTCATGTGTGCCGCCATCCCGATGCCGTCGTTCCTGGGACCGGTGAGGTGATCGTCGAGTTGTCGCACACCTGGCACGTCCACATGGCGACGGGGAATCCGTCGTGGCGTGTCGAGGCTTTGCTGGAGGGTGGGCCTACTGGATGTCGTTCGGACCCGCTGTGGTCCCGACTTGGTCGATGCCCGCAAATTGACGCCTGACTTCTTCGAGCGGGTCTTTCGCCTCGCGGGTGCGCTTCCTACAGAGGCCGCGGTCGTGGACGACAACACAGAGCCGCTGCCGATCGCTGCCCGACTCGGGGCTCGCACGATACACGTGACCTCGGCGTGTGACGGCCCCTGCGAAGCGACGCTCCACAGCGATTCCATCCTCGAGCTACCGGCCACTCTGCTGCACCTCGTGTGACGAGGTGCACGTCCGGCGGGAAGAAACACGAATCCCGATGGCCTCGCATCGTGTAGTACTCTATTGAGGCTCGTATCTCCTTCACGGACCGCGAAATGAGCATCCTTCTCTCCATCATCGTAATCCTGGCCATGCTTGTCAGCCTGGTCCTGATTCCGCTCGGCCTGCCGGGGCTTTGGCTCATTGTCGTCATGACGATGGGGCTCGTCCTGCTGGGCAGCCTGTCCTGGACGTTTGGGCTCGTCGTCGTCGGCGTGGCACTCGCCAGCGAGATCGCGGAATTCGCGGTGCTCAAGAAGTTCGGCGACGCCTATGGCGGGTCTCGAAAGGCGTTTTGGGGCGCCGTGCTCGGCGGCATGGCTGGCCTGTTCGTCGGTGTCCCCGTCCCGATTATCGGGCCGATGATCACTGGCTTTCTCGGCACCTTCATTGGCGCGGGACTCGTGACGTTCGTGGAGACGTTCTCGCTCAAGGAGTCGGCCAAGGTCGGGCGGGGCATGCTCTTCGCGCGCACCGCCGCCGTGGCGCTCAAGGTCGGTGTCTCGGTCGGGGTCGTGGCGGCGGTTGGGGTCGCGCTTCTGCTTTGATGTGTGCCGTCATGCTCGTCAAGAAGGGGCCCGGCGGAGACGTCATGCAGTTTTGAGGGACTGCCGGTACACCGCCCCGCCCTACTCCGACCGCATCGATTCCAGTGGGTCGACCGAGGACGGCCTTTGCGCCGGCACGTAAGCAGCCAACAACCCGACCGGCATCATCACGGTGGCCATGCCCGCGAACGTGGCCGGATCCAGCGCCTCGGTGCCGTAGAGCAAGCCCTGGAGTAATCGGGTCAGCCCTGCCGACGCCACGAGGCCACCCAGCATGCCGATCAGGGCGAGCTTCGCGCCTTGGCTCACTACCATGCGGCGGACCTGGAACGCTTCGGCTCCAAGCGCGAGACGCACGCCGATCTCTTGTGTACGCTGACTGACTAGATAGGAGAGTACTCCATACAGACCCACCGCCCCCAGGATCAGGGCCATTACCGCCGACACCCCGAGCGCGAGCATGGCGAAGGAAAGACGGGCGACGGACTCGGCGACGATGTCGTCCATGGTCTGCATCGCGTAGATCGGAAGACTGGGGTCGCGTCGACGAATTTCGTCCCGGACCGCGGGGATCAGCGAAGAGGCATTCGTGGCCTTGATCGTGTAGGCAGGAGAGGGCACGAACCGGTCGTCGTCGCCGCCACGGCCGACCAGCGGGAAATACGCCATCCCTCTGCCCTCTTCACGAAGGTCGACGTCACGTACGTCTTCCACCACACCTATGACGACCTCCCACCCGGTCGTGTCTGCGGCAAATCGCAATCGCTTCCCAAGCACGCCGCCGTCGAGCGCGACGGAATCGATCCGGGGGATCTCCGCGGGCGCGGCGGCGATCAGAAGTGGGACTCCGATCCAGGCCAGCAGCCCTCCGGGCACGCCGCCCAGTCCCGCCAGGACCAACGCCTCCGCAAGGTGAGCACGAACGAGGCGTGCCCGACCGGCTCCCAGAGCTGCCCGCACGGCCATGTCACGCTGGCGCGATTCGGCGCGGACGAGGAAGAGGTTCGCCACGTTGGCGCACGCGATCAGGAGCACGAACCCGACCGTGCCGAGCAGAATCCAGAGCGGCTGCTCCAGCTCCCCGACGAGTTCCTCCTTGAGCAGACGTACTACCGGCCGGTACTGTCCGTCGACCATGAAGGACACATACGTCGGAGAGCCGTCGTGGATCTCCGGCAGCCTCGCCGCGAGCGGTGCCAACTGCGCCTGCAGGCTCTCGGGGTCGCCTCCTTCCGCGACGCGGCCGATCATTTCCCAACGGAACTGCCCGACCCTCACGTTGTCGGAATCGATCTCGAATGGAACAAAGATGGCGGTCTCCCGCTCCGGTAAGGCGAGATCTTGGGGTAGGACTCCGATGATCGTACGCAGGTCGTCGTTCAGATCGACGGTACGCCCGACGACCGACGGGTCCGACCCGAACTCCTGCACCCAGAATGCGTGGCTGATGAGCACTACGTCGACGCCCGCCTCGCTCTGCTGGGTCGGCACGGAGCCGCCCTCGAGTTCGGCGGCGGTCGGGAGGCGACCGAGCATCGTGTAACCCCCAAGGTCTCGAAAAAGGAGCGCGTGACCTCCGCCCCTCGAACGCGCTGGCCTTCGCCTCCGATGCGGACGGTACCGCCAAACGAAGAGTAGAGGGTGAGGCTCTGCAGGAGCGAGGCGTTGTCCCGATACTGCACGTAGAACTCCGGCGATACGCCGAAGTCGGGCGGCGTGTTGTTGCCCGGGGTCGACGAACGGATCGAGACTAGTTCGCCCGCGCGTTCGTACGGGAGCGGCGACAACAGGACGCCGTCCACGACGCTGAAGATCGCCGCGTTCGCGCCGATGGCGAGGCCGAGCGTGAGCGTGGTGACCACCGTGAAGCCCGGTGCCCGGGTGAGCACTCGGACCGACACTGCCACATCGGATATCCATTGTCTGACCATCGAATCCCCCCTCCTCCCATCCACCGTATCATTGCTGCCGGACCTTTCGGACCAGCCGTCGGCAGCCCACAACCGGCGCACGAACCCACGCACCGCCACGCCCGTCGCCGCGCGCCAGTACCATCGGCGCGCCTGCCGTTACCCGTCCGCGGCGACGCGTCTACCGAATTCCTCGTGGAGGTCTCCCCGGATGCTCCGTCCCACGATGCCGCTCCTGAGAACAGCCCGTTGCAGCGCTTCGGCGAGGCGTGGTGGGTGAATCACGTTCGGTCAGGTTCGGCGAAGCACGTCTTCGAGGCCGTCCGTCATCGCGAGCCAGGCCTCGTGCGCATGCTGCAGAGCATCCACGCCAGCGGGCGTGACTTCGAAGCGTCGCTTGGGTTGCCCGCCGCGCTTGGACGTTGCAGCTCCGACTTCCCAGCGCAGGTACCCCTTCTTCTCGAGCCGATCGAGACTGGAATAGAGCGCGCCACGTGAGACCGCACGCCCGGCGCGGTTTTCGAGCTCCTCGGCGATCGGTGTCCCGAACGCGCGGTGCTCGAGCCGCAGAATGGCGAGTAGCAGGATTTGTTCGAACTCACCCAGGGAACTCTTTCGCATCGTGATTCCGGTTGGTCTTCAGTATGTGTCTGCAAAGTAGATACTATCTGCAAAACAGACAATATGAGGACTCACCCGATCCCTGGTGCCCTCAGCTCGTTCCAGCGTGCGATGAACGCCACAGCGGCGTCGACGAAGCTCTCCGCACTGACACGACCTCGCTGCAACGTCGCCTCCGCGGGATCGCGAACGCCCCAGACACCGGTTGTCGACATCTGGTCGGCCGAAGTGCCCTTTCCGGTCGAGGCGTCCTTGAGGCCCTCGGCGAGGAAGACCACCGATGCGGTCGCGTCGCCCGCCACGACGTCGGGTAGCATCGCTTCCAGGTGGCTGGGCAGTGTCAGCCGCGCTGCGTAGGCTGCATCGAGATCCACCAGTTCAGGGATCAAGTAGAGCGAATTGGACGTCTCCCCGGTCCCGCCGTGGCGGTCGAACACGGGCTCCGACGGGCTCGGTAGCGCGCGCGACGCGGTCCGATCGGTGAGGGGGCCGGTCACGGCGCCCAGGTCCACCGCGATGCCCTCGGTCTCCTGATTGATGCGATCTACGATGAACGTCGTGATCGCCCGGTTGCCGCCGTGTGCGTTCAGGAACAGAAAACGCTTGAAGCCGTGATGGATGAGGCTCTTGGTAGCCTCTACGTAGACCTCTTGAATGAGTGTGGACGGTAGGGTCACCGTACCCGCGAACCCCATGTGATAGGGTGACTGACCCGGTAGGAGGATCGGGGCGACGAGCACGTCTGCCCGCTGGGCGATGAGCTTCGCACGCTCCACGCCATTCAGGTAGTCGGTACCGATGGGGAGGTGCGTTCCGTGCTGCTCCAGCGAGGCGACCGGGATGATCACCATGTCGCTCCTGGTGAGCAGATCCTCCACTTCGGGCCGAGTCATGTGCGGTAGGTAGTTCTTCACCTTTTCGATGCGCGGCAGTTCCGTGTTCTGGCCCGTCAGCGGTTGTGCGTAGAGTGCGGCGGTCATGAGCAGCAGGGCGAGGCGTTTCATCGTCCTTCTCCATCGGGGGCGTACGTTACCTGCCGGATCGTATAGAGTACTGTCCGACGGGGCCATCGCCGGAGGGGGAGCCGTGGATACGCGAGATACCGCATCATTCCTGAGGTACTACGACGGCGTGCGTAGCCGGACACGGGCAGCCGCCGTCTGCATTCCCGAGGACCGGCTCGAATGGTCACCCGGGTGGGACCGCTTCAGTCCGGGAGACCTGGTCCGCCACATTGCCGCGACCGAGCGCTGGATGTGGGGCGAGAATGTGCGGGGTCAGCCTTCTCGCTACCCCGGGCACGGCACCGACCTCGCCGAGGGGAAGGCGGCGGTCCTCGACTATCTAGACTCGATGCAGGACGCGACCGCGCGCATCATCGAGGGCCTGGGTCCCGAGCAACTCGAGTCGAGGGTGGCCACGGTCGGTGGGGTCGAGATTCGCGTTTGGAAGTGGCTACGCCTGATGGTAGAGCATCAGGTCCACCACCGTGGTCAGCTCTACTCGATACTGGGCGAGATGCGCGTGGAAACGCCGTCGCTGTTTGGGCTCACCGAGCCGGAGGTGAAAGCGCGCAGCCAGCTACAGGACCGAGGACAAGCCCACTAGTCCTCGTCGTTCAGCCTCAACCACGTGCGGAGCCTCGCTACCGCCTCAGGGTCGACGACGATGTACCGCCTGGCTACGTCGATGGGCTTCGATTCTTGCCGACCGGCGAAGTGTGCCAGGTCTGCGGACATATAGACGACGAGTTACTCGCCGTGGTCTTCGATATCGGTGACCATCGCCATGTTGATCCAGCGATCACCGATGCGAACGAACGCGTAGGGGCGGTCCCGCATGAAATTCTGGTCTTAGAGTCAGTATTCCCAGATTCCAAGCTACTACTTATGTGCGCAGGTTGCCCGGCCCCCCGTAGTCGCCGCACAATGCTCCAATCACCGACATCGAGACGCAAGCTAAACCTCCCAGCCCAACCTGTCGAAAGACAAGTCAAGGCAGCGTGGTGCATAGGAGTACGAGCCATGAGCGAAGGCATAGCGACACGACCACCCTCGATCGCCGAGGACATCAAGCAACGGAAGCCGTTCCGGACGCGGAGCCAGGAGGCGTATCTGGGCCTGGTCCGAGCCGGCGACGACCTCAAGAGACGGACCTCGGGGGTCCTCGAGGCGGCGGGCGTCACGCTTCAGCAGTACAACGTGCTGCGCATTCTACGCGGGGCGGCCGACGATGGGCTTCCAACGCTGACGATCGCGGAGCGCATGATCGAACGCACGCCGGGCGTCACGCGTCTGATCGATCGCATGGAGAGGAAGGGCTGGGTCGCGCGCAAGCGATGCACCGAGGATCGGCGCCGCGTGTGGTGCATGATCACCGACGAGGGCCTCGCTCTGCTCGAGCCGCTCGACGACCCGGTGGACGCTTTGGACGACTTCTTGCTGGATGCGTTTGCCGAAACCGAGCTCATCGCGCTCGTGGACTACCTAGACCGTATCCGGGCTCTGGCTAACCAGTAGACATCTGGTGGAGCGCCGTTGACGCGAGCCAGCCTCCCAGGGTATTGGTCGCTCTGTCGATCTTGTGCCCCGGAGGCTTTTTCACGCGCTCGACCCCCAGCTTTGCCGTCCTCGCGACTCTCTTGGTCGGTTGTGGAGGAGGCCCCTCCGCGCTCACGCCCCCGCCAGGTCCCGCTTCCATGGACCGTGGCGGTGGCTATGACGTCGTGCTGGAAGGAGGCCGCATCGTCGACGGAACCGGCAACGCTTGGTTCCCTGGCGATGTGGGAATCCGCGGAGATCGTATCGCTGCCATCACTCCACCCGGGATGCTCGCCGACGTGCCGGCTCGCAGTCGCTTGGACGTCACAGGCATGGTCGTAGCACCGGGCTTCATCGATATCCAGAGTCATTCTCGTTCTGCCTTCCTGGGCGATGGAGATGGAAGGGTCGTCTCCAAGACCACCATGGGTGTGACGACAGAGATCATGGGCGAGTCGACCAGCAATGGTCCGGCGAGTGCGGCGATGTTGGCCGCCTCCGGACGCGCCGCCGGACGGACTGTCTTCGGCACGTTCGGCGAGTGGATGGACGCCGTGGAAGCGCACGGGGCGAGTGTGAACTACGGCTCCTTCGTCGGAGCCTCGACGATCCGGGTGCTGGGAAAGGGCCAGGCGATGGGCGCCGCGTCCGGCGCAGAGCTTCAGGCGATGCGGGATGCGGTCCGACAGTCGATGCAGGAGGGAGCCTTCGGTGTCGGCTCGGCGCGGATCTACCCGCCGGGAAACTTCGCTTCCATCGATGAGTTGATTGCGATCAACAGTGCCGCGGCCCCATTCGGTGGAGTCTACCTCACGCTCATGCGTTCGGAGGCCGACAACTTCCTGGAGGCGATCGACGAAGCGATCGAGATCGGCAGCCAGGCCGGTGTCCCCGTAGAGATCTACCACCTCAAGGCAGGCGGTACGGCCAACTGGCACAAAGCCGCCGAAGCGATCGCCGAGCTCGATTCGGCGAGGGCGGCCGGTGTAGACATCCAGGCCAACATGTACCCCTGCACCGCGGGCTCTACCGGCCTCACGGCCTGCTTCCCACCGTGGGCGTCGGCAGACGGAAGGCTTCTCGACAATCTCGCGGATCCCGCCATGCGCCGGCGGATCCGAGACGAGATCGAAAGCCAGACCACGAACTGGGAGAACCTCTGCACGCTCTCGACGCCGGGCGGGACCCTCTTACTCGGATTCGGCAGCGCCAGAATCGGAAGTATCGCGGCTGGTATCTCGACGATATTGCCGACGACCAGGGCAAGGATTGGGTCGATACCGCGTTCGATCTGGTGCTGGCCGAGCGCGGGAGAATCGGCACGATCTTCTTCATGATGAGTGAGGAGAACGTTGCGCTGCAAATCGCCCAGCCGTGGATCAAGTTCGGCACGGACGCCGCCGGCGCCGATCCGGTCGGCGCGAGAGGTCTCACGCACCCCCGCGCCTACGGGACCTTTACCCGCGTGCTCGGCAGATACGTGCGCGAACAAGGTGCGACCACCCTCGAAGAGGCGCTGCGAAAGATGTCCTCGGCGGTCGCCACACGCCTCCACATCAAGAACCGCGGCTTGCTGAAGGAAGGGTTCTTCGCCGATGTCGTCGTTTTCGATCCGGAGACCGTTGGGGACAACGCGACGTATGAAGCCCCCCACCAGGTCTCCACCGGCATGCACGAAGTCTTCGTAAATGGGGTCGCCGTCATCGCGAACGGGCAGTATACCGGCGCACTGCCCGGCCGGCCGGTGCGTGGCCCGGGTTGGACGGGATGGCGTCGTTGATCAGCGACGAGAAATAGCCGAAGTGCAACCTATTGGGAGGCCGAAACGTCACAGTAACAGTAGATGAGTGGAAGGTTGAAACAGGGTCTTGCGTAGTACGTAGGTAAGACGTGTGGGGTGGGGACGCGTGGAGCTTCGGGCTCGGTAAGGGGATGAAGATGATGCGTGTGGACGAAAGGATTCGATTCCTGCTACGGACAGCCCTCCGGGCAGAGGGAGAGGGCGACCTCCGGGTCGCAGAACTCTTCCGTCGAATGGCCGACGAGTTGCGCCCAATGGGGCGTGCTCAGGTCATGGCAGACGACCGCTAGACGGGAGCTGCTCCGAGTAGTTCGAGCCCCGAAGCCTTTGCATAGCTAGGTCCGGTCACCAACGGTGGCCGGGCCTATTGTGTTTCAGGACCGAGCGCTACTCACGCCGCGGGGCATTCCACGCGCCGCAGGCGCCAACTGGGCCCCTCACCATCGTTCCCGTCGATGCGCGGCGCCAGGGAGTCAGGGCCGTCGCGCACGTAGTATGATGCGCACCGGGAAGTCGTGCTCGAGGTTCTCGAAGACGTACTCTTCGCCGACGCGCACCAACGGGAAGCCGTGCTCCGATATCGTGCCCCTCGGATAGGGCCAGAGCGTAATGCCCTGCTCGCTCTCCACGATCGTGCCGAACTCGAAGTCCACGACCTTCCCGTCGCGAATGAACTTGGTCGTGCTCTGCATCATGCCGCCGTCCCCGGTCGTCCACTGTTCGCGCATGTCGAGGCTTCCCATCTGACCAGCCCAGCATCCGGTCAGGAACGAGACGTCCGAGAGGGCGTAGCTCTGCTGCGCGGAGGCGGGACCGCCTCCCGGTCCGCACAGAGCAAGGGTGACGCTCGCGGCTACCGAGATGGCCATGAGCAGGCGCGACTCCGCCAGCCTCGCTGCCACGAAGCGTCCTCGATCCATGCTTCCCCTCCCCTCCCCTCCCCTCCCCTCCCCTCCCCTCGGTCCTTGGGCCCCTGGGTGTATGAACGGATACCGCCCCTGATTGATCCTTGTAAATTTATGCGCTGTTGTGGTACTTCGCTGTGATCCCTGGCGCTTGCCTGGAAATACGAACTCCGAACGGACGACAAGTAATGATGAAGCACTTTCCGATTCTCTCGGTCCTGGCCTTCACCGTCGCCGCGTGTGGCGGTGGAGAGCCAGCCGACAGTGCCGCCGATGCTACTCCCGCGGCGCCCGCGGTGGTCGCGACCTCTGCGGCTCCCACCGGTCCCATGACCATCCCGGACTGGTTTCACGTCGATGCTGAAGCGCAGACGGTCCACATGACCATCACCGCCGGTGGCACGCCCGCCTGGAACTACAATGACGCGCCCAAGGGTGGGGTGGCGATCACGGTTCCGGAGGGATACACGGTCACGGTCGACCTGGTCAACGAGGATCCCGTGATGGCGCACAGCCTGGGGATCTCCACCGAGACTTCCAACTTCAGCGGCGTCCTGGAGGCGGTGGCCGCATTCGAAGGCGGAATCACGGAGGACGCCCGTTCGATGCTCGAGGGCACCATGCCGGGCGAGACCGAGTCGATCACGTTCGTCGCGGAAACCGCGGGCGAATACTCGATGGTCTGCTACATCGCCGGTCATTCGCTGGTCGGCATGTGGTTGTACTTCAACGTTTCGGACGACGGTTCGGTCGGCGTTCAGGGCGCCTAGGCCGTCTCGAAAGAGCCGGGGAAGCCGCGGAAACTACTCCGTGGCTTCCCCGGAATCGGGTAGTGAAGGGCCTCTCAGTTGCACCGGCTCCTTCTTGGCCTTGACCCGTAGGTTGAGCATTTCCACGAACACCGAAAAGCCCATCGCGAAGTAGACGTAGCCCTTCTGGATGTGCTGACCCATGCCCTCCGCCACCAGCGTCATGCCGATGAGCAGAAGGAAGGAAAGCGCGAGCATCTTCACAGTGGGATGAGCGTCTACGATCCGGCTCACACTGCCCGCCGCCACGACCATGAAGGTGCCTGCGATCACCACCGCGATCACCATGACCGCGAGCTCGTCGGCCACGCCGACGGCGGTGATCACCGAGTCCAGCGAGAAAACGATGTCGAGTAGAATGATCTGAATCAGCACCGACGAAAACGTCGCTGCCACCGCCGTGCCGGTCCGCGCTTTTTCGTCTCCCTCGAGCTTCACGTGGATCTCACGCGTGGACTTGAACATGAGGAACATGCCGCCGCCGATCAGAATCAGATCGCGGCCCGAAAATTCGTGCCCCATGAGGAAGAAGAGCGGAGCCGTGAGCTTCATGATCCAGACGATCGAGAAGAGCAGGACGACCCTCACTCCAACCGCGATCGTCAGGCCGATCTGGCGGACCTTCGCGCGCGACTCGGCTTTCACCCGTTCCGCGAGAATGGCGACGAAGATGATGTTGTCCAAGCCCAACACGATCTCGAGCGTGGTGAGCGTGAACAGGGCGATCCAGGCCTCGGGGCTACTGATCCAGTTCCAGTCCATGGCGCGTGTATAAAGTGGTGAACCGTGAAGCCCTGTAAGGGGCTGGGTTGAACAAGCTACCCCGTGTAGGAACTGAGGCTATCCCGTAGCCTCCCCGCACTTCCTCACCTTTCCCCTATAAAACCCCAGTATTCACGCCACTTCTAGCCATCGAACCGCTTGTCCTGTGTTAGTTCTGTGGCTATCTTCAGGTATCTATTATGAGTCTGAAGTGTGTGATACAGTGTGTGATATTCTAGGGGAACCATGGCGAAGCTGAACGACACGGAGATCGGAAAGCTACGGTGGGACGCATCCAAACGCACCCGGACAGGAAAGGTGCCGGGATACCAGTCAGTGAACGATCCAGAAGTGGGTGGCTTGCATCTCAGGATCTTTCCTCCCAAGGCCACCACCGGCCAATCCGCTAAGGTCTTCTATCTAGGATATGGACCATCTACAGGCAGGAAGTTCTACAGAATCGGTCAGTTCGGTGATGGGTCGTGGTCGCTCGAAGCGGCCCGGCGCGAAGCTCGAAAGCTCCGTAGAAACTTCTACGATCATGGCGTCGATCCGAACAAGTCCAAACAAAAACGGATCCGAGATGCGAAGGATCGCCTAACCGTCGAAGAGCTTGTCGAGGCGTACCAGACGGCGAAGGAAGGCGTGTGGGCCGCCAGCTACACCGCTTCGAACAAACTCCACGGGACACGTCTCAACGACGCTGTAGGACCGTTGTTTGCGGACGAGCTAACCTCCCGCGCTGTGCTTGGGATTTTTGATCGCATCAAGGAGGGTTCTTCCGCGCAAGCCAAACTGTTCCAAAAGTTCGGACGAGGGTGCTACAACTGGGCGATGGACTTGGGGCCTTTGGAGAAATTTGCGGGCATGCCCAACCCGTTCGTGTCGAGCAAGTTCAACATCGAACCGACACAGAGGCAGCGGTGTCTTCGGTTTAAGTCGGGCGAGTGCGGGCAACTCTTCGATCTGCTCGCAGACTTCGATTCCCAACTCCGGTCTAACGACAACGACAAGAACTACTTGATCATCGCCAAGCTGTTTTTGTTGACCGGCCTCCGAAATAAGGAACTTCGGGAGGCGAG
>Ga0066376_10000767_pt1 | contig 30278 bp, 30 predicted proteins | sample Knorr_S15_td_Bot_FD_77009 | JGI IMG/M metagenome (GOLD analysis project Ga0066376, IMG submission 77009) | Marine microbial communities from Southern Atlantic Ocean transect - Knorr_S15_td_Bottom_ad_5009_LV_A | ecosystem: Environmental > Aquatic > Marine > Oceanic | place: Southern Atlantic... | reverse complement strand
CAAGTCGGCATCAACCTCCCTGGATATGAACTCCTCCGTGGCGTCAATTCTGCGGGTTCCCATTATTTTTGCCATTTCCAAGCGTGCCTCCAAGGCACCAATTCTTGAAATATGGTGGATGATGGCTGATTCGTCCAGCATCAGATTTGGGACGATGTTTTCCCTGATGTATTTTACATCCTCCCGGGTCCCGCTGTCCAGCCCATCCCGCAGGGCAATCAGGTTTTCAAAAATGCTTCCGTTGACTGTCTCAAACAAACCGGCTGTCCCGTTTGTAGTCTTATTGCTGCCTGGGATATGAACGGTTATGGTTGATACCGGGGCAATCTCAACCGCTGGCGACTTGGTGGATCCCCTGTATTCAACGCTTGCAATATCCCCGGTTTCGTTGCGCTCCACACTGTAGGACGCCCTGTCTGACTTTGTACCGCTGAAAATGTATCCGTATTGATTTTTTGTATTGGCCACCTGGACGGCCTGTTCCAGAAGTTGGTTGATTTCCTGACTGTAGGCGGCCAGTTGATCCTTGGATTTTATGTTGTCCACCATGGCGGCAATTTCCGAAGCTCTGTCGGAAACTTTTTTGAGAGATTGAATAGCACTGTAAATGCTGTTCAAAGTTTCTGAATACGTGTCTATATTCTCGTTGTATTGAGCAAGCCTTTTTGCTTCCTGTTGCAATTCCAGAACCTTCCTTGTCGCACGCGGATCCTCGCTGGGAGTCTTGAATCGTTGGCCGGTTGCCGCCTGGGTCTGGAGACGCGCCTGCTTCGTCGCCAAGGTGTCCAACTGGTACTTCAATATCTTGGGGAAACTACTAGATGATACCCTCATAGTTATTATTTAATTATATTAATTGACACTTCAAACAACTTATCCAAAATCGCAATCAACTTGCCGTTTGCCTGAAACGCTCTTTGAAACACGAGTAAATTGGCCATCTCTTCGTCGATCGAAACTCCAGATATGGACGTGCGATGTGCATCCAGCATTCGCAGCACTGTGCCCTGGTCTAGCGCTTGGGTTTCAACGCTGCTCAACTCCTGCCCGAAACCGACAATTTCCCGGTTAAGCGCCTCGCTAAAGGTCTGTCCGTTCAGCGCCTCTTGTTTCTCGTCAACGATTTGAGCCAACCGAAGCGCCATCTCGTTGTTTCCCGCATCTCCGCCCATGCTGGCATGCAACAGGGCTGGATTCTCGGAAATTCGCCCATTAACAGTAAGGCCCTCGGCTGAGGTATCGAAAAATTCCAGGTTTTGAAGCGCCGCCCTTTCCCCCTTGGCCAATGGGAAATCACCCGCGTAGGTACCTTTAAGCTCCGCGCTCCCGATGCCTGCGTCTTCCGCGACGGTAAAGACCCCCCCGTTCCCAAAAAGCAATTGATCTCCAGCCTTTAAATCGGCGGAAAGCTTTTCAATCGCAAGGTTGCCTGTTCCAGTGAACACGGATGCCAACTGAAGCACGGGCAGTGAGGCGCCCTTGACGTGCTCCAAGTTGATTCTTTCCTTAATCTTCTCAGAAACCGTGTTCATTGCGGCTTTAAACCCGTTCACAGTCTCGTCCCTGGCATCAATGACTGCCTTTATTCTTCCTGCGCTTAACTGGAACTGCTCGCTCGATTTGACCGTTTCCACATAGACCGTGTCTCCTCTTTCCAAAAAGTTGTTTTTTCGCGTCACTTTGTAGCCGTTGGCGTCCTTTATCACCACCGTCAACTTGCTGACGATGTCGCCGGCTTCTATGACAGCGATTCCTCCTATTTTAAGGTGGAGCTTTTCCAGTGCCTTGGCAGTGGCGGGATCCACGTTTGCAACCTTTTTAAACTCGAATTGAACGTCTATGAATTTACTCAGTTCCTCCAGCCTGTAATGAAATTTATCCGTATAATCGTTCGCATTGGACAGCATTTTGTGGGTACTGATGAGGTGTCCAATTTGTTCCAGAAAGGTGATGGCATTATTAACGTCATCCACCATTGACACCACCTCGCTGTTCAGGTCGTGTTGCAATTCACCCAAACGGTAATCTATCCGATTGAATTTTTCAGACAGATTCTCAGCCTTGAAAACAACCACCTGCCGGTATGCCTGTGAGCTTGGATTGGAACTCAACGCCTGAAGAGCGTTGAACAACTCAGACAAATTATCGCCCAACCCCATCTGCCCGCTGACACCCTTTGAAGCTGCTTTTCCCTCCGGACTGGAAGCGGTTCTGTCCAGATCCTGGCCTATCATGGATTGAGCAAATTGCAGGATTTTTTGCTTTTCCTCAAGATAGGCAAGGACGCTGCCCTCGTTGGCAATTTGCCTGTCCAGGAGAATATCACGAAACTGATCGATCCCCGTAACTTCAACCCCAGCGCCCTGCATGCCGTGTTCCACAGGAATCCCATGGGCGGTTTGCAGATTTAATCGTTGCCTTGCATAAGCCGGGTTACTGACATTGGCAAGATTGTGACCGACAAGTTCAATAGCCCGCTGATTCGCCAGAAGCGAGGTGCGGGCCATGCTGATGGTTCCGGTTAATCCTGGCATTTCTCGTCAATTATCGGCCTCAGGGATCAGATCAGTGTCTCGTAAGTGGTCCTTTGGGGAACAAAGGCGCTGCCGAGCTGACCACTTTGGTCGTAGGTTTGCCCAGCCTGGGTTGGGAACAGGCTCTGAATTAGCTTCTGCATAAACTCCAGCGACCGACTGAGTAACAAATGGTTTTGGCGAAGACGCTGATTGGCCTTGATTAACAGTTCATTGACCTCATCCACCAATGCTTGAACCAGTGATTGATATTCAACCGGAAAGGATGAGTACATTTCCTTGATTGGCAATTCTGCCTCCAGTCCAAGCAATTCTGCTACGTCCTCGCGGCACTGCTCCCGGCAACTTCTCGCCTTGGCTATCTCAGCCATTTGGGCGTGGATGGATGTCAGGTTTTGCATGATTCCATCTGCCGACCGGTTTATGATCAGTTCCTGCTGCTGTTCCAATAAGGAAAGCAACTCACCGTATTGGATGAGCTCTTCACGCAGATTCCTAACGAGTTTATCCAACAGTTCCTTCATCACTTTTCCTTGTCTGCAGACTTGACTGTTTGTTCCGTCACCAATTGGCTGTGCAATGCTGAAGCAATGCCAAACGCCCCGCTTTTTCCAATCGCATCACCCAATTGCTTCACGATCATGTCGCGATATATTTCCGATGAAACACCACCACTCATCCCCACCCCGTCTCCGAGTATGGGCTTATAGGCATCCCTAAGAATCTGACGCGCCAGCATTGCCTCGAAATGCCTCGCTACAACGAGGAGTTTTTCGGATTTTGATAGTTTTGTATTGGAGGCAATACGGGCCAAGTCCATATGGTCGGCTTGGCCAATCCCGATTGCTGCAATTGTTGACGATTGTATCAATGGTGTTTCTTATTTTATTATCAATTCAGCTTGAAGGGCCCCGGCCTGTTTCATGGCCTGAAAAATGGCCATCATGTCTCTCGGCGTGACACCAAGCGCGTTTAATGAGTTTGCCACATCCTGCACTGTCGGCATGCCGCGAAACGGAGTTAACATTCCTTCCCCTTCATTGATGACGATATCCGTTGAAGGAGCAATAATGGGAGCTCCGCCCGCCAGTGGAACCTGCGGCTGCGTGATGTCATAACCTTGGGCTATGTTCACGATGATATTCCCGTGGGCCACGGCGCAACTCGATACGGCAACGCGCGAGGTCGCAACGATGGTCCCGGTCCGCTCATTCAAGACCACTCTTGCGGGTGTGTTAACAGGGACATACAGTTGCTCGATAAAAGCCAGATACCTTACCGGATTTTCAGCATAGTCATCGGGAATCTTGACCTGGATAGTCGAGCCATTGATCGCCAATGCCGGCTCGGAAACCTTGTGAACCAATGGCAGCAATCCGACCTCTCGGTTAATCGTCTGGGCCACTGACTGGACGTTCACAAAATCGGGTTGTCGCATGATTAACTCGAGCTTCTTTTCGCGGACGAACGAAACCGGAATCTCCTTTTCCACCACAGCTCCACGAACGATCTGTCCGCTGGTGGGGTGGTTTTTCTGTATGCTGGCACCACCCGGCCCGGGGATGCCGCCGATGAATCCGCCCACGGCAACCGGCCCCTGTGCAACCGCATAAATCTTGCCGTCAGCCCCCATGAGCGGCGTTCTCGCCAGTGCTGCACCATGCAGGGAGCGGGCATCCCCCATGGCTGAAACGTGCACATCAATTCGCGAACCCGACCGGACAAATGGGGGGATATCCGCTGTAAGAATCACTGCGGCAATGTTCTTTGAAGTCAGCGCAGAGGGTGGGAGCGTGAGCCCGAAACGCTCCAGCATGTTGGAAATCGCTTGCAGCGTGTAATCTGGATCCTTGTCACCATCCCCGGCCAGGCCGGAAACGATTCCGTATCCCACAAGTTGATTGTCGCGCGCCCCAAGAACGAAGCAAAGATCCCGAATCTGTACGTTCAGGTTCATCTGAGGGCGCGCAACACCCCCTGGCAGTGCGGTGGCTTGTGGAATGGGCAGCGCCGGTTGGGCCTGCATTACTTGAGCTGCAAAACAAACTGCGGACAACAGTGCCACAGAAGCGAAGCGGCTGAAAAAACTTGCCACCACTGGCATTTGGTTCAAAAACGACAATGAACCAAACAAAGAGGAGTCCCTCGCGCCTAATTCAAGAGACTCTCTCTTGACGCTACTCCGCGAAATACCCAACACCTTAAGGATTTCACGGATGTTCCCAACCAATGATGACAAGAAATTTGACATGATTAAAACGGTGTGATTTTACCCCAGATCTTGCTGAACCATCCCTTTTTCCGGGCATCACTTACCGCCCCCTCATCCTTCAGGGCGATCGTAACATCAGCAAGGTGGTAGCTGTAGACCGTGTTGACCGGTGTTATATCCTGCGGGCGAACGGTGCCCCTGAGGACAATCGTCTGGCTCTCCCCGGAAAAAGAAGTGCGGCGCACTCCTTCAATAACCAGGTTTTTGTTCGGCAGCACATCCACCACCCTCACGGCAAACCTTGAGTTCAAGCTCCCTGAATTATTGACGGCACCCTTGCCCTCAAACTTGCTTTGCGAGGTGGTGCCAAGTTTTGGTTTTTGAACATTCGCTCCTCCTCCCGGAAACAGTTTATCTTGGAAATTTCCATTTATGAAATTTGAAATGGAAGCGCTGATGTCAGATTTTTTCTCGGTTTTTGTGCTGGAATTCCGTGAAGCAGAATTGCTCTCCATTACCAGCACGGTGATGATGTCACCGACCCGGTTGGCCTTGTGGTCGGCGAACAGCGAAATGGCTGTCTCCTTGGCCCACAGTGAGTCCGCCTGCGCTTGGCCAAGCGCAAAAAAACAGGCAGCCAATACGGCTAGGCGGCGTTTAAAATCCAGTGATTTTGATCGTGTTTTCATCCAAAACTTCCCCGATTAATTCTTTTCGCGTCCTGATATTTTGCACACGAACCGCCTCTCCCGGCGCCCCGTCCTCCAACACTTTGACGCTCGTACTCACTCGCACCAACCCGGTGCTTACCACCGCCTTGGCCAAGCTGCCCCGCCGCACCACCGGTTTCATCACGACGGCGCGACTGTAAACCAATCGACCGGGGGAGATGTTCTCACGAAACCAATAGCGGCCGTCAGAGGGATCCCCCTCCCACAGATCCTGCCGAACCATGATCATGTTTACCCGTTGCCTCTCCAGTTGAACCTTAGGAAGCAAATTGCCGCGGGTGATTTGCCCTGTTGCCACCCAGGCTTCTTTCCAAAGCGACATCTTTACCGGCGCTGAAAAGACGCCGAACGGGACGCCTCCATCCATCAATTGAAATCTTAACGAAGTCTGGGATGTCGGATAATTGATTTTAGACACCATTCTCAACTCCACGGGACCGTCAGGCACCAGCAGCGTCTTCCATGGTCGAATCGACTCCAGTTCCAGTTCCCCCTGTTTAAAAACATGTGACTTGAGCAATTCTACCCGCAGCAACTCCAAAACCTCCCTGGAACCCAACGCTCTGCTGCTGCGAGAAATGCTGGTTTTAATATCGGCTTCACTGCTGACCACCTCAACACCCTGTGCTTTTTCGTTGATTAGTTTTATCAGATCCTGCGATGAGTACTCGCGTATCGTCCCCCAACTGGGTGACACATCGATCATGATCGCCGGAATCGCTTCCTCTATTTTGGACTCCAGCAAGTCAGAAAGGTACACGCCATCCCCATTGACCTCGCATTTGGTTTTCAGCGTGAACGCCGCCTCCGCTTGGCCAAGCGCAAGCAGCCCGCCAATAAAAACAGCAGAAATACCCCGATAAATTAGGGGTCGGTGTTGTAATTGCGTTTTCACGCTTGGTTAAGTCAGGCTGGTGTTATCGTTTGATATTGTTGCTGCGCTGCATCATCTCATCAGCAGCCTGAATGGCCTTGGCGTTCACCTCGTAGGCCCGCTGGGCCTTGATGAGGTTCACCATTTCCTCGACCACTTTCACATTGGACATCTCCAGGTATCCCTGGGCAAGTTGACCAAAGCCATTCTGTCCGGGATTGCCCTGTTCCGGAACGCCCGATGCCGGAGTCTCCTGATAGAGGTTCCCACCAATGTTCTGCAATCCTGATGGATTGATGAATCGAGTGATCTGGATCTGCCCGGCCCCGATATTATTCCCCTGCTGGTCAAAAAGCGTGTAGTCCCCCGTCTTGGAAATTCCAATATTCACAACCTCAGCGCCAATATTTGGGATGGCATTGACAATTTGATACCCTTCGTTTGTGACGAGCGCCCCGTCCGCACTGATCTTGAAACCCCCATCCCGGGTGTACCCCTGAATTCCGCCCGGCAACTGAACCTCAAAGAATCCGTCGCCGGCAATCGCCACATCCAGCCGTTCATCCGTCTGGACGAGTTCACCCGTGGTAAAGACCTTGCTGGTGGAAATAGGCCGGGACCCGTGCCCCAGCTGGATACCGCCAGGTGTCAACTGTCCGTCCCCGGCTTCCGCCCCCTGGATTTTTTTGGTATCGTACAACAAATCCTGAAACTCGATCTTGCTCTTCTTGAATCCTGTGGTGTTGACGTTGGCCAGGTTGTTGGCGATCACATCCAGGTTCATTTGCTGGGAATTCATCCCCGATGCCGCAGTGTATAGTGCTCTAATCATGTCCTTGCTTTACTGTTACTGGGTGTTTGTCAAAGCCTGTATCGCTTGCCCAAGGCGTTGGTCGTGCGCGCGAATAACCTGTTGATTCGCTTCAAAGTGGCGCAGGGATCGGATCAGGTTTGTCATCTCAGACAATGAGGAACTGTTGGACTGCTCCAGGAAGCCATGCTCAATTTTCGTGTACCCTTCATCTGCCGGCGTCAGATTCCCAACCGGCGTTCCCGGGTCGTTGGGATCATCTGCGCGAAAATAAGCCCCCGAAATCCGGGTTAGTTTGTTCGGATCATTGAATGCAACCAACTGCAACTGTCCTGCCCCCGCCCCCGCTTGGCTTGCGGTTCCGTTTTTCGAAATGACCAAGGCCTCCAGTTGGTTGAGGTCGTTCAGTTGCAGTCCAGTGGTGTAGCCTTCCTTTGTGACCAACTGTCCCGTGGGCAGGAGTTTCAATTCGCCGTCTCTCGTGTAAAACGTGTTTCCCTGCTGATCCTGCACCTGTAAAAAGCCTCGCCCGACAAGTGCGATATCCGTTTTGATCTGCGTCTGCTTGATGGGGCCCTGCTCAAAATTGGTCATCAATTTCGGCTTGGGAAGTTGAAATGGTTTCGCACCAAGGACACTCGACTCCACCTTGTCCCCGGCTGGGTTCGTCGTTGTCACAATCGACTCCACAGGCAACTCCATCTTGCCTGCAACCATGGATGAAAATGAGATTTCATGTTTCTTGAAACCTGGCCTTGAAATTTCAGCCAGATTCTCAGAAATAGCCTCCTGCCAGCGTGACGAGGCGTCCATCGCCGCAGCGGCTTGATATAAACTCACATTCACCTGGCAAAATCAAAGCAGGAGCAGTGCCAAATGATGGTTCGATTAGATCGACGAACTGACGCCAATTGAAAATGAGAAAAAATGCGTGATCTATTGATGATGAATCAGTTAAGCGCAGCTGTCTTACTTTGCCGCTTGGCGCTGGGCTTGATGTGCTTCATGACAGCGCGGAAGAGGTCTTCGGGTGTTGTCTCCACGAAATCCCCAGGCATCTCCTGCCCTCCTGAGCAATAGAGGATCGGCAAGTCAACCGCCAAGGAAAGATTCCAAAGTTTGCTCCACCTGCTCTCTTCATCCAGATGGGTCATGATTAATCCGTTAATCGGGAGATCGCTGAACGAACGAACCAAGCCGATGAGATGATTCAATTCGTAAGCTGAATTTAGAACAAGGAGGCATTCGGCCGGTTGAATCCCGTTGGCCAAGGAGAGCAGTGACTTCATCCCTTCGGCGTCGCTTGGCATCACGCCCGGCAAGTCTATAAACTGTGTGGTTGAGTCAACAAACTCCTCTGCCTTCCATAACCGGTCGACAGGCACATCGAGCATCTCGGCATGGACGGTTAACATTTCCGCCGTGTTGGCCAAGTGACCGTCCAACCGCCAGACTCGGGCCGGTTCACGCTTTGCCAAGACGGTTTGGGTCATCCACTTGCATAGAGTCGTTGTCTTCCCGCAACCCGGCGGACCAACCAAGAGTTTCCTTGGACGCATGCCCTTTTTGGCCTCGGCGAATAACCCGCCCCAAAGGTCGAGCAGGCAAAACCGGATGTGGGCCAATTGATCACTGACTGATGCATCCTCAAATTGGGGAAACCGCCGCTTGGCCAAGCGGGTCAACCGGTCAATGCACAGCGGAAGAATACCGATACTTTCCAAGACATGTTCCGCCTTCCAGGGTTCGGTTGATTCAACCTGTGGAGAAAAGGGGACGATCTTGTCGTCAACGGGTGAACTTGGTTTGGGGATTTCGATGGGCGTGTCGTCCAGCAAATCCAAATGCGTCCCGAAGCCGGCTTCGGACGTTCTCTGCGATGGCGATTCTGGCCGTGCGCTTGGTGGCGCTTTTTTTAGCTGCACCTTTTGTTGTGTTTCACGAGTCGGAGTCTGCGCCGCTGCAGGCACCCATGCAGAGACTTCAACTTTAGGCGATTGAAACAGGCCCTGAAGCCCTCCCTTGGGCACCTTGCGAATATTGACAATCACCGCATCCGGGCCAAGGGCATTATGCACTTGCTCAAGGGCCTGCTTCGCGTTTTGTGCGGTGAATCGCCTGATAGGGTTCATTCAAATTTACGGCATGCCGGGTATGGCAGTTGTGGACTGAATCGCCACTTTCGGAGGCAGTTCCTCATAGGCGATAAAGGCGATTTCCGGGAAATTGGCCGCAAAGAAGCGTCTCAGGCCAAGCCGCACCTGAGTGGAGCACAACACGACCGGTTGCTGGCCTGCGCCAATCATGGGTTGAACGGCGGTGGCAAGGTGATGCGTCATGTGCTGCGCAAGTTTGGGCTCCATGAAGAGCACCGACTCGGTCGCGGATTTTTGCAGGCCCTTTGCGATTTCCTCTTCAAGCCAAGGCTCCATCGTGACAGCCCTCACCTCGTTCTCATCCGTAAGGAATGGCTTGACGATTTCAAAACCCAGAACCCGCCGTGCCTGCTCTGAGAGCTCATCCGGGTTTTTGGTTGCTGCAGCATGGTCAGCAACACGCTCAAGTATCCCCACGAGATTTCGGATAGGGATCACCTCTGCCAACAGGTTCTGAAGTATCCGTTGGATTTGCCCGATGTTGAGCATGTTTGGAATCAACTCATTGATCAGCGCCGGATGCTCATCTTTGAGATTGTCCATGAGCATCTGGACATCCTGCCTCGTGAGAATCTGGTAGGCATGCCGGCGCACCGACTCGCTCAAGTGAGTCACCATAACGGACGAAGCATCAACAACCGTGTAGCCGGCCATCTCTGCGTTTCGCCGCTCGACTTCATCGACCCAAGTGGCTGGCAACTTGAATACCGGTTCAGTGGTGGGCACTCCCTTGAGAACCACCGAACTGTTCGCGGTGTTCATCGCCATCCAGTGACCCGGCATGACTTCGCCCTCAGCAATCACCTGTCCCCGCAGTAGGAATTGGTACTGGTTAGGGCTAAGTTGCAGGCTGTCACGCAGGCGAATGGAGGGCACGATAAAGCCCATTTCCTGCGCAAAACTCTTGCGTACCCCGGTTATCCGCTGCAGGAGATCGCCCCCCTTCGCAGGATCAGCCAAGCCAACCAGGCCGTAGCCCAATTCGATCATCAGGGTGTCAACCTGCAGGAGATTCTCAAGCGCCTCGTCAGGCCCGCCTGCGGCAGCCTCCTTCTTGGCATCGTCCTTCTTCCTGTCCGTTGCATCCTGTTTGTCCATCTCATCGTATGCATTCTTGAGCACCCCGCCCTCTCGCAATCCATACGCTATGAATCCAAACAATGTAGCCAAAGCAAGGAACGGTGACATTGGAAATCCCGGAACAATAGCCATGACGATCATCGTGCCGCAGAGAATGGTCATCACGCGCTGCGAGAAAAACAACTGCTTGCCCAGACTTTGGCCAAGCTCCTGTTTTGACGCCGCACGGGTCACAAGAATACCAGCCGCCGTGGAAGTAATGATCGCCGGAACCTGCGAAAGAAGACCATCCCCGATGGTCAGGCGTGTGTAAGTCTCCAGCGCTTCGCCAACTGGCATGCCGTTTTGGAAAACTCCAATAGCCAATCCGCCAACGATATTCACAAGAGTAACGAGGATGGCGGCCACGGCATCCCCTCGCACGAATTTGCTGGCACCGTCCATTGCCCCATAAAAATCCGACTCCTGCTGCAGGGTACGGCGTTTTTCGATCGCCTCTTCCACCGTGATGTAACCCTTGTCCAACTCAGCGTCGATGGACAGTTGCTTTCCGGGCATGGCATCGAGCGTGAAGCGGGCTGCCACCTCGGCGATGCGCCCCGCCCCCTTGGTGATCACGACGAAGTTGATCACGGTCAGAATCAGGAAGATCACGATCCCCACGACAAAACTCCCCCTGACAACAAACTCTCCGAAGGCATCGATCAGTTCACCAGCATCAGCCTCGGACAAAATCAAGCGCGTCGTCGCAACGTTTAGTCCGAGTCGGTACAACGTGAATATCAGCAACAAAGTTGGGAACCCCGTGAAGTCAGAAGGGTTCTTGATAAACAAAATCACCAGCAGAGTCAGCAGGGCAAGAGCGAGGCTGAACCCCAGCAACATGTCCATCAGTATCTGGGGGACAGGAATGATCAGCACCGCAAGGGTGCCGAACATGAAGAACACCAACGCGAGGTCGCTTAAGTCCCAGACTATTTTTATCTTTTTATCTTCCCCTGCCATGACCTATGCGGGCACCTCCCTGCCCTGTTTGAAATAGCGGAAACGGTTAGTTCGGTAAACGTAGGCAAGAATTTCTGCAACCGCCGTGAACAACTGGAACGGGACCTCTTTTCCGACGCGCCCAAATTTGAACAGCATCTGGGCCAACGGCTTGTTCTCAACCAATGGCACACCGTTCTTCTCCGCGATTTCCCGGATCATCAGCGCATTATACCTCGCTCCCTTGGCAACAATCTTTGGCGACTTCATCGTCTCGCGGTCGTACCTCAACGCAACGGCCAGATGTGCCGGGTTTGTAACCACCACATCGGCCTCAGGCACTTCTTCCCAAATTGATTTCTGCATAATCCCCATCCGACGCTTTCGCTGCTCACCCTTTAAATGGGGATCACCATCCTGATTCTTCACTTCGTCCTTGACGTCTTTTGTGCTCATTTTCTGGCCCTCATGCGTGCGCCACCATTGGTACGCATAATCAAGTGCACCGATCACGATCATGGCTATGAGAACCTTCTTGAGCAAAACCAACGCAGCATCCGATATGAAAGCCAGTATCTGCCCCAGATAGGATGGCTGGTGGAAAACCGGATGCCCCAACACCTCCCAAACCACGTTGATGAGCAGGCCAACAATCACTGCGAGCTTGATGAAATTAATCGCAAATTCACCCCACGATTTCCAGCTGAATATTTTTTTCATGCCACTGATCGGGTTGAATTTGTTCAAATTCCATGAAACAGCCTGGGGGGAAAGTTGAAACTTGGTTTGAGTTCCGGCAGCCAACAATCCGACGACCATCACTCCCAGCATGAATGGAAGCAAACTCGATCCAGCGATGTGAAAGAATTCCCACATATAACCTTTCAGCGATTCGCTTGATATCCTCAACACTCCCAAGTCGCTGTAAATACGGACCAGGTAACCCTGCAGAGTCGTCCAAATCTCGCCCCCCAACAGGGTCAGCAAAAGCAGCGCAACAGCCAATAGCGCAGCTGTGTTGATATCCATACTCTTGGCAATGTTTCCCTTTGAAACCGCCTCACTGAGCTTCTTGCCGGTCGGTTCTTCAGTTTTTTCGCCAGTATCGCTGTCTTGGGGCATAACAATTACTCCGCCGTTCTCGCGTCACCCCGGGCATTGGCACCCAAAAGCCTGGGGATTCAAAAACGGCTATTTTCAGTCAATTCCCCGCAAAAATGCGGGCGGTGATCAGCAAAGCGTTCGGTATCGTGCGAATAAAATTCGCAATGTACTCCGCCATAAGAGCAATAGTTGCGCCGAAAACACCTATCCCGCAGATTAATCGAATCGAAAAACTCTCGGCAAATACATTAATCTTGGCCACCGCCCTGCCCATCAGCGCCATGATAATGTTGATGAGGAACCCGGTGGCCATCACGGGGGCGGCAATCAATATCCCCATCAGAAAAACTTTTCCGATCAGGGCCCCAAGATGATTAATCAGCCCAGCGTGAAATTCGCCTCCGCCGATCGGTAAAAGTTGGTAACTCGCTTGAACCGCCTCAATGATGAAGTAATGCAAATCCATCGCAACCATCAGAATACTGGCCAACAGGAACAAGATGATACTGGGCGCCTGCTGGGGAATACCCTCCATACCGGAAAAATTCATGGTGATGAACAACCCTGAGTCGGTCGAAATGCGCAAGCCGGCAATTTCAAGCGCATAATAAACCATCCGGCAAACCAAGCCCATCAACACACCGGCGCTTAATTCAAAGAAGACGATTGCGGCCATGTCTCCCATCCCGATGGCGCGCCAGTTTGGCTCGGTTGAAATGTTACCAGCCAACACCATACCGATCATAAGCGCCAAGGCCAAGCGCACCTTGACCGGAATTCGGGCCATGACAAAAAGCGGGAAGATAACAAACAATCCGCCAAACCGAAGAAACATCAAGAAAACTAAAAGAAAATACTCCACGATGAAAACTGCCGCTTGGCCAAGCGGCGCTCAGGGTCCCATCTGGGACATTAAATGAAACATTTCCGTCGTGTAATCTAGCATCGTGTTGGTCACCCAGGGGAAAAGGATAAAAACCACACACACCACACCAAGCGCCTTTGGCACAAAGGTGAGCGTCTGTTCCTGCAACGAAGTGATGGCCTGAAAAAAACTGACAAACAAACCGATGATCATCGCACTCAGCAAGAATGGCAGTGACACCTTGAGGCAAAGCATCATCAGGGTTTTAACAACATCGATGGATTGGTCAATCGTCATTATTTTATAGCTAATAGTTAAAACTGTCCACAAGGGACCGGACCAGAAGCGTCCACCCATCCACCAGGACGAAGAGCAACAGCTTCATCGGCATCGATATCATGGTGGGCGGCAGAAACATCAAGCCCAGGCTCATCAGCACAATGGCCACCACAAAATCGATCAATATAAACGGCAAAAACAGGAAAAATCCCATTTGAAAGGCAGTCGTCAATTCGCTGAGGACAAAACTGGGGATCACCACTCGAAAGGGTACATTGTCCAGTGTTGTCGGCCCTACACGGGCGAGGCCCAGGAAAAACTCCACGTCCTTTGGACGTGTCTGTTTCAGCATGAACGTGCGGATCCGGTCTGCGCCAATCTCGATGGCCTGCTGGCTTGTGATTTGCCCCTCCGAATAGGGAGTCATCGCCGAGTTGTTGATATCCTCAAAAACCGGCCCCATGATGAAAAAAGTCAGGAAGAGGGAGAATGCTATGAGCAACTGGTTGCTTGGCGCCTGCTGCAATGCGAGTGCGGTGCGCAGGAATGACATGACAATCACAATCCGTGTGAAGCAGGTCATCATAATCATGAGCGACGGCGCAATCGCCAGGAGGGTAAAGAAGATGACAATGCGAATACTTAAGTCAAATTCCTGCGGGCTGTCTGGTAGTTGAAAGTTAAAACCAAGGCTGTTGGTGGCCGTCGTCTGGGCTTGAAGACTGGGTTCAGCAACCCAGAAAACCAACCCAAGGAGCAACAGCCCTGCACAAAACCTGGCGCTCCTGCGGAAGAGGAGAAAGGAAAACAGTCGCTTGGCCAAGCGGAGCGTCATGCATCCTCCTTTCCGATGTGCCGATTCATCACAGACAAAAAGCCGGCCCCGGTTTCCTTCGTCTCAGGCCCTTCGCTCGCATTCTCTCGTGCAGACTCGCCATCCGCTTGGGCATTGGAGCTGTCTTTCTCCGGAAGTTGGCTCAGCAGTTGGAGTCCGCTGCTGCTTGTCCCGATTAAAAACCGCTGTTCCCCGTAACCCACAACCATGAGCGAATTACGTTGGCCAAGGGATCTGACTTCGAGAATTTGCAGATGATTTTGTCCGCCGCGCAATTGAGGCAACAGTCTCCACCTCTTTACAGCCCAAGCGATGGCCGCAAACAGGCCAAGAACCAGAAGCAACATCCCGACCAGTTGCACCAACGACTCCAGACCAAGGCCCTGTCCCGCTGCCAAGACACTTCCTCCCAAGGTGCTGACAGCCTCATTAACGCCTCCCGAACTTGCCTCTGCTTCAATCCTCATAAGAAGTAGAGCGGGTGCCATGACCGAGACTGCGGATAACCGCCAAGTCGGCATCACGATTCCTCTTCAGCAGAATCGGGTGCCGGCGATTCTTCCGCCGCTTGGCTGCTCCCGGCTGAAACTTCGGTGATTTTTATGCCGAGATTATCCTCGACAACGACGATCTCCCCCCGCGCCACAAGTTTGTGGTTAACGAAAATATCGACCGGATCATTTGCCGGCTTGTCCAGTTGCACGACCGCCCCGATCCCCAACTGCAACAGATCCTTCATGGTCATTTCACAATTCCCCAGTTCCACGGTGAGTTTCACCGGGACATCAAGCAGGAATTCCATAGTGTTTTGTTTTTCAGCAGTCGTCGGCATGGCGAAATATTAATTTATCTTCCAATGTACTTTGTGATTTCCACAGCGGACTTTTTGGCCACACTCCCGAGCCGCCCCATAAACTTTGGACGATCAGCCAGCCGAACCTCCACCTTGTCAAACGAATCAGATTTCAATGGCAGCAGGTCGCCTACCTTGAAATCCAACAGGTCCTTGCTCAGCATTTCAACATCATCCCAAACTGCGGAAACGCGCAATTTGACTCCGTCGTAGGCTGTGTTCCATTTTGGCCTTCGACTTTCCTTGCTTGCGGCATCCTTCTTTTTCACATCGGTGTCTGCCGTCAGTTGCTGAATCAAAGGCTCGCTCATCTTCACGGGAAGGACAAGTTGAAGTCGATCGAACACATCCCCCATGGTGGCTGTGTACTTCAGCACTTTCACCTCTTCATCAGGGTCACAGATTGTCAAAAACTTTGGATTGTTCTCGAATCCCAGCAAGCGTGGAATGAGTCTTTCACGGGTCTTCCAGTTCTCCACCCACTCTTGGAGCAGAATTCGTGCAGCTTGGTCAATGAGTGCATGTTCAACTTCACGCAACGGCCTGTCCGGGTCAACCATGGCCCCAATCCCTCCCAACATACGATCCGTCAGCACCAGTCCCAGCGAAGGTGCAAAATCCAGAACACCAATACCCTGAAGCGGTTCCACCTTGAATAACACCAGATGGCACGGAGTTGGAGCGTTGTCCGTATATTTCTGGAACGTCATGGTCGAGACCTCTTCCAGCTCCATGGAAAATTCGGCTCGGACAAATAACGACAATCGAGCTGCCATCGCACGGGCGATGGCCGTGTTATGCGTGCGGAATCGGTGAAGGTCTGATGACGAAAGGCTGGCCGCTTGGCCAAACGTAAACGGCATGACCGCCTCCTCGGGCAAACTGGTCTTTTCACCCCGATAACGAAAAACATCAACCAACCCTTCAGGGTCGGTTCCCGAAATATCGTCCATAGTGTCAGGGGCGACCATAGTTCAGTCCAGTCTCACTGGTGCGTAAAGTTGGGCAGAAACACCTCCTCTACAGGATCATCTTTCAAAAGTTTCCCCAATTCGTGGTCATAGCCGCGCACCCTGTTAAAAACAGTGTTGAGCCGTGTTTTCAGTCGGTCGCGATGTACTTTTTCAGGCACGTTCAAGTCGTTCTCATCAAGTTCAACGAGGTAGCCGCGCGCCGCAGCGATCAGCATGGATTTGAACTTGGCCAAGTGCTCTTCCATGAGTGTTACCCCCGTATCATCGTGCGCCGTGGTCTTCAACAGGAATCCCACTTTTGCGCTTAACACCACGTTGTTTTCGCCCTGGATGTTGACAAGAATCGCCTCATCCAGTTCAAAGGGCACCTTCATCTCCCCTTGGCTGGTGTGGGAATCACCATGCGACCCTTCAGCCTCATGCTCTCCGCCATCATCCAGCTCTGCTGGTACTTCCCGGCTCTTGGTGTCCAAAGCCGGAACAACCATGAAATTGAATATACCAGCTATGCCGGCAACAATAATGATCGCAGCAATGATGGGGCCCATGATGCCGCCTCCTTTCGAAGGTGGTGGCGCAGAAGCAGCCTCTGCTTCAGGTTGTGGATTGGGTTCTGCCATTTTTTCAAGGAATCCTGCCGCCCACAAGTCAAGCAGCAGCAGGATTATGAGTGTTCAGCCTTATCGTTTCAACCGAAGAAGTTCCTGGAGTATTTGATCACTGGCCGTCACCATTCGGGCGTTAGCCTGAAAAGCGCGCTGCGTTGTGATCAACTTCGAGAACTCCTGGGCGACATCAACATTCGATAATTCCAATGCACCCGCCTCAATCCGGGCGAAACCGTCACTCCCCGCGGTGCTCCATTCGGAAACTCCCGCATTCTTCAAGTTGGAGTACATATTGCCCCCCTCCTTGTCCAATGCCTGCTGGTTGGTGAATTTACGCAGCAGAATTTGCCCGCGCGTATATTGCGTCCCATCTGTCAGCATGACATTCACGCGTCCGGCGGTGTCCACGTTCACGTTTTGAATCTGTGCTGTCGTTGTCACCGCAACCTTGATGATCGAGGAATTATACAGGGATCCGCTGTCGATCTTTACCGCACGCGTCGTTGAAAAGGCATCCTCTGATGAGTTGTGAATGGTGAAACTTTTTTCGCCCTTGACGCTAACAAAGAAAGTCTGGCTAAACCCGCCTGAAGCATCCTGGTCATCACCACTGCTTAACGGTGTGAATCCTTCATGACTTAGCCGGTTTATACCACTCATGTCCGCACCGGCAAGGACGGCGGTACCTGTCAGCTTTACCCGCCCAGTCAATGGGACGTCGTCTTCTATCGAGACAATGCGCAATTCCTTGCCCGAGCCAAGGGTCAAGACTGTTCCCGAGTTAATGGGTGCCAACGAGGATAAATCATCTGCATCCAAATTAAAGGACCATTCATCGGTAGTTCCAGTCGTTGCCATGTTGTTGACATCGACTGTCGTTACTGTGGACATGAGCGGTGCCATTGTAAATTTGGTTTCCGCTGCCAGGCTAGGCGCAGGCGTTCTTCCCGCAACCGACCCGGTGATGACATACTTGGTCGGGGTATCCTCAGGCGCGGGACCATCCGAAACAACCGTCTGGATGACAAACTCTTTGCCAGTGCCAAAGTTCAGCACCTTTCCAGCTGACATCGAGGTCAGGTAATCCTTGGAATCGATTTCTATCGACCATATCCCGGGTGTCACCTCAGCCATCGAACCAGGCAGGATGCTTACCGAATTGGGGATATAGAAGCGCACATTGTCGCCGTCTTTTAAGCCATGAGTGGTATTCGAGCTAATTGTGTTCTCCTCATTAATACCAACCGTGTGAACCCCCTCGTATGAAGCCAACTTCTTGATGACTCTCATCCCGGTTATGCTAATTTTATCAGCCGGTACTGTCTGGGCCAACTCATGCCCCTGTGTTGTATCCGTGGTTGCTGTATGCAAATCTCCATAAAGCAAAAGCTTGTTGTCATCCACTACCCTCACATAATAGGGAGTCGCTTCCTGAAGATCGCTTCCGGGCATATCCCCGTCAGACTTGAATATGACGATGTTTCCGGTCTTATAGCCATGCGCCTTGGCCAAGACGATTGTCTTGTTGTCTGTCGACCCCCTTAACACATCCACCGACGCCATGAACTCACCACGGTCAAACTTAATGTCCCCGATTTCCCCGGGATTGTTGATGTAATCTGAAATCCCCTGAACCCGCATGCCCATGTTGTTGACAAGATTGCCGTTCTTATCCAACCGAAAATCACCTGCCCGGGTTGCGTATGAAATCCCCCCCGGGGCTCCTTTGTCACTGAAATCAGGCTGCGCAATCCCTGGGGCCCCTGCACCGCTTTTATCAGCTTTCCCAATCCCTCCAATCGATGGTGTGCCATACTTCTTGACGATAAAATACCCGTCTCCAGCCAGAGCAAGATCCGTTATTTTGCCGGTCTGGTTGATGGCGCCTTGGCCGAAGATTGTTGTCACGGAATTGGTCATCACACCGTTGGACACAGCAACACTAGAACTGCCACTGGTATTTCCCTCATCAGGGGTGGATGGGCGGATGGTTTGCGTCAGAGCCTCGGCAAAATCAACCCTCCCCCCCTTGAATCCTACCGTATTCAGGTTGGCCAGATTGTTTGCTATGACATCCAAGCTGGTTTGGAAATTTCGAATTCCTCCGACGCCAGTATTAAGTGATCGAATCATATGAGTTTTATGTTTTTTTATCTGCCTAAACTTTTTTGGGCATCCTGCCCGGAGGCGTCCTCCTTGGAGGATTCCCCTGAAATAGATGCTGTGTTGTTGACTGAGACAACTTTGTCGAGTGAGTACGGATGTCCATCCACAACCAATTTCGGACCATCTGAGTCAATTAACACCTTTCCCACTATCCCGAAAATAATGTCGCCGGCATTTCCTGTAAGCATTTCAACCTGCTTCCCAATCATCGAGATGGCCTCTTGGTTGGCGCTTTGCTGTCTTAACCTGATAATCTCCAACTGAGTTTCCTTGGCATTTTCCAAGGTTGTGAACTCTGCCATCTGGGAGATGAATGCCGTGTCCGTAACAGGATTCAGTGGGTCTTGCGTCGAAAATTGCACGATCAGCAGCTTGAGGAAATCCTCCTGATCGAGAACCTTCTTGGCTGACCGGTATTCAATCTCCCCCCCGCTTTCCAGCGGAGTGTACCTGATGTCACTATTGGGACTAAATCCTGGAATCATTACCTAAGCCCAGCTTTCAAAAGTTGTCTCTGCCATCCTTGCTTTTTTCCTGTTTCGCTTGGCCTTCCCTGGCTTTTGCGCCTCTTTCTCAAATTCAGCCACCAACTCACTCAACTCCTCTGAGAACCATGATTCCTCATCACGGTTACTGCCATCGGATTGGCGATCGTTCTTCCCGCCAAACATATAGCTGTGACCCTCTTTTTGGCTGCCGGTTATCAACGACTTCAAGTCAACATCCTTCTCTGCCAGAGAGGCCTGAAGTTCGCTCCAACCGTTTCCAAGAACGGCCTGGCTCCCGCGCTCTAACTTGGCCTGCACCACAAGCTGTGAATCCGACATGCGGAGATCCAGCTGGATGCGAAGATTGTTAAAAGGCTCGATGGTCATCGCCCAACGGCTCGTGTTCATCCCTCGAAATGTCTCCACAGCGCTCATAACCTCCCGGTACACTATGGCACGCGCTGTAGCCTGCCCTTTCTCCTGATTCGATTTGGGTTGAAGCGATTGCAAATCAACCTCGACCTGGTTCAAGCGGTTGGCAAAATCATTTCGAACCGTAAAATCCCTAATATGACTTAAGTCTGAACGTCCTGCTTCCAGCATTTCTGCGGCGACTGAGGCGTGATTCCTGACCTCCTTTGAAGCAAATGCCCCCCCATTAGGCAAATTCTGCCTTGGGCTGCCAGGTTGCTCCATTTTTTGAGCCAAGTTCATGTCCGGTTTTAAAAAAGCATCTTCCATGCCACCGGCCTTCGGCCTGGCACCTCCGACATTCGGCTTGGCTTGAGCGATGATACGTTTAGCCGTTTTTCTGACAGACGCAGCCTGACCCAACTCACGGGACCGCTGGCCGGGCTTGGGTGGAACTGTAAACGTATTCTTTTGCTTGTCTCCCGTTAGAACAGGGGTGATTTTTGCGGCTGCAACCGTTTGCAATCCAGCGAGTTGCACTCCAGTACCGCGAAGCGTGTTCCCTTTGGCTTCTTGGGGCTCCAACGCACTTAATTGGTGGCCTGATTGCTTAACGGAATATGGGATATCAGAAGCAGTGATCCTAGTTAGAACAGGGGTGATTTTTGCGGCTGCAACCGTTTGCAACCCAGCGAGTTGCACTCCAGTACCGCGAAGCGTGTTCCCTTTGGCTTCTTGAGGCTCCAACGCACTTAATTGGTGGCCTGATTGCTTAACGGAATATGGGATATCAGAAGCAGTGATCCTGTTTTGATTCGGTATGCGTTCACCCGACGCCGAATTTGTTAGGTTTCGGGTTTCAGCATAGAGCCGCAGGTGTTGATTACCCTTGGTGCTCTTTCCCATTATTGTTGATGACTGATTGTTGGCCTGCTCGGGAGCATCAAATTTAACTTTCAACCCGTTCACCGGGGACGCTTGGGGATGGGGCGGATTAATTTTCTGATGTTGCTGCGGGTTTTGGGCCACTGTCGACTTCAAGTGGCTGGCTGTCTTTCTATTTTGCGCTCCACGGTTTAGCACGTCTTTGCTTGAAAAAGATTTGCTCGCCTCTGGTTTGGATTCAAATTCTGGCTCCTCGAATCGTACTTGCGGTAAACTCACACTCCTCGCTTGGCCAAGCGGCTCAGTTTTCCCACTCCGCTTGGGCTGAGAGTTGGCACTCAAGGATGCAGACTGAAGCTTGGCCGTCTTACTCGATTTCAGTTCAGGCGATAGGCGGGTATTTTGAGTTTTATCACGCTGCGTGTTGCCGACGATTCGCTGCGGTCTCGTCGGTTTCGACAACTTGGTTGCGTTAGCCTTGTCATACGGATCGTTCTGTTCACCCGAACTTAAAACAGTTTTATTGACTTTACGCGGCCGGGTTGAGGCAGCGCCTTGAACGACTTCTTTCGAAGAAATCGGTTTTTTAGTCGTTATCGGGTTGGGGACAGAAACCGCAGTGGTCGTTTTAGTCTTAGAAATACGTTCTCTGTCAGGAACAACAACACGGTTGTTTATCCGGTCAAAAGTCTTACGTCCCTCATTCGCTGGGCCAGGCGCAGATGGAATGGTTTTCTGTGAACGATCGCTAATGCGAGCACCATTACCAACCGACCTGTTCGGAGTCTTTGGAATGGCAGCGATAACGGAGGCCCGTTTGTTTTGAATTCTCTCTGTTGCAGGATCAACCCTTAGCGTGTCCGGCTTGCCTTCAACTGATGACGGCAGGGAGTTTGTCTTCCTTTTCGGAACAATCTTGCCTCCCGCTGGCGGGTTGTTCGCCTTATTGGAAATCGGCTCGGTTTTTGCCGTGTTTTTCAGCCCTTTCTTCTCAAGTCCAACTGCAATCCCATTGGCGCTTGGCGTGGATGCTTTTTGTAGTTTTAAACCGGCTACCTGGTTCGAGTTAACCGTTGACAAACCTCCTGCTGTAACCTTCCGCGATGCCTTCTCCGTTTGGGCTTTTGCAACACTTGAAAGATTTGTCTTGGGTGAATTGCCCAACAAGTTCCCTGTTTGTTTTTTCGAGGAAATCAGCGTCGCTTTCGAGACAACTTGTTGTAACGCTTCAACCGCCACGGCCTCCACGGAATGATCCTTGGATTGTTTTTTTGATTTATTAAGCGCTTGGCTGGCGCGCGTCACGATTTCACCAAAAAGTTTAGCCGTTGTATTACCCGGCCTTTTTGATGGTTCTGTTGGCGGTGCATGGTGAAGCGCCCTGCCGGAGACTTTTGTTTTTGATGCACCTTGGCCACTGCTGACAGGCTTGCCACTTGCTGTCGCCGCCTTGACCTTCAACCCGGTCTTCGGGCGAAGAATCTGCAAAAATGAAGCTCTCTTCCCGTCACCGACACCTCCCTTGGCCACACCGGACAAACCGGGTTTGGAGTTCAAACCAAGCTTGGCTTGTGAAGGTAGAAAGCCTCCCAATTTCATGGATTCTGCTCCTGTTGAGTCGACTCCAGGCCTAGTCTGTTAAACTCCTTGAGTATGTCCGAAGCCAGTTTCTGGTCTTCTTCAGGCCCGCTGTTCAACTCGCTGATCAACGCGGCCTGCTCCGTCACTTGCATCAAAAAAAGCAGCTTCGCGCACTGCTTGGCGTCTGCCTCCTGACGCAAAGATATTACAGCATTGGCCGGAGTCATATTCGTGAGAACTTGGGCACGCACACGATAACCGTTCTCCTCCGTTTGCTTGATCAAATTGACTGCATCCAACAGCTTGTCACTCAGATCCTTGCGTGCCTTGGCTATCTCGTTTGTGAGGTTGGATAAGTTGTTCCAGTTCAGACTTAACTCGGTCTCAATTTTGGAGATTCGATCCTCACGCCTCTGCACATCCCCAAGGCGTCTCTGCAACTCAAGCATAAGGGTGTGCACATCGGGGTTATCAAAGGTCATCGCACCTGACGCAACCATGCTTTGGATTTGATCGGCGCTTAAGCGGTTTTCTTCCGGGGTCGATTCAGGGCCATCGAATCTTGTGGTCGGGGTTTCGCTGTGTTTCTGCGTCACATCGTGGAGTGCCGCCTGTGATTGAACCATGGCATCGGCTTTGTCCTTCGCATATTTTTCCAGAACGGGCATAACCCAGAACTCGGTCGCAGCAGCAATGCCTGCGATTATCAGGAGAGCGATGATAATTGGGACAATCAGTTTCTTCATCGGCTATGCATAATTCACCCGCAAATCACTGGCACTCCTCCGAACCATCAACTCGTCCAATTCCTTTTGTTCCTCACTGGAGCATTTTGCCTCATGCTCCCTTAGGCGCTTGGTTTTAATTTTTTCCATGGTTTCCAGTTTTCGCCTGGCAACAATCAAGGCCTTTTGACATGAGTCCACCCTCGCCTGATAGGCTTCAAGGGTTGATTGTCGACTTGTTCTTTCCTGCTCAAGGGAAACCATGAATTGTCGCAACTGAACGATCAACCCTGATTGGGCACCACTCGACATGGCTTCCCGAAAACCTTCGCGGGCCTGCTCTATTCTCTCCTCAATCTGGTCAACATTCTGTTGTTCCCGCTTCAACTGCAACATCTCACGAGCCAAAATGTCGTTTGCCCGATCAACCGCCTCCTGCCGCAGGCGGTGAACGCTTTCCAATGTGAACCGGAATGGCTTCATGTCTGTGCTGTTGCTGGACTCACTGAACGGGATTCACTGACCCCTTCTTTTTGAGGGGGATACGCCTGTGCCAGGACATGACCTAGCTGTTCCCAGTTGGACTCGGCTGTGGGGGTATCATCCACATTTTGTCTCAAAAAACTCATCAGCGGATCGTTGGCACGAATGGACGCATCCACCTTTGGGTTGGAGCCCGGCTGATACGCACCTATGTTAATTAAATCCTGATTTTTTTGGTAAACTGCCAGCAAATCACGTGCTTTCCCGGATCTCTCCAGTTGTTCAGTCGATAGCAACTCCCGGGCCAAGCGACTGTTGCTTTGGAGTATATCGACAGCTGGATAGTGGTTTTGCATGGCCAACTCACGGGTCAGAACCAAGTGGCCGTCCAAGATTGAACGCACTGAATCTGCTATGGGATCGTTCATGTCGTCCCCTTCGACCAAAACCGTAAAAAGCCCCGTAATGCTCCCTGTTTCATCCGTACCGGCTCTTTCAAGGAGACGGGGTAACAGCGCAAAAACAGATGGTGTATAGCCGCGTGAGGAGGGAGGTTCACCAATCGCCAGTCCAATCTCACGCTGGGCCATCGCGAACCGGGTGATCGAGTCCATCATCATGAGTACCTTTTTACCCTGTCTTCGGAAATATTCCCCAATGGCCATCGCAAGGAAGGCGCCCTTGACTCTGGCCAGCGCCGGTTCATCTGAAGTGGCCACCACAACGATGGATTTTTTTCTGCCTTCCTCGCCAAGATCACGTTCGATAAATTCGCGAACCTCGCGTCCACGTTCTCCTATCAAGGCAATGACGTTGACATCCGCATCCCCGCGACTGGCCATCATGGCAAGCATCGTGGACTTGCCCACCCCGCTGCCCGAAAAGATGCCCATTCGCTGGCCGATGCCAATCGGCGTGAACGTGTCGACTACGCGAATGCCGGTCTGAAAGGTTTGATCGATTCGGGCTCGGGTGAGCGGGTGTGGTGCGGATTGTTTTACATTGCTGGATTCAAACCGGGTAGGTGCCGGCAATCCGTCCAGTGGTTTTCCCAATCCATCCAAAACCCTTCCGAGCAGTTCCTCTCCGACCGGTGTCCTCAGTGAAGACCCGGTGGCGAGCACCTCGCACCCCGGATAGATTCCCTCCATTTGGCCAAGCGGCATCAGGAGCAGGTTTTGATTTCTAAAGCCGACCACCTCGGCCAAGATTCCGTCTGGATTGTTCGCCGACTCCAGTTTGCAGATTTCACCAATCGCAGCCCTTGGCCCTTTTGACTCGATGACCAGGCCGATGATTTGAACAACCTTCCCTCTATGTTGAACCAGTTTAAGATCTGCCAACCCCGACTGAACGCGTGCGATCAGTTTGGAGCCAATCAGTTCATCATTGGCCGGGTGGGTCATGCTGTTACCGCCTGCTTGAGCAGGTTGGCCTTTGTTTCCCTCCGCGCATCCACTATTCCGTAATGGGTCTCCAGCAAGCATCCGCCACGCGTGACCTCGGAGGATGCCTTGAATAAAACTTTCTCAGCACCATAAGATTCGTCCAGCAACTCTGAATCCCCCTTTGTCAGCAACTCCAAATCCTCCGCGTGCAGAAGCACAACGATCTCTGCATCTTTTTCGGCCTTGGCCAAGGCGTCCTTCACGACACTCTCCACCATAGTCTTGTCTATCGGCAAACCGGCCACGATTTTCATGGCAATGTCTGCGGCAAGGTTGATGACATGTTTCTCCAGCGACTCGAGAATCTTGGGCACCTGCCCCCCAAGGTCACTCCTGATTTTATTGCAAAAATCTGCGAGCTCCTTGTCTTTCTTGGTCGCATACTCTGCCTTCATCAGGTCGAGTTGTTGCTCGAGGTTGGCCTCAGCCTCCTTTTTCCCCCGCTCGTATGCTGCCTGTTCCGTTAACTGAAGATCCTCCCGGGAGAGAACCTCCACATGCCGGAAAGGCGAACTCTCACTTGAAATGCGCACATCTTTCAGGGTGCCATTCGGCTCCTCAACCAGATCCCCTTTTTGTTGCTCCGCCAACTCGATCATCGTTTCGTCAGGATAATTCCAGTTCCCCGGAGTCCTCCATTTCCCGTATCACCCCCACGACGGATTCCTGGGCTGCATTGATATCCGCCAGCTTCACCTTGCCCAGGTTTTCCATCTCCTCCCGGACGCTTTCAGCAGCCCGTTTGGACATCGCGCCAAGCAGGGCTTCCCGGACGCGGTCGGTGGCGGCGATCAAGGCCAAGGGGAGTCTGTCGGCATCCACCTGCGTCATGGCTTTCTGCAACACCCGGTTGTCGAGATCCGCCAAGTCGTCGAAAGTAAACATCTTGGACTTGATCTCCCGGACCAAGTCAGGGATTCGCTCATCCATGTTGTTCAGGATTTCATCCCGGGAGTCCTTGGCCATGTTTTTGAGCAGCGATGCGGCTGATTGGTATCCCCCCGTCTGGTTTAGCGAGCGGGTGATCTTGTCGCCGATCTTCTTGGACAGTGTCCGCCCGACGGTTTCGACCACCTCAATCGGGGTGGGCTCCAGCTTGGCCAAGCGCTCAACGACCGTCTCGCGAATTGATTCCGGAAGACGAAGGAGCACATCCCCCGCCTTGGCCGGCGGCAGGTAACTCAATACAAGGGATATGGTCTGTGCCTGCTCTTCCTTGATAAGGTTGGTGATGCCAAGCGGATCCATGTCGATGATCTGCTGCATCGCAGCCACCGAGGTGCGACTCATCGAGACGCGGCCGATGATCTCCTCTGCCTCGAACATGCCGACGGCCTTCTCGAGCACTCTCTTCGTGTAATCCTCACTCCCCTCCAGGGAGGAGATGGCCTCGACAGCCATCTCAGTGTACTCCCGAAGAATTTTCTGCTGCTCATCCAAGTTGAGCATGGGCAGGTTGGCCATCTCCGCGCACACCTGCTCGCGCTCATTTTTGTCGAAAGTCTTTAGGATGATTCCCGCTGCGTCCTCCCCCAAAAGGATCAACAACGCGGCTAGTTTCTGAACCGGGGATAAGCTGGTTTTTTTTATTGTCGATGCTGAAGCCATTGCACATCAGATGTTATCATCAGATTCGTTTTCGGACAACAGCCAACTCCGGGCCGCTTGGCTCATCTTATCCGGTTTCTCGGCAATCAAATCCTTCAGAACCTCAACGGTCACTCGTTCGGGTTGTTTCGTGCCAAGCCCGAAGTCCATCACCAGTTTCTTCTTCTCTTCAGTTATCATTTCCACTTCGTCCTCCTCCTGTTCCTCCGCAGGAGCCTCATCCGGGGCGAGCGCTTGGCCTGGGACCGGGGCAGGTTGACCCGCCGGTGCAGGGATCCCCGCGCCTGCCGTGATGGCCGCCCCCTCGGTGGCCAAGCGGTCGGCCATCAATTCTCCAACCGTCATTCCGGTAGGTATAAACTCCTCGCTCGTGTTCTTGAATGTCCGCACCACGAGACACAGCCCGCCAACCAGCAGGACGATGTACATGAATGTCTTCCCCATGTCCCAAATGCGGGTCCAAAAATTACTAGAGCTAACTGCGGCAAGCATTTGGTCTCTCTCGGTTGTGTCAAAGCGAACCGGCTGCACCTGCACTTTGTTCGTATCCGTTACATACGACCCCAAGGCGAGCACAGCCGCACGATGCAGACTGGCCACCAACCCAACCGGCGGGTTGGTGATGTTGACAAAAATGGCAGCGTTCAACTCCTTGATTTGTCCGGGCAGCACCACCTTGTTGGTCGTGCTCCTCGAGACGGCATATTCTGATAATGTATCCTGTTTCAAGTAATCAACCTGGTTGGTTGACCCGGCAGGAATCTGTGTGTTGGCACCGCCGGTTGCGATGTTGGGGGTCACCCCGGCTGGCCCGCCCGGCTTGGCCACCGGCTCGGATGTTCGTTCCGTGATTACATTCTCGGTCTTGATGGCCTTCGCCAACGGATCGTATATTTCCTGTGTGATGGTCTCGGAATCCGTGTTGATGTCGGCCGAAACTCTCGCCACCACGTTTCCTGTTCCCACAACCTTCTCAAGCATGGTCTCCACCTTATTACCCAGATAATTCTCCAGTTCCTGCTGGGCGCGTAATCGGGACGAGGTGACGGCAATCAGAGTTCCGTCCTCATCGTGAACGGACAGGACATTCCCGGTGCTGTCCACCACGGAAACATGATTCAGGCTCAGTCCCTCAATCGAGTTGGCGACCAGCATCTGAATTGCACTGACGGTCTCGGAGGAGGGGCGACTCATTCGCCGCATGGTGAGGAACACGGATGCCGTGGCGTGCCGCCCCGGGTCGATGAGCAATCGGTTTTCAGGGCTCACGATCATGACACGAGCTGAATCCACCCCGTTGAATTTGGCAATCGTGCGCGCCAGTTCCCCCTGTACGGCCCGATTGTAGTTGGCATGCTGCATGAAGTCAGACATGCCGAGCGTGTTCTTGTCCAGCAACTCATACCCAATCCCCTCCCCCTTGGGTATCCCCTGTGTCGCAAGTTGCATCCGCATCTGGTGCACCTGCGATGAGGGCACGTAAATGGCACCCCCTCCTTGGGTTATCTTGTATTTTACACTGCTTGAATCCAATGCCTGGGTGACCCGCCCAGCCTCCGCGGTATCAAGGTTGCCGTACAGGAGCGAGTAGTCCGTTCTCCCGCCCCATATGATCACGGCGATCAACCCGGCAACGACAGCGAACCCCGCCGCCATCACCGTAACTTTTTGATTCAGGCCAAGCTCGTTCCATATGCCGGCCAACTGCTTCAGTAATTCCTTGATTGCTTGCATCCTTGCCTGATTTTATTCGGGTTCCCTTTTACAGCCCCATTGACATCAATTCCTTATAGGACTCCAGCAGCTTGTTTCGCAGTTCCACCATCATGGCGAAAGCGACGCCAGCCTCCTGAAACTCGATCATCACCTGGTGCAAGGGCACGTTCTCACCAGCCAGTATGGCGTGCAGGGAGTTACCCATTTGCACGTGCTTGTCGTTCACCTCGTGGACGAATTTACCCAGCACATTGTCGAACACGCCCTCCGCAGCCGGCTGAGCCTGCGTGACAGACGCAGGCGTGGCCGCCGGGGAACCGGGGCCGACTTGGCCAAGCTGGGACAATTGTTGGCTGAACTGGCCGCCCATGGCGTTCATCTGGTCAGCCATGGCTCCCATCGCCTCGGCCTTGGCCAAGTGGGCCTCCATCATGCTGGTTGACAAGGGGCTGGTGTTGAGTGAAACCGACTGCATTTTCGCTTTTTAAATCAATTATTTGCCCATGTTGATGGTTTGCATGGCCAAGGTTCGCGAAGTCCTGATCACGGCCATGTTCGCCTCATAAGCACGTGAAGCGGAAATCAAGTCAGCCATTTCCTCATGGATGTGGACGTTGGGATATTTCACCATGCCGTTCTCGTCCGCATCAGGATGGCCGGGTTGATGCACTTCGCGGAAAGGGCGTGAGTCCTCGATGATTTTAGTCGCCTGCACCTCGGACAAGTTATTGTTTGGCAAATCGCTGTTTCGTCCCATTTGCTTCCTAAGGATCGAGTCGAAATGAACCAATTGACGCCGGTACGGCTCGCCGTTCTCGGCCTTCGTTGTGTTGGCGTTGGCGATGTTCTGGGAGATGACCTCCATGCGGATGCGTTCAGCGTGAAGGGCTGATGCGCTGCTTTGTAAGCCTGGGATGAGATCCATCGTTTAACCGTTTATTGCACCCTGCCAGTGATGGCGGACTTGATTTTGTTTAATGACCGCCCAAGAACCTGAAGGGCGAACGTATGCGTCAGAGTGTTTCTCTGCAGGTGCAGCAACTCTTCCTCCATCTTGACCGTATTGCCGTTCAACGCATCCGGAACAGCGGTGCTATCCACCTCAATTCGAGGGCGCAAACGGGCCAACTTCGAAACATCACCCGAACTGAGAGCCTTCTCCAGTCGCGCGTCGAAATCAGCGTTGACATCGATCCGCTTGTAGTTGGGGGTCTCAAGATTGGCGAGATTACTGGAGATCGCCTGATGCCTCAAAACAGCTGCGTCCAGCGTTTTTTTTAGGGCAACATAGGATTCTCTGGCGTAAATTGCTTCCAGCATTCCGGACGTCAGGCAGCATCCTCCATGCCATTTTGTTTCAAGCTGTTGCCCACCACTTTGTTAACTTCACCCAAGTCAAGCCCCAACAAATGGTGAAAACTCAACTGAACCTTACCCACTCAAAACAACCGTAAAATGCTAACCTTGGCCCGAGACTAGCTTTCATTCTGACCGGTGCCCTGCCTGCCAACTGCGGAGCACATTGCAGAAAATGCCTTACAGCCGCGAAAATAAGACCACTCGCCGGTCCCTGAAGCAATCCGCCGGATTGCTAACGGGATGGCTGTCGCTTTTCTGCCTGCTGAGCCCTTCCGCCTTACAGGCAAACGACCCGTCAACCGAAATTCAACCAACAAAAACCGCGCCAAAAGGGACGACATTGGCTGAGTGGTTGAAAAAAAAGAACGAGGGGTGGGCCGCCTACAACCTCGGTCGGGCTTACCATCTGGGAACACACGGAGTAAAAAAGAACGAAATCAAGGCTGCAGAATTTTACCAGATCGGCGCCGAAGCCAACTACGCCAAGGCACAGGCAAACCTTGGCTAT
>Ga0066376_10000766_pt1 | contig 30296 bp, 50 predicted proteins | sample Knorr_S15_td_Bot_FD_77009 | JGI IMG/M metagenome (GOLD analysis project Ga0066376, IMG submission 77009) | Marine microbial communities from Southern Atlantic Ocean transect - Knorr_S15_td_Bottom_ad_5009_LV_A | ecosystem: Environmental > Aquatic > Marine > Oceanic | place: Southern Atlantic... | reverse complement strand
CGGTCCACCGGTGCCGCTCATGGTGAACGAACATAAATTGCAGCCTGTTTTACTGGCGTAGCTGCTCACGCCAGGCGCGAAAGCGTTGGTTCAAAACTGATGATCAGGTTTGAACGCATTAATTTGAGCGGTATGCCTGCCCGTTTGCACCCTCAGCGGTCATCGACATGAAGTCACAAACGTTATGGCCATAATATCGACCCACCCCCTCCAGGTCAACCGTATTTTTAACTTTTTTGTTGTTAAATTTGCTTGCTTTACCGCCCCGTTTTAGCAATAATAACCACTCACACACAAGCACAGAGAGACTCTCATGAAAGTAACCAGCATGAACTTCTTACCCATTGATACACTTACATCACTGGTTGATATCAACACGCTGCCGGCAACCCCATTTAAAGCCACGGTAACGGTTACCACTGACACGGATGGCAACCCTGCACAACTAGCAGACATCGCCACCTTTAATGACAGCGAGCAAGCTGAATGTATCACCTGCCTTGAAGAGCCTGTCACAGAAAATGACGACGGCACATTAACGTACCAGGCTATACTCTCTGTCCGCACACTCGAAGATGATGACGGTTGGCCAGTAGGCTCTATCATTTTCGCGACGGGTGGCGAGCAAACCGCACCACGACTCCCGGGATGGCGCGTACAGCGCACTTTTTACCGCTGCGTACTCGGCACACCCGCTGGTGAAGCATGGAAGAACGGGGCGGGCAGCGTCGTGATTGACCGCAAAACGCAGGAAGCCATCAAGCTCAACTACACCAGTAAAGGCTTGAGTGATTTTGACCTGAACAGTGAAATCATTGCTGAGGACGAGGACACCATCACCGTCACCTGCACAATGGCTAACGGCGGCTGCAATATCTCGCACGCCATCCGGTAACTTTATTTTTCACACGGGCGGCATCCCCGCCCACGCACAGGAGGCTTTATGCCAGAACAGCAATACCAGGTGTCTACCCGTAAATGGCAGCGCGAATTTAACGAAGGATTATTCCGTGTCGAACTGGAGTCTATTGGCGAAGGTTACAACGGGGATTTTGACCCCTCCGACCCTAACGATGTTGAGCTATTGCGCTTCAGCGTTGATCAGCGCGAAACGCTTGATGACGATTGGACCGGCGTGGAAAACGCGAGCTACTGCACCGAGCTGCCGGCTGATATCGATGATGAAACCGCAGAGAAAGCACTGACGAACATCATTGACGCTGCCGGTGACGCGCTCCGGGAAGGCACGCACAAAAGATTGTGCGAAAAGCTGTCTTGGATGAGTATTGAGTCACTCAACAAACAGTGATCCTGCTACAACCTGAAAAGGCCCATTTATGTGGGCCTTTTTCTTATTCTAACCCTCTTTTTTTGTTTTAAATAACCCACCATTTTGACACGACGCCTCTACATTTGGCGTGTTTTTTGCACTAAAACATCATCCAACTTTAAAGCAAGGAAGAGTGTTTATGTTATTCGGGAAAAAGAACAAAACGATTTTAGCGTTCGCTTCAATTCTAACAAGCAGCCTAACTTTCTCTGCAAACGCGGAGCTGGTAAATAGCGTTGATGACAACAGCAATGTCACCGTCATCAACACAGCCACAGGGGTGGAATGGCTCTCTTTTGAGGCGACAAAAAACATGACGTTTAATGAAGTGTTGTACGCCATGGAAAACACTGATATTTTTTCTGGGTGGCGACTCCCCACCGAACAAGAAGTGGCCCGCTTGATGGAGACATCAATTGGCAGTAACGGGATTGATGTTTATGTTGAAAACGCGACGTATCGTAGTGGCGATGTAAGAAACCCTCTTTTTGATTATATAGACGCATTCCGCGGAGGGCTGACTACACGTCCAGCAACTACAACAGTCGCCGGGCACTACCTTCGCGAAGATGGAACGCTCCAGGCGGCAGGCTCTTACCTCAATGGTAGCAGCTATCTTTACATGCTTGGCATGAACTACGACAACAACTCATCCCAATTGAAAACAGGAGATCCCGACAAGGTTTACAATGACAAACCTTTTTATTGGACTGGAACATACCTAATTAGCATCAGCGCGCCTATTTATGGCACTGTAACACCAGGCTATGAAAGATATATGAAAGCAAATGACGTAACATCTCCACTAACCGGTGGTGCACTTGCGTTTATGGTAAGCGGTTTACTCTTAGTCCGACGCGCATCAACAAAATAACATAACACGAAATCCCAAAAGCCCGGTTTTCCGGGCTTTATTTTTTCTTTTTTAATTTATCTTTTTTGTTGTAATTAATTACCATTTTGATATGATACCTGTACACACACAACACAGGTAATCATCATGCAAGACAACACTATTTCACCCCGTTCACTGACGCTCGTGCTGGTCCAGCGAGATGCTAACACGTCGCAGGACACCATCATCAACGCCTACGAAGAGCAGGAACAGTTGCAGGCGACTTTTGATGTCGAACAATACCGCAAACACGGCGGTGCTGACCATTTTCATCTGGCCAGGCTGGTTGCGGTTGACGAACAGGCTATGCGCACCACCGCAAGCAGCGACACCCCCGTGGTTTACATCTCCAGCGCCATGGCTGAAGCTATTTTCAGGCTGAATATCGGCCTGCAACGTGTTGTCGACCCGGCTGATGGCAAAACCACGTCTTACATTGGTGGTATTATCAATGCCGGCGACATCCATTACGAGGAAGCGTTTCACGCTCTCACACTGGCATACCGCCGCGCTGCTGGCGACTCCATTAGTCACGGCAACTTCGTCACGCTATGCGAAGAGGCAGAGTCTGAACTGTGTGATTTTTTGGTTCAGGCTAACATTGCAGGTCAGGTCCACGTAAAATACACCGGCGATTCAACCCCCAACGCACTGTTTGTTTCCCGCTTCTTAGCTGACGGCCTGATTGCGCAGGGGTTTGACCTGAAGGAACACATTGATGGTGAAGGCGAATGCCCTGACGCTATCGAAGGGGTTGTTCATATCGAATGTGATGATCAGCTCAATTTCGAGGACCTGACAAACTACGTCTTCGAACAACATGGCTACACCGGCACGCCGTATGCAATTGATGACAGCGAGGAAACCCGTGACATCATGTGCGAACTGAATGCATTCCGGACCTCACTTTATGCTTCTTACCAAAAACGGATCAACGTTTACTGGGAATAGTTTTTGCACAGAAATAAAGCCTTTAACCGGGCTTTATTTTTACTTTTTTGTTGTTTTTATTAGTGGGTTTTGCGATAATAACAACCTCACACAACACAGGAATATCCGTTATGCCAAAGCAACACACTTACGCATCAGCTGTCGACCAGGCAATGGAAAACGCGTCAAACGTTCTCGGTATGGTCAACCTGCTGCAAACCCAGCTTAAAAAAGACATGGACACCATTCAAGCCTATCAGCGCCAGATGACCCCGCACCAAATGAGCGACATGATTGCAGAAATCGAGTCTTCGCTGGTGGTAGAGGGTAAAAAACCGCTTAACCAAATGTACGACAATCATATGGTTGTCAACAACACCGTTATTGGCCTGTTTAACGCCGAGCCTGGCAACTTTTTGACAGTCAAACAACATGACGACTACGACATTAATGGTGATCACCACTATGATAAGTTCGTGTTTCGTTTTCAGTCTACTAAATCTGACGACGTGCTGGAAGCTACCGTGTTTATCATGACTGTTCACGCAGGCTTTGATGATAAAGAGGTCGTACCCGCGGATCGCTTCTCTGAACGTCAACGCGTGATGCGTAATAACGATGACATCACAGAATCACAGGATACGCTGCTCAGTTCCTTAACTCAGCTGGCCATTGAAATCAAAGAAGGTAACATTGTAATCCCGCGTATGGTCAGCGACAAAGAGTATGAAGCAGCAAACGCCAGCGTTAATGCCATTGCCGCCAAACTGGTAGCAGCCAACCCAACCAAATAACCATGCTCTTATGACACCCGGCGACCCGGGTGTCGCAAGCAGGAACAATTATGCCAAAGACAAAGCAGTTCGACATCAAAATGACCAACGGTCACAGCCTGTACCTTCGCAACAAAGAGCGTGGGCGACTTGAACGCGTAACGCATATTTGCAAAAGCGACCAGCACGAACCGGGTGCAATGGTCCGCGAATTTATCACCAGCGGTGAAGACACACTTAGCGAGCCTTCCTCCATGCGGCCCGGGTTTCAAATCGCACCTTTATTCGTCCTTGTTGAAAATAAAGGGCTGTTCCCGGTTGCCTGGCGCTGTGATTCTAAAAAAGAAGCTGAAGGCACAATCCGTCTGTATGAAAAAGAGGCGAAGCATACCGTTATCGACATCATCGAAGCCACGCCGGTAACCGGCGCGGAATACCTTGTCGCTGAAGATTTGGACATAGGTTATTAAAAGAGGATACCTTTATGCCACGCATGAAAAACACACCGAAAACGGCAGAGGCAGCAAACGCACTTGCCGGTACGCGATGGGCTATCGGTAATGACGAGCGCATCATCACCCGGGTTGAGAATGCCGAAATCAGCAAATACGACAATGTTACCGTGTTTGCTGATATTTACTGGCGCAAACCGGATGGAAAAGAGCGCTCAACCCCTACCGCGCTTACACAATTCAGAACCTGGCTAAACAAAGCAGAACAGGTTGACTATTAACTGCAAGCCAATACTCAGCGACAATCTGCCGGGTTAAGCCGACCTTTTCGTCTTAACCCCAGCCCTGTCATCACCATTGCCAACATGGCCGCCGACCATGGCGTACTTACGTTGGCATACGGTGAATTCGGGTTGTTTTGGTTGATTGATGGATCGTTTACTGAGGACAGTGTAAGCCCGCCGTCAGAAACAAGAAACACACCGGTTGAGCTGCTCACCGAGTCGGCATCAAAACCATACCGATCTGTACCATTCATGTAGTACATCGCAATGCTCGTACCGCCATTTCTTTCCCGGACAGTGCCGCTTACCACCACGCCTTCTGCCGCCTCAAAAAAACCTTTCGAAAAAGCATAGTTATACTTCCCGTCCTGGTACTCTGTGAGACCCATCGTCACAATAAAATCTGTCGTCACCGATAAATAGGCTGTTCTGGCATCGGTCCTTAAATAGTCACCGCCATTTAAAGGGATGCTTGCGAACCATTCGCCTATCATGTTATCGACTTCGCTTTCAGTCGGCAATCGCCATCCTTCGAGTTCGCCACCATTCAAACTCGCTTTAACCTGATTGAGACTCATACCAGTGGTCTCATCAAGGCGCAACCATTCAAGGCCGCTTTCTTCGTGCAACACCACCCTGTTGTCACCTTCCTCGATATAATCAACCTTCACGAAACCTGCATGGGCCGACATGCTGAAAAGGCCGCATGCCAATACTGAGGCTATCCCTAATTTTCTCACAACGTTCTCTCCATCTTATTTTACTTCCCCGGCAACAGGGGCAATTTACAGGTTAGTTCTATGCAATTATGCTGCCAAAAAAACACGCAACCCGAATGAATTACGTCACCAATTTAAACTTTTTTGTTGTAATTTTATGTGGGTTTGCTATTCTATCCCTACACACAAACACAGGGTTAAAACCATGAAAGACATCAAACCAAACGGCACTATTCTTAACAATGTACAGGCCAGCATCATTATTATCACTGATGCATTTAACGGCAAAGATGAGCCACACCAGCTTGTTATCTCCCGCCATGAAAAAGGCTTTACGCTTATTGCATCAAGTCTGTCAACCGGCGTAGATCATGCGCTAAGTGACAAAACCGACGTATACAGCAACCCTTACGGCGAAATGCTGCGTCTGACGAACTATGCGCTTCCTGTTACCGAACTCAAAAGACTCTCCAATTCATCATTTAACGGCATGGTCGTGTTCAACATGTCTTCGTCTTCCATGCGGGAAGCGTCTCAGAGTTACCAGAGAGAGTCCGTGTTTAATCTCAATGCGATCAGTGACGATATCAGTGACAAGTATCAAGATCCCTACTTTTACGACTCGGAGCACCAAGAGTTTATTCAGGATGTATTACGCCGCGCTTGCGCTATTGGGGTGATTGACTCATTCGATGAGCCGGTATGCCGCCCTGAAGACGTTGCACCAAGAATGGTGTCAGCAGGTATGAACGAAGCATGGGCATATTCGTCTGAACGAAATGGCTTTAAAAATCTTGTGTCTAATGTACAAAAAGCACAAGCACTGAACGCCAAACGCAGTGCACCTTTTACGTACTAAGAACAGCACTTCCCACTATGCCGCCTGCCAGGCGGCTACATTCACACACTGGAGAATAACGTGAAATCAGAACGCACACGCAAAATTGAAGAAATTACCGCCGCAGTAAACGCAGAAGGTGAAAAGGTGACCTTTGATCAGGTCGAGCACTGGGTTGGCTCAGACGCGAGCCTAGAAACCATTGATGAATACCTTTACGGATTGTCTGTCGAGGATGGAGATGACCGTGACGAAGCGCCGCTTGGCCCTGAAAATGTCGATGATATCCTGTCGCTATGGCGTGATACACACGATGAAGTCGAGTGATCACCAAATGGACACAAAAGATACCGCCTGATGGCGGTATTTTTTTACCTGTCACTCGGCATTATCCGGCATTCACAATTAACACATGCCGCCGTTCCTGCACAAAAAAACCGGCATAATGCCGGCTTCGCTGTTATGCAATTTTAGCTTAGATTAGCGATGGCATTACTGACCATTTCGCCGTTATTTCACATTCCAGATCGTCAGCAGGCACTTTTGCGACCTGACCGGTATCAAGGCAGTAAACCTCGATGCGTTGGTTTTTATCCTGTGCAATACGCAACGCCATACCTTTTACACCAGCACGTTTAAAGGGGAGTGGTTTGTCTGTGCTGCTTTTCACGTAAAACAGTTTCAGGGTGGTCATGTTCAGTGAAATCACCTCCCCGGCTTCCATGCTGCTCACAAAAGCGATAGCAGGCACATCCTCTGCCTTGTGGTAGCGTGAACAGGCATCTTTGCTGTCGTCCACCTGAAACAGGCGCACAGCGAATGGTGTGCTGTGTAACTCATACGTCATGCCTACTGCTATGATGGGGCTGATTGTTTCTATAATTGCCATGTTGAATTGCTCGTGTGTGTTTGTGATAATTCAATTATACACCAACGCTTATTGTTTACAACAAAAAAGCTGACAATATGCTCATGTTTTTTACAACAAAAAAGTTGACTCGTGTTGGCTTTTTAGCGACAATACCTACTCACACACAAACACAGGATAGAATCATGCCTCTACCACCATATACTCCCCCTACGTTAAAACCCGTTCTTCATGGCGCGGAAGCCTTCGAGGAAACACTCGGTCGCACAGAGATTTTTGAGGGCGACGACGGTGAATGCGAGCTGGTTATTGTCAACCAGGTAACCTGCATCTCCCCTGATGCTATTCAGGCGCTTTTTGATGCCGGCTTTACACAGGAAGCAAACAGCCTTGTACTGATGCAAACCGCATTGAATGCACGCGACCACGTGGTAAGCAGCGGCGAGTAATTTCGCCGCCCTTGCACTCACTACCGGAGAACACCATGCCAGCAAGAAAAAATTTCGATATCGCGCTTGAACTCATCAAGTGCATCAACATCAACAATCGCACACGCGACTTTGACCTCATCACGTCTCAAAAGGGTATTCGTATCGATAATGCCCGCCGCATCTCCACTGGCAACATGCATAAGCCTGCCGCAGATGATGCTGCTGATGAAATGTACGAGATTTACATGACGCTGAAGGATGATGTTTTCGACAATCGCCTGAAAAGCAATCCGGAGGGCACAAGTAAACGCCTGTTAGCCAGCCTTGATCGCTATCAGAATTTCAGAGTGCTGTCACCCGACACCCACAGCGACCTTGACTATATTGACATGCTGCGCCGTTTCTACACGGAAGAGAGCCAATACACTGTAATCCTGTTTGACGTTTATAAGGATTAAGGGGCGCATCACCCGCCGCGCCTGGACTCACAAAATAACGAAAAAATAACCACCGTTTTTTACACTTTTTTGTTGTAATTTTCGGTGGTTTTGCTATTCTAACCCTACACACAAACACGAGGGTTACCCCATGACACAAACACCACTTAGCGCACACCGCGCACCTGCTACCATGACCTGTGTATTCATGTCTGAACATCAAACCGGCTGGGACATCTACATGGATGCCAACGGTAAACTCTGGGCAGTAGCGATTGATGAGGGGCGACAGGACTCGGCTTATGGCGATATGGCCCATGTGCGCCGCCTGATGTCTAACGGTTATTTCAGCGCCATTGCCACTGAAGCCGGATTAGAAGCCCTGTCAGGGTACTGTACACCGTTACCGGATGATTACTTCACATCGGTTGCACGCTATACACACCTGCGAGAAACCTCACCTCACCACCATTTCCGTGTATGCAATTACGTACCGGCATACGCCACACCTTTACTGCCTGGCGATAGCTTCAAAGCAGCGGCCTGATCCGCATCCTGTATATTTTTACGTTTTGTTGTAAAAGCTTGCGTTGTACCTCAGTTGAGGTACAATGTAATAACTAAAGACACACAACACGGGACAACATCATGTCACAAAATCAAACACCATCTACCACGCACACTAGTCTGTCAACGCTGTCACTGCACGACTTTTACCTGATCGCCAAATCAGTTTCAGGAAACAAAAATAACATGGTCAATGTTATGCGCGAAGGAGCTGAGATTCGCATGAAAGAATTCAACCTCGATCGCATTGAAATCGCACGTGCCGCCGCGTTGACAGTATCCGATCCTAAAACTCACTCCATGCTTCGCGGCATCAAAAACCAGTGCGGCGTAGAAGTGATGAAAACACTTACTCCTGAATCCAGCGCAGTCGTCCTGTTTGGCATAACCATTCGTGATCATGCCATCAAATCAGAATCGCTCGGAAACTTCCTTACTGCGGTGTCAATCCGCAATGAAGACATCGCAAAAATTTACGCAAAAGAGGCGTCAGCAGCATGAACGAAACTCAGAATAAAACCCTCACCGTAGGAAACTGGACGCTTGCCATTGCCAGCACAGATCCGAACAACATCAGGTTTACCAATGCTGAATTTGACCTCTTCACGCTGGTGGCTACGCACAGCAGCAATACGCCGGTGGTTGACACCGAACAGGAAACCGGTGGCGATGACGAACTGGGATACCGACTCACCGCCCTGGCCATTGAGCGGCAGTACGATGACGAAGGCGAAGCCCGCCTTGATCCTGAGTATGGCACATTGATTTCCTTCGGTGTAAAAGTGGATATCATCGTTGATAGTGATGAACACCTTAACCTGTACATCAAGCCTGCAAAGGAAGGCGATGACGTCGAACAACACGCCCTGACCAATGGCACGGAGCATTCGCCCAGTTGCGATCTTGAACTGGAACTCACCACCAGCAATTAACGTATCAACACCGACAATTCGCCCGTTCCCACGGGCGAAAAATTGCGCCCACACCTGCCCATTTTATAACTTTTTTGTTGTAACTTTGGCGACTTTCTGCCATAATACGCCTGTACTCACACACAAACACAGGATGACTTATGGACACTCCCATTTTCAACCCGTTCAATCCCGACACGGCGATTGAATCACCACTGATTGTCACCGTGGACATTGAATCCACAGACACCGCCGTTACCAGCAAAGTGCTGACCATCGGCGCAGTCGCCGGCAATATTCTCACCGGTGACGTTCTGGGTGAGTTTTATCAGCGTATTGACCTCAATAGCCAGCCTGAGCGCACCAGTTCACAAAGCACGCTGGATTTCTGGCAGGACATGCTGACGCAGTTCCCGCTTGCTCACAAAGAATGCTTCGATCCAACCCTTGAACGGGTGTCCCTTGAAACGGCATTGACCGGTTTCAATGATTTTGTGACCAGTATGGGCAAGTTTGCTCCGGCACACATTCAGGACGATAAGCGCCGCGACAATATCCACGTTTACGGCAATGGCCCTGAGTTCGACAACGCCATTCTGACACATGCTATGGACGCAATGGGGATGCGCACTGCATGGAAATACGGTGCAAACCAGAGCCTGCGTACCGCGGTCAGCATGGGGCGTTTGTTACTGGGCATCGACCCTAAGTACACCCTTAAATTCACCGGCGAAAAACACCACGCGCTACATGACGCCCGTCATGAGTGGGAATTCCATCGCCATATTATGAAGGCTTTCATGGAGCGCCTTGGCATCACTATGGCAGAAAACAACACGAAGGTGGCATCATGAGTATTGATCGCAAGTACGGCAAGGCATGCACCAACGCCTCTGTAAAAATCCACAACGCATGGAAAAAGGTGCTGTCGTCTGATTTCGCTGACAAGGAATACGCCGCTTTTGAGAAGGCATGTGCTGACAGCATCCTGTCAAAAGAATCTATCGACAAGATCACCGACTACACATCGGTTACGCCTGCTGGCAAAGTTAGGCAGATTGATTTTGTGCAATTTGGCGTCAAACCTGGCGCTGTCGTATAACCTGGCCGCGCACCAGCAACAGGCAGTGGTTGTTGCCATTTTGGAAAACACCACTGCATACAACGACGCTTGCGAGAAACGAACACAAAAAAGCCGCTCATTGAAGCGGCTTTTTTCCTGTTCTCATGCGAGGTTTACACTGTGGTTAATTCACGTCCCACGTCACATCCTCGGCGTTCTCACCGTCATCATCAACATAAACGGCGTCGACCTTCGTGTAGTCACTGTTAAAATGCCATGTATCCAGTGTTTTGCCGTTATGGGTAGCGGGCGGGTGGTAATACGTTGCCATGATATTCTCCTGTGTGCTGACCATTTAATGATAGCAAAAATCACCATTTTAACAATGAATATTTTAACTTTTTTGTTGTTTATTACGTTGCATTTAGCGCTCCCTCTGGCATACTGAACACACCTATATAAACACCACGGACAATCAACATGTACATTCTTATTTTAACGCTCGACACGTCCTCAGGACCTTTTATTCATCACATCCCGGGATTTACCAGTAAGGTGGCATGCGAAAGCGCGGGAGATAAATGGCTAAAGGACAATCCCAGCGGTTCTGCAATCTGCGTTCCCCAATCATCGCGAGGCTAAAACCGAAACCCGCAATCGCGGGTTTTTTTTGCTTTTTTGTTGTAGATATTGTTGCAAAACAAGCCCATTGTGGCATACTGTTCCTACACACCAACACAGAGATTTCCCCATGGAACACATTGACAACATCTTTACCACCAACATGCCGTCCTGCCGTTATGAAGTAGGCGATCGTTTTTTTAAGCTTGAGACTGTTGTCACGTTACCGGTCCTCAACCCGGAAGACCAAAGCCTGAATGTAGCGCCGGTTATCAACCAAAAACAGTACGAAATATTTCGTCAGGCCACGGACGATAATCGTGACTTTTTCGCGGCACAGCTGAATCATAACAATCAGCTAATAATAGGCTCTCTGGCCACCTTCAGTATGAATGATATTGATGATATTCAGGTGTACAAAGAAACAACAATCCACGGCCTTCGCTATCGTATCATTGCGCACGCCAACGCCGCTGATGATGGGAAGCTTGATAAGCTTAGAGACGACATCAGGCAGGTTGCCCTTAAGAAAACCAAAGACCTGATCCTGGCGCAAGCGCTGCTTTTGTCTGAACTGAGTTACGCACTATACAGCAGCGAACATACCGACGGGAAACCGCTGCCAAAAGACACAGGCACCACCTATATCTTCGCAGACGAAAGGAAGCCATGAGAATAAATAAAAAGGCGACTCTATCCGTTTTTTTTATTCGCTCGCTTTAACTTTTTTGTTGTAATCGTTTCGGTGTTCTGGCACAATATCTTTTATCGGTTTACATACCGGCAACACCAAAATACTACACACAAGGAAAACCTATGACTCAAGCGAAACAGACACCTGTCGCTATGGCAGAGCACAATCCGGAATTATACCGCCAAATCATAAGCTCACTGGACAGTATTAACCAGCGTCTTGGCTGGATGTTAGGTAGCGGGCGCACATTGACCAGCACGTCAACCAATACCATCCGCAATATGATGAAAAAAAACGATGAGCGCATCGCTGTGTTTACTGATAAGCTGGAAGATGCAGGTGAGCCGATATACAACGTTACCCTCCTGGCCGTTCCGCAAGCACAAATCATCTGTCCTGACGAGCGTTTTAAGACACAAAGTGAAGAGGTTCACTTTATGCAGCAGCTTGAGTTGCGCATGCGCGAAGTACACAGCGCTTACGCCGGACTTAATGAGAAAGGTGATGTCATCCCCGACCGTAAGGAAATCCCCTTCTCGCTCGATTTTCTTATTGGGCATATTCGTTCAATAAAATTCTACATACAAGCGCTCTAATGCGCTTGTACAACAACGCCTGAGAGGTTACCTCTATGCATGAATGCGAACAGGTAAAAGTCACCGGCAAGTGTGACGCAGGATGCGGCGCAGACGCCACCCAATGGTACGGAAACACCGCGGTTGCCACTTGTGGCAAGGCTGCATGTGTCTCCATTGTTCACGCCCGGTACGTGGCACATTGCGACGCTGTTGATGAGGAAGCAAGACTTCGTGGCGACGATGATACGCGCTACTAGGTGTGCCACCTGAGTTCATCACCACTCATTCCCAAGCTTTCTGTTTACCGTTATCAAAACCCGCTTCATGCGGGTTTGTTTTAACTTTTTTGTTGTTAAAATATTGTTTTCAACTTCCTGTTCCTGTACAATTCATGTGTTATCACACAAACAGGAAACCTCATGTCACAGCGACTACCCAACCCTGACTTTATTGCCGAGTTAGCCGGTATTCCGGAAACCGAGACGTTAAAAGCACTTCAAAACACCAATCTTTTCGAAGCCTTTTACTCTGGCAATGAAGCGCACGTACTTAATCGCACGCCGCTCGTTAATGCACAGTACGGCAATCTGTTTGCCTACATGCATCGCCGTTTTGGCATGCCCAATATCGCCGGCGACCCCTACAAAGATTTAACCGCGGGCTGGCTTTTAACCACACCATGCACGGAGATATCCCTCCTCGTTCAACCTAGCCTGTCGGGCCGCTCAAATTAATGCGTTCAAACCTGATCATCAGTTTTGAACCAACGCTTTCGCGCCTGGCGTGAGCAGCTACGCCAGTAAAACAGGCTGCAATTTATGTCCGTTCACCGTGAGAGTAACCGGCGGACCGGTTTTCTCGGGCTGTTTGAACAAGGCAGCGTGCTTCTTCACAATAGCTTTCACTTTTCCCCAACGTTGCAGCGGGCCGCCGTCAATACTCACGGTCTTTGAGCAGGCACTGCAAAGCTGTGTGCCGACGTTGTGCGGCACGGAAAAACGAATGCGATCATGTTTGAGACCCATCCCGACGAGTGGACAGGAGAATAATCCACGCACTTAAGCCACGCGTCAAAACAAACACCAGGCTGCCTGTGCGGCCTGATGCATTTTTCCACCTCTACTGTTTCGCTACCACCATTCTGTGCTACCATGAGCGCCTCAGGATGAAAGTTACACCAAAGGATTGGAAATTATATGCTACGCGCACCCGGCTCGCTACTGCAACAGTTGTTTACCCGTACCGTTATTATCACGTCTCCGGACAGCGAAGACATTTACCCGCTTTATCTGACCCTTGAATACCTTATTGACGATCTTGATGCATGCGACAGCAACCGGTTTTTTGATGCCGACAGCGGAGCCGATACCGCGACAGGGCTCATGATTGACCGTCAGGGCAATGTGCGTCTACTGAAGCCTATTCCTGAGCATGACATCTGGATAGACCGCCTCAGCGACGACAATGCCGTATTTGACATCGACAACGCCATGACACTCCTTACCAGGCCATCATCTGCGCTGCCTGAATGCCGCGAGCGGCTGAGTAAAGGCGGGGACTGGGTTACGCGCCGTTACTATGCAAGGCGTGTTATCGACCGGCTTTTTGATTTGCCGGAAACACTGATCACACCATCAATGGCCGCACTCCTGGCAAAATTAAACAACCACCTTCCACACCCCACACCCGGGCAAGCCAGCGGAAACAGGTAAAACACCGGTGTTAGACCTGTGTAAATATTAGTGTTTGTGTGCTAAATGCTTGCAAAGTACCTACATTCAGGTACAATACAAGTATACACACAAACACAGGTTTTTATCATGACAGCACAATGGTTCTTACGCGATGGTACGGTATTTAATCCGGATGAAAAAATGGGCGAAGCGCTCACACTTTCCCGCTTTCTGTCTTCACCACGACAAGTGAACAGCACCACCGCAGAAGTCACCATGGCCACATTATGCTCACGTTGCGCCGGTCAGGGCGGCTCGAATTGCTGGAGCCACACCGGCTGGGAATGCTTTAAATGCCGCGGCAAACAAACCGGACCTGCAAAAAAGGTTAAGCTTTATACCAAAGAAAAGCTTGTCAAACTTGATGCCACAAAGGCATTGCGCGACGCTAAGCGAGAAGCGAAGAATGCCGAAAAGGCACAGGCCGAAGCGGCGATCCGACGCCAGGAAATTGAAGCCGCCAAACAGGCCATGCAGGAGCGTTATCCGCAAGCTGTCTCCATGCTTGAAGCATACACAGGCGACAACACGTTCCTGTCAGACATCCAGGCAAAATTTAATGAAGGTAAACCACTTACCGATCGGATGGCCTGTGCCATCATCAACGCCTGTGAACGCGAAAATACAAAAGGTGACTGGCAGACTTATCTTGCCGCTGTAGAGTCCGGCTTTGAAGAATTTCCGACCGGGCGCACGACTGTGCGAGGCTTTATCCGCAGCTACAAATGGAAAGATGACCGGTTTGGTGGCAGCACATTGAAAATTACGCTGGTGGATGAGCGTGGCTTTGTTATACACACCACGCGACCTAAAAGCTTATCCGACTTGTTGCCTCGCCGTGAAGATGGCACCGTGGATCTTGATGCCATGTTAAAAGGCTGGATTGAATTTGAGGTAACCTTATCTCACAAAGAAGGCAACTTCGGATTTGGCACGCGCCCTAAGAAAAACGTGATAAATTTCATTCCATTCACGGACGACAATCATCCATTTCACCGCGCCTGAAAAGGTGCGCACCTCCGTGGCACCTAATCTCTCATCGGGTAGGGCTTTCCAAGACCGAACAGGTAACAGGCTGCCGCCAGCAGCAGCTCGCCAACCAGCAAATTTAGCGACACCAGATAAAACATCCCTCCCTGCAACGGATACACCTCGGAATCGGTCTGAAAGGCGTTGGGAAAGGCGAGCCACAAGGCTATCCCTGTCAGCACCATCCAGGGAGCGTGATATTTGGCGCATGTTATGAATGTAATAGCAATGTCGTGGAATTCGTTCACAGAAGAAACTCTTTTCCACCGTTCCTCTATGCCAAGGCACGTAAAGAAAACCATCACACACATTAAGGCGGTAAATACAGCATAAAATGCATGCTTTCCGGGTCGCTCCCCCTCTCTTATCTGCATCCATACATCAAGCATCTCAAACCCGCTCAGGTGATGCGACGTAATTATAAACATCAGCACAATCAGCGTCAGAGAAACATAAGTAAGCAATGCCGCTTTCGCGTAGTTTGCGAACGTATCGTTGTACATTTCCATCGTTTTCTTAAACATAACAACCATCAATTTTTTGTGTTTTTTGCATTTTATCAGCGCACTTTTTCTTCTCAAAGCGATTTTGACTTATCCACATAAATAAATTTTATCCACAGGAAATGACAAGATATCCACAAAACAACCTCTTCTGAGCGATAAACGCATATTGCAGACAATGAACCGCCTTCACGCTCTCCACGTACAATAAATACCTCAATCTTCAATTCCAAATATTAAACTTTTTTGTTGTAATTTATCAAAAACGCTCTATACTGATCCCGTCAAATCACACAGGATAACACTCATGAAACAAGTATTTCGACGCCTTCGTCTGCGGGCCTCCGTGCAACGAACCATCCTTCGCTCTTTGTACCTGAAACACGCATACAACACCAGGCGCGCACTGGGCCTGTTACGCGCCACCACCCAACAAAAATAATAAGGAAAATCATGAAACGACCTCCATTCCGTCCTGCACTGTGCTATCCGTACATGACGATACACGCAAGCAGTAACACTGACACCAGCCCGGGCGAACCGAAACCTGAAGATGTCGTCAAGCACGCTGTCGACACGGCCAATGACATTATTGCGGCAACTGACACGCTTGAGGCATGGGCGTTAGCCAATAATACCGGCCTGCTTCATTCTCTGCCGTCGGATATGAACAGCGTCCTTCACCGGACAGGCAACATCGTATTCGATAATTTTTCCGGGCCTGCCGGAGCAATTATCAATGAGGCGCTGGATACACTCGCGTCTGATATGACACCGCACATTTTTCGCCTTGATCTTCAGGGTGGCGAGGAAACCGGGCTCCCGGGTTACATTGTTGCCACGTTTACTGTCGTGGGGCACAAGGATACACTGACGGTGTTGTTGTATCTTCGCACCAGCCGGGATAAGGAAGGTAATCAGGTTTTCTCTCTGGGCAGATATGCAGACATGCGACCTTCTATCAGCGTGTCTACAGGCTGCCGCTGGCAAGATCAGGCGCTAACAAACAGCTTTTCTTCCCTGGCTGTCGCCCAGCTCGAAAACATAATCAAAATCCCGGAAACGATATCAAACAAGGATGTTGATGCCGCCTGCAAACGCGTCATGAGCTATCAGTCGACCATGTAAACGCTTGCTGGTCACCGGTTGCGCTCACGCTGTGGGCGCTTTATAAAAATTTTAGCACTTTTGTTGTAAAAATAAGACATCCGACCTAAAATAGCCGTGTACACGTTAACGACACAGGATGCACGCCATGAACAGCAAAAATGTAGCAGACAACATAGAGAAGATTGTCACTTTCACACCACTGGTAATCGCTACCTTTATCCTTTACGATCTTTTTTCAACGCATTTTATTCCCGAAGGGAAGGGCGTCGTGTCTTTTATCAACGCGTACCCTTTCTACTACCTCGCGCTCGCCTTTTGTGCGTGCTGGCAGGCGGCTTTACTTGGTAAAAATTGCAACAAGCATGAGTTTGCAGCAATGTACATATCGTCAATAATAGGTGGACTGATGCCGTTCCTTATCGCCGTTAAGCACGACATGCCGCTACTGCACACACTTTCTCTTATTGCCATCATCCCCGTCTTTGTTTTATACAAAAAACCCGGCTAACAGGCGCGGCGTAATCGCCGCCAAACACCATCGGAAAAACATCTTTTTTGTTGTAAAAAAGTGTTGCATCCGTCCCTCGTTGTGGCATACTTATTACTCACACACAAACGCAGGAACACACCGATGAATATTGACGACATGCTTCTTGATGGCATTGAATTGAAACACCCCGGACTGGAAGAGGCGCTAAAAACAATGGCGCTGGAGATTGTTAAGCACAACTTCCCGTTAACGATGTCTAAACTGCGCGTAAAGTTACGCGAGGAAGCGAAATCTTTTGGCCACGACGACATGGGGCATGACATCAACATCTGCGTCCGCCGTCTGGTAAAAAGCGAAGCGGTAAACGCTTTTGCACTCAAGGCGGAAGACAGTGATGTACCAAAAATCTGTCTGATACCTAAAAACGTTAAGCTTTTCGACGTGTAGCACACGTCAAAGGTTCCCAACCGGGGCGCAAGCCCCACTTTTCAGGCCGCAATTTTTTGCGGCTTTTTTTATTTCTGGCGCACCACTTGCTCTGCCCACTGTTAACGTAAAAAAAAGACACGCACCCGGTGACGTTCCTGTAACAATGTCCGACACCACCAGAAATAAAGAGAGATACTGTTGTGAAATTTATCAAATCATTTGTCGCCACGCTACTTGTTACTGCCGCCGTCAGCGCACCGGCGCACGCAGACTTTTTTCATACCGACTGGAAGACTGAAGGCGATAAGCTTGCTGTCGTTGATACCGACACCGGTCTTGAGTGGCTTAAAATCGACGCAACGTTAGGCCGTAGCTATAATGACGTCATGGCCAGCCTGAATGACGAATTTGCTGGCTGGCGCTTACCGACCAACGATGAAGTAACCGACATGTTTAACAACATGCTGGGCGACCCGTATGGTGACCAGGGCGTCGTTAACACGCACACCACCAACGGCATTGCCGCCGCGGATCGTGACATTTTCCGTGAATACATGGCCACTGAAGACAGCACCATGTCATCACGTATCTACGGATGGTACGTTAACGGTAACGGTAGCAACTCCCTGGCCGGTGGTGGCTTATGGGATGGCACATTCTACACCTACTACACCTATTCTTCAGGACAGGCAACCAGAGGACGTGCAAACACGGGTGTTTACCTCGTGAGTGACGGCGGTACGACATACAGCTCAATCAACAACCCTTCCCTTAATGATGCCGGTTGGGACGGCGTCAGTGTCGGACCTGCCGCCGCTGCTGTCAGTACGCCGTTTGCTGCCGTAATGGGACTGCTTGGCTTAGCCGGATTAATGCGCCGCCGCAAAGTGTAAACGCACCAACACCAACACCAATGCCGCACACTGTGCGGTATTTTTTTTGTCAAAACTTCATCTTTTTTGTTGTTATCAACAACCGTTATGGTAAACTTTGTTTATGGCGTTGGACAGAGAGGTTCCGTAAATCGTCATGTGTGTTGCAGCACACGCCGCCTGCCACCCTTACGGGTAGTTCATCTGACTGAACTCGGCCACTCTTGCAAAAACCATCGTACCAAAGCGAACCATCATCTTTCACTTTGTGCGCACTGGGGTTAATTGGCAGGGCTCAGAACGACACAAAAGAGGAAGATTTTGCGATGAACGCGACTAAAAACCCACTTCGCCAACTGGCGACCGCTATCGTTAATGCCTGCAAACAAAACGGGCTGAAACAATCTGTTGTGCTGGACACCCTGTCAAAAGACAGCGGATTCCGCAGCGTACAATGTGGCGATGCTGCCGCACAAAACGCACCATCACCTGCGACAAACCAGCAGGGAGATAAATTATCACCCCTGATCACACACCTGAAAATGATCCTGTGCACTGAATACGACGATGGAAACGCACCTGTTGATATGTCCGACCCCGACTTCTATGGCCGCGCACTGCCGGTGTGGGGTTGTACACTATTTGGCGGCCTTTGGGATGCCATCATCGACAACCCACTTGGCTTCTGCGATCACTTAGACACAGTGATCACCGGTTTCCGTGACGTGGAACTCGCCCTGCAAAACATGTATTACAATGATGAGCCACGGGCCGACTTGCTTGACGATAAAGCCCAACCAGTCGAGAAAAAACTCGAAACATGGACCCGCTCACTGGAGGTTCCCGAACTGGTGCGCAAGGTCACCGCTATTGAGTTGAGAGAAGGGGCGGAAGGGTATGACAATGCCGACGATTACTTTTCTCGCGCCACGGATCTCGTTTCACGCATGTTGGAAGAGCTTTACCCTGTGCGGGAAGCGTTGTCCTACAATTTGCGCCACAGCGTAAAAGTCATGGCTAAACGCAATGAGCAAAACGCCGCATAAAGACAGTCACCGGTTACCTGGCGGTTATCCGCCGGGTACGTGCAACTGACTACCATCTCGAAAATTTTTTGCTTTTTTGTTGTAAAAAGCTTGATTCGTACCCTGTTTTAGGTACAATGTAATGACTGAGCACACACGCAGGATTGAGCATGAACACAGCAGTAAGCAATGTAAGTAACTTTTTAGCAAACACCGGTACTAAACTGGCCTACCGCATCGAAATTCTCGATATCAACGAATTGCACCGAATGATGGAAGTGGCAAAAACTGACTCTGGTTTCTCTCCCTGCATCAAAGCCGAAGAATCCATTGTTGATGCTGAAACCGGTGCGCTCATCTACCCTCACACGTCTATTCAGACGGGCAAGAAACACGCTATGGGTGACACCATCGAGGAAGCCGTAGCCAACTGGGCAGGCGAGATGAAAGAACGCCTTGAGTACGCTATCAGCGAAGCAAACAAAGCGCGCCCCTGGCTTGTATTTGCTATTTTCCCACCCGTATTACGCCGCCGTAAAAGCGTGGACACTTTTATTGACATTATCGAGAACGTCCTTGCTGCGCCTGAGAAGTGGGTAAAAACCGATGTTATTGATCACGAATACCTGCATGGCTCGATGCCATTATCAAACGGTACACCGGTTCACTTCCTGTGGACAGGCAGCTTTGACAGCCCCATGTCTATGACCATGGAAAAGGCGCAACTTGAAGAAATTCGCCTTGTCAGTTCGGACAAAAAAGAGAAAGAGGTGCTTTTCTGTTACCGCGCAGGAAGACACCAAGTTTGCTTGTTACAAAGCGCACCGCTTCCTGCTGATGGCATGATCCAAAAGGTGGCGAGCAATGTCCGCGCTTTCCTCGATAAGGACGCCGCTATTGCTTATGGTAAACGCGCACTTGAAGAGGGCGTAGCCGCCTTGGAGGTGAACCAATGAGCCACACACGCAGTCTGGGCACCCCCTTTCGCGCAATGACCGGATTAACCATTGTTATCGTCGCGCAACCTGAATGTGATGTTGAGATCGTTCCCAAGGTCTGCAACCATGGTTGGTACAACCGGTTTGCCAAAACCAATAAGCGCGCCAAATACCGCGACAATCACCGCTAACAAGGCCGCCACCGCTGGTGGCGACAATCTCAGAAAACAACGAATTATTTTAACTTTTTTGTTGTAATTATCTGTGCGTTTGCTATTCTATACCTACACACACAAACGCACAGGATCTACCATGCAAGACATGACCCCCAACACAATGAATGGCTCACCGGATGCCGCTATCAGTCTGCATACATGCCGCGCCCAACTTCACAGCTACCTGAGAAGCAGAGAGCCTGGCACATCACCGTACATTCGCGAAATCATGGCCGCAATGGGCACACACCTCGGACTGACGTTTACCGTCAACCTTGACGACATTCTGCCTGGCACACAGGACTCGTGGGATTTGATCACGGCGACCACTGAAGACGGCTTCGAGTTACGCGCCCAGCGCCGTTCCCGGGTCATGCCTGAATCAGCGTTTCTGTACAACACGGACGGTGAACGCGCCAGCCTGAGCGGCACATACCCCACACCGGCGAAATCGTTTGTGGCGGCGATGCTGGAGGCGGAATGTCACGGCGGACTTGACCGCGCTTTTGACCTGTTTAAGATCACACAATAGAGGATACGTCATGAGCATAAACACTGACTTTGTTCACAGCGCGACAGCAGGGATCACCGATGAAAGCAAACGTATCAGCGCCTTATCAACAACGATCGCACAAACAGCCGGTGGATACACATCACTTCCACACTGTCAGCCTGCTTACTTCGCGCGTGCGCTCACTAACATGCGTTACCAGAACCTCGCACTGGAGGAATTGACAGACTTTGCACACAAAGCAGTGACCGGCGCATTTGAACGCGGTGTTTTCGTTGTCAGCTGCGCTGTTGCCAACAACGCCACGTTTCACATCACCGATGCTGACGATTTGCTCCACCACCTGCAAAGTAAGGGCGATGATCGCTACCTGCCTGATGTATGGTATACGCAGGCCGGTTACGAGAACTGCCTGGCACTGAAACACTGGCCTGAGGATATCATCGCCGAAATCGCCCCATGGGTCACGCGCCGTGCACGAATGGCTTTCCTGGCGGGCTTAAAGGCCGCCTGCGAACAGGTCACATCACCGGCGTGCAAACACTAATCAGAAATAAAAGAACCCGCATAATGCGGGTTTTTTATCAGCAACGCTAAAATTTCCGAAATACCCACCTTGATTATTTCAATACAACAACGTCATTTCAGGCACATAAAAAACACCAAAAACATGACTTTTTAGTTGTAACATTACGCAATTTTGGTACTATGTTTACTCACACAAACAAACACAGGAATAGACAACATGAGTGACGACACTTGCAACGCAGACCGTGCATGCTGGGGCGAAGCTGCCCTGCTGGGTTTTCAGCAATCACTTTCCATTCACGACATTCTGCTTCAGTATGCCACTGAAAAAACCGGACATATGCGCCTGTACGACGAAATCACCGCTGTCGGTGGTGACTGCCTCTCTGACATGCTGCATGCACTGGCAGAGCAACAAAACGTTTACATTGGTCACAACACTCACCACGTCTGCCCAAGCGTTCTCGATCTGGCGGAATTTGACCAGTTCGCTCAGGCACTTTACACGTACCTTGACGAAAACAAAACGGATAAAGAAACCCTTCAGCCCTTTGAAGATTGGGTGAAAGGGGCAAAGCAGTGTTTTGTTGATGAGCAACTCGAAGAAGGTGACAGCTAAACGCTGCATTCTGAATATTGCCTGTACTATCAGAACCCGGCACCGCCCGGGTTTTTTTTTGCCCGGCTGTTGAGTATTCACGCCACCAGGTAACAGACACAGAACGCAGACACAAAAAAACGCACCATTGGTGCGCTTTTATGATCAGGCTTGCTGCGGCGTTCTCAGGCCGCAGACTCCTGCTCTTTCTGCACGTCTCTTACCGGCCAGCTTTCCGGTAATGTTAACGCCAATTCTTCCGGCTCCAGATAATCCTCTTCAGAATCATCTTCAATCAGGTGGCCGCGCAGCGTATTCATATCAACAAGCGGCACCAGTACCGACAGTTTGTCGAAAAAGGTATCCAGATCCAAATCACCTGCATTGCCCCAGCCTGACATTTCCATTTCGTTGCCAACAAACGTCACGTTGATTTCATAATCCGACGCTTTATTGCCATTCAGGCTGACGATATCCATACGGATATTACCGTTTTCATCCATATCTTCTTTGACGGTCGCTGAAAACTCTTTTGACAGACAAAGATTAATCGCCAGTGCTGCCGATGCGGCTTGAAGAACGGTGGCCTTGAGGTTGAAACCTACATACATAATGGAATACCTGTGTGTGTGAATGAGTAACTATTATATGTCACTCACTCCCGCATTTCAACTTTTTTGTTGTAATTTATAAGTCTTTAACAACTTTGACTGCTGGTGAAAACTGCCTGTTTTGCATCTCTTCTGTTGCCGTTATCATCACGTAACGGCGAGGTGTACAGGTACTGAAACGCATTGGGGCCTTTTCCCTGGCAAGACGTTCATTTTCGTTCTGCATGGCATTGCAGTGCCTTATCAAATCACGACTTTTCGCCTGCGCTTCCGGCAGAGCCACCCGCACCATTTCCAGCTTACCATCTTCGCCCAGCACGAAGCTTGACCGCCAGCCCTCTGGCAGGCGCTGCGCCATACCGGTCATGGACAGCATCTGGTAATCAACACCGCGATTGTTTACCGGCATGTCGGCACTGGAAAGTTTCGACAGGGCTTCCGATACTTCGGTGTATACTTCCGTCAATTGCCGGGTTGACATAGAAGGCATGGGCTCCGGTTTTACTTCATTGCCGGAGGTAAACCAACTTGCTGTCGTTACCCAAAACAGACACGCCATAGCAAACAGGGTTATGACACCCGCCAGAAACCATGTTCCCAAATCAATAGGTACGTCTTCCAGCTTTGTTTCAGCATTTCCCACACCCTCTTCCAGATCCAGTTCTGCAACCGCATCATCATCCAGTAATGATTCGACATCCTCTAAATCATCAGCGTCACCGGACGCTATCGCCAGTGCAGTTAGGCCCGCGACCGTGGCGACGCCTGCCGCCTTTTCCATCAACTCACCGGACTGGCTTTTGTCATCAGATCCGGCAGGATAAACGGTGACCACCGGTTTTCCCTGCTTGCTATTATCTTCCATAATACATCCTTGTCTAAACTTAATTTTTGGTCATTTTAGTCAGCACATAACCATCTTTCTGACAAATCCCTTTTGTTAATATCTCACAACGCGGTGACGATGTGTTCATTCCACTTCAGGTGGTTTCGCATCACTGTCTTTCTCTGCCGTTGCATGCACGGCGTTTTCAGCGTTAAGATTATGCGCCTTCTGAATAAATCCGGATGCGCCTGTTAACATGATCCCGATTGCGCCTATCATCACAATAACACAGGCCACCATAAACAGAACTGCGCTTTTCTCGTGCCGCCTGAGGTCCTCTCTGCGCTCCCTGGCATCCTCTTCGTAATCAATGCCGTCGACAATGTCTTTCATTACTTATTCCGGTTAATGCTTATCTGCCTATAAAATAACACAACTCTGATTGTCAGGCAAAACAAAATCGTTGTAAAAATACCCTGTTTCGTTTAGAATGACATTTTTCGCAAACACACAGGACAATTACCATGCAGTACGCAGTACCTTCAAAGGCAAACACTGTTTTCACGCTGCTTGCCCGGTTAACCAGGCAGGCTGAGAAAGCCCGTTCTATCATTCATCACCATGAGCGTATGATTGATCAGGACGTCATTCGAAAAGCCATGGGAAAACTGTATGCGGCGGAACGCCTTGGCGATATTCTTAACAAGTGGGCTGACACCTCCGCTGCGCAAAGCCGCTCCATTATTCGTAGCGCCGTTGTGCGCTTTAGCCACGGACTGCACGCAGACGCCATCTCCGTTGACTTTCCGATGCTGATAGAAAATGATAAAACTACGGTGACACTGGCATTTAAAGATGACGACGGAACCCAGCTGGTATTCGAAAAGTCGCTACTGGTCACCCGAAACGGCATGGACTTTCCCACCTATTCCGCTGCCGAGCATGAGCGTATTACGCTTGACGGTGTGCCGGTAACCCCTGAATGCCACCAGTACCTCGCTACCAATCTGACGCGCACACTCGTTGATTTTGCCAATCGAAAACTGGAACTTCCCTTCGCCTACAGTCATGACACGCTGAAGGCGGCACGTAATGTACTGTATGACATTACAGCGCTGAGCGGTGAGCTGGAAAGGGCGAATGATCTACTTGATGGTGGTTTTCAGACTACCCCTGTTATGACTCTGCGTGTTTAACTTTTTTGTTTTAAATGGGTTGCATTGTGCCTTTATTCAGGTACAATGTAATCATTGAACACACAAACACAGGGCGACACAAATGGCACTTGAAATCAACGAAACTTCGCTGGAAAAAGACTTTATTGACAATATGTCCGGACGTCAGTTTGTCTGCGTACGCGCGACATTTAATCCGGACTTTTCGCACAGCAACGTGAATCGAAACGTTGACAGCGCGCTGTCCGTTCAGGAATTTTCGCTTGGCATTATGAAAGCTGAAGATCCGCAATTTGTCCCTGGCTGCGACACACTGTGCGCCAAAATCGGGGCGCAAAAAGCTGCACTTGACAGCATCCTCGATTTTAACGCTAACGCTGTCGAACGCAGCTTGTCTGTGGATGAGAATGGCACTATTACTGTGTCCGGTATAACCTCAGACACATTCGCCGTCACTCTGCGCGGTGAAGTAAAGCGTGTTATGATGGAGCAGGTGAAAAAAGCCGCTCAGGATGCAGATGCCGCTATTCTCGCCGCCAAACGTAAGCGTGAAAACGCCCGTGTCGCATCATCAATGTTGCGCCAGTCATTCAGCGAATAAAACGGAGCCCCTTATCGGGGCTTTGCCCATGGAGTCCGCATGAGCCGATTAAGCATACTTTTCACTTTGTCCCTGACACTGTTCATTATCATCTCTACCTTCCTGCATTTTCAGGCCGGTACGATGCCGGTATTTGACCGCTACAGCGATGAAGTCTACCACCTTGACACCAACCCTACAGGCTTTTACGCCATGCTCCTGTTTATGACAGCCGCCGCCACAGGGACGGCCTGGCTTACCATAAGGGGATATCGCCAATGGCAACTCAGCCTGAACCTGACTGAACAGGCGGACAGATTCGCGTTCTTTCGCATTGGGAGAAAACACCGATGAACACCCGCCGCGATCCTCACCTGTCGGAAAGCCTGCACCGTCTGCTTGATACTCTGCCTGAAAAGGAACTGCCCGAACGCTACCGCCTTGGCTTGCGCATGCTGCGCAAAGACAATCCTCAATTATGGTCTGGCTACTGGCTATGGGTTACCGGCATGTTGCTGATGGTGGCACCGATGCTGATCCTGTCTTTTATTGAGAAAACACTTGTTTTCAGCGAAATCGTAGCAGGACATACCGTCTTTTCCGCCAAATTCATCCTGCGTTATTACGCATACTGGGCAGCAGCGAGTTACGGGCTGATCACGCTGTACGTGGGCGGCATACTTAACCTGTTGCTCAGACGGGAGTTCTACGCGGCATCTCCCGCAGGCGTACGCAAGAGTATTACTATCGTATTAAAACAAATAGACGTTAAACACATGGCCTTCATGGGCATGGGGTTGGGCATGTTCGGTTTTATCGCAATGAAAGCCACCGCACTGATTGCACTCGGTACGCTTATCGTCTTTGAAGGGCGCATGCCACCTGCTTTGTACTGGGTCGGAGCGGGATTGGGCGGCATCGTCACGTATGGCATGTGGAAGATGAACACCATCGGTTTTCCCTTGTCTGAAAAACTTAAGGACGCCAGAGAATCTTACGTTGCCGGTCTCATGGCAACCCACGCTGAATTGTTAAAGGCGAATCTGCGCTAACCTTATCAGATCACACTTCATCCTGGCACCATTTCATCTGATGGTGCCTGTTTTTCCGTGCCCAAAATATTTTCAATATTTTAAACTTTTTTGTTGTAATTTATATTGGCCATGCTATATTTACATTACACACACAAACAAACACGGGTACTAACCATGGCTGACGTAAACAAAGATATGCACAACCTGACTGACGCACAAGAAACGGCTTACACTGAGTTTCTTCTGAGCGAAAAAAACAAGGATGCGGACTTGGATATGACGCTAAGTTTTTATGACCAATTTCGCTACCTGCTTGATTCTGATCAGCGCGATCTTGCCTTTAACATGCAACGTGCGGTAATGAAAGCGAAAGCCACTCCAGCGAAGAAAGATGCTGCACAGGCTGACAGCAAAAAAGCGGCCGCACAGGTCAAAACGAAGACAATCGTCACACCTGTTAAAATCGAGGTTGCCGTTGATATGACACCGCGCCCAGCGACCCTGATTTCAACCTGCATTCAGCAGCCGCTGGAAACGCTGAAAGCGATGATGAAAACCCCTGCAAAGAAAACCACCAAACGCGCTGCGCCCAACGTCAGTGAAGTACAGTACGGGTTCGGATTTTAATCTACCGGCTGCATCAACAAAAACACCCGCGAAAGCGGGTGTTTTACTGCCTGAAAATTATCAAAAGCCGGCAGCGGCACGCATCAGTGACGACAACCACGACAGGCATATTGCCAGCGATACCACCATAGATATCCAACCCGTGCCAGCGTAAGCTAAGACCGCAAGCGAACCCGCCGACACCTCAGCCCCCACAACCTTTCCGGTTATCACCAGTATGCCGACAGCCAACAGACTGATCGCTACCGTCAACCCCATCATGACCGCAAGAGCCGCCAGCCACAGCTTGGGGTTTGTAAGCGCACTGCTCAACGTTTTATAATTTACCGCGCTCATTTCTGCCGAGTTAATCTGCTCAACGTTCCCCGCTGCTTTTGCTTTATCGAAAAACGCCTGTTTCGCCTGCAACATATCATCGTACCCTTGCCCTGGCAAATCCAGCAATCCGGTTTCCGACCATGCGTTAAGGGTTTCGGTATACCGTTTCATTTCAGGCAGGCTCTTTACGCTCTCAAGCATATCGTAATTCATCTGGCAAGGGCGATAATTCTCTGTTATCACGTTTGGATCACACGTGTTTACGGGCGATGCATAATGGCCGTGTTTCAACGTCTCCAGACTCACCTGAGTGACTTTAAGTAAACTGATACCAAAAACAAATGCCAAGGTGACCAACAACACCACCGTTGACGCATTAAGCCCTGCCTGCGTCCACACCCTCATTTGTTTTTTGTTGAAGCGGTCAAGCAGGTAAGATGCAGTCAGCAAACTAATCAAACCCGTCATGCCACCAATAAATAAAAACTCAACCATATAGCATCCCTTCTCTTTGTTTTACCACATAATAACACACCTGTTATTTTTTAAAACGAAAATTGTTTTTTTAACGATTGTGTTAACTTTTTTGTTGTAATTTATGTGCCATTATGGGATACTCTCTTTCGTCAGCTTACACACCTGACATACACGTAAAACACACTACACAAGAGGACTCGCCATGAGCCGCAATGAATCTGAATGGGGTCAAATCCACTTCTCAAAAACAGGCTACAGCCAGTTTGTTCGCCAACTTCGCACCGAGTACAATGCGTACATTAAAACGGTCCGTGAAGCGGCCCTGAAAGCCCACGAAAAGCTGTCAGCCCTGAAGCCAAAAGAACGCAAAGCCGCCTTTGATGAAATGACAGGCCGCTCTACGCTGTACCTGAACCCCCCCAGAAAAAAACACACCGTATGGGGTATCGAAACCGTGCATGACGGTGGCGTGGAAATGACCAGCACTATGCTGTACACCATCCGTGAAGAACTGTTCCGTGGTAAAAACGGGGCTTTCACTAAGCCGCGCATGATTGCATTCCCCACACTGACAAACAAGCAGGTTGAATTCACCATTGAGTGCGATGATGGTGACTTCACCCTGAAGCAGGACAAAGACGGTACGGGCACACTGTATTGGAAAGTCGATGAAAACAACCATGCCGTTGATCACGCCAAAGCAACAGGGGCCTACCAAGCGGTCAGCAGAACCCTCGCTAACTACAAATGGAAACGTAACGAGGGAGGTGTCTGGTACGGTGACGATGAATACACCCGTGATGGAGCCCGTGAAAGCGGTTGCAGCAGCGAATCCTATCGCACCGCCACGTTCGGACCCATTGGCGAGCGTGAGAAGGAAATGGAACATCAAGTGTTAATGGCGCGCTACGGTGGTGCTCGTAAACGGTCGCGCAAACGCAAGAGCACAGGCGCACACACCAGCGCTCGCCCATAACCTCCCATAAACAGGCACCCTGCGTGCCTGTTTTTATTTCTCATTTTTTAAACTTTTTTGTTGTAATTATTTCCATTGTTTGCGATACTAACCCTGTACTCACACACACAGGAAGCTTCACCATGACAGAACAAAACTCAACTTACCTTGCTATTTATCAGCGCGCACAAAACGTTGCCAACTTACTGGCCAAGCAGAGCGGCTGGCAGTCCACGCCTGATATGTTTTGCACCACCAGTGACAACCCGCGCATTTTAACCCTGTTCTCCAACGCCTGCGAAATTCTTGAGGAACTGGAGGGGCATGAGATGCAGGATATCATCGATGAGGTTGAAGCGGTTAAACCTAGCAACACCTTCGCTGATATGGTCGCCAAGTCGAAAGAAAGACAGCTGAATGAAGCGAAGAAAAAAGAGCAGGAACAGACCGACCGTATCGCCAAAGGTGCCGCCGAATTGCGCCCGTTGATGGACACGCTCAATCAGGTCCTGCCTGATTACGATATGAGAGCAAAGCTTCACACCGATCCCAGACACATGCCGTGCCCTGCCATACACATTGAAGGCAAGTACCGTAATCATATTTACGACCGTTTCGGGGAAATCTGCATCCGTCAAGCAAACGTAAAAACTTACTTTGCAGGGGGCTGCAACAGCCACCGTCACCAATTCACTTCCGAAGAGGGCTTGCTCCAGCATGTCGCGGACAGTCTGGGTAGCCTAGCGGTAAAGTAAGACGCTGACACCATCATAAACAGGCACTCTATGTGCCTGTTTTTGTTTTATGGTAAACTTTTTTGTTGTAATAACTACCCGTTGTGGCATACTACCCCTACACATACAACACAGGATATTCCATGAATAACGTAATCATCGACTCTTTCCGCGACACCACCATTGACCGTAACGGTCAACTTATCATCGCCGGCACTGCCGTTCTCTGTATCGATGATGTTATCGGTGGCGACAGTGACTCGGACGGTGGCTGGGATTTTGTCGCCGGTCAGGTGTACCACGTTGAGAGCATTTTTGACGAAGACAACCTCATCCACCGCTCAAATTAATGCGTTCAAACCTGATCATCAGTTTTGAACCAACGCTTTCGCGCCTGGCGTGAGCAGCTACGCCAGTAAAACAGGCTGCAATTTATGTCCGTTCACCATGAGCGGCACCGGTGGACCGGTTTTCTCGGGCTGTTTGAACAAGGCAGTATGCTTCTTCACAATAGCTTTTACTTTTCCCCAACGTTGCAGCGGGCCGCCGTCAATACTCACGGTCTTTGAGCGGGCACTGCAAAGCTG
>Ga0066376_10000765_pt1 | contig 30317 bp, 24 predicted proteins | sample Knorr_S15_td_Bot_FD_77009 | JGI IMG/M metagenome (GOLD analysis project Ga0066376, IMG submission 77009) | Marine microbial communities from Southern Atlantic Ocean transect - Knorr_S15_td_Bottom_ad_5009_LV_A | ecosystem: Environmental > Aquatic > Marine > Oceanic | place: Southern Atlantic... | reverse complement strand
GGCGACCCACATCGTCTTCTGCCGCGCTCCACGGCGACGTTTGCCCATGGCCATGCGCGCTAGTGTAGTACGCAGGATCGGTCGTGTCGATCCCTATACCGAAGGACTTTCACCACGGGCTGCGAGGCGACATCCAGGACGGTTTCCTGTCGAGGTGTTCGGCTGGCAAGGCGGGAGGAGGGAGCAGACGGGTGGTCTGTGACCGACGAAGCAACGCCGTCCAGACGGGCACCCCGGGAGGAAACCTAGACTCTGGCCCAGTGCTCGGGTGTGACTTCCCGAAGGGGTAGTACCCGGTCGTCGCCGTCTTCAGCGTCGACCCCGGCCCGCGTCTGGCGGTCTGGGTCAGCGAGTCGCTCTTTCCACAGACCCGCGGCCGACAGCAGTTCATGCGTGTACGGGTGATGTGGCGATGCGAACAGCGCCACCGTCGACGCTGACTCGACAATCCGGCCGGTGCGCATGACGGCGACCCTGGTGGTCAGATGCCGGACCAGCCGGAGATCGTGCGTGATGAACAGCAGCGCTAGATTCAGATCCTTCCTGAGCCGCAGGAGCAGGTTGACGATCTGGGCCGCCACCGACGCGTCAAGGGCGGAGACCGGCTCGTCGAGCACCAGCAGTCGCGGCCCGAGTGCGAGCGCTCGGGCCAGCGCGATGCGCTGTCTCTGTCCCCCGCTCAGTTCGTGTGGTTCTGCGCGCCGTGGGCCGGGTCCAACCCGACGAGGTCGAGCAGCTCCGCGACCCGCGCTCGCCGGCTCTCTCGGGTGCCGATCTCGTGCACCACGAGTGGCTCGGTCACGCTCTGCTCAACTGTGCGGCGCGGATCGAGCGACGAGTACGGGTCCTGGAACACCGGCTGCATGGCACGTCGAAGGGTGCGCAGGCGGGCCCGCGACATCGTATAGATCGACTCGCCGTCGAATCGGACGTCGCCGGATGTGGGGCGGGTGAGTCGCAGGATGCACCGGGCGGCGGTCGTCTTGCCGCTCCCCGATTCTCCGACGAGTCCGAAACTCTCGCCCTCGCGAATATCGAAGCTGACATCGTTGACCGCTCGGGTCACCACCGGGGCCCGCAAGAGACGACGACGGATGAACTGTTTCTCGAGTTGATCCACATGAAGGAGAGGGAGCGGCGGCACGTTAGGACCCAATCAGGAATAAGTTGACCATTCTGGCCGTCGAGGCGCTCATCCGGCAAGGCGTGAGGAGTGCACATTCCGGGAGTCTGGAAGCGACGAACAACGCAGTCGGACGGGATGCATCGGTGGTCAGAATGGTCAACTTATTCCTGATTGGGTCCTAACCGCTCCTGCTCCGAACGGCCGGCGCCCGGCGCCGACCCCGCCGGGTCGTACAGGTGGCAGCGGGCGGTGACGCCGACGGCTGGCACCCAGGCCCCTGGCGCCCGTTGGTCACAGGGTTCGAATCGTTCCGGGCATCGCGGCGCGAAAGCGCACCCTGGGACGCTCACGCCCGGAGCGGGCGGGATTCCCTCGATCGTCGCGAGCGGTGTGCCGGGTGTGGCTCCCGGGACCGAGGCGACCAAGCCGCGGGTGTAGGGGTGCGCGGGGGTGTCGAGCACCATCCGGGTGGGCCCCTGTTCCACAATCTCCCCGGCATACATTACGGCCACCTGATCGGCGCATGATGCGACGACGTCCAGGTCGTGACTGATGATCAGCATCGCGAGGCCGCGGCGCTCGACCAGATCGCGCAGAAGTTCCACGATCCGCGCCTGGGTCGGCGCATCGAGTCCGGTCGTCGGTTCGTCGGCGATGAGCAGGGCCGGGTCTCCGGCCAATCCCAACGCAATCATGGCCCTTTGCCGGAGACCGCCCGAGAGCTGGTGCGGGTAGTCACGGGCGCGCCGCGCCGCGTCTGGAATACGGACCGCGTCGAGCAGGTCGAGCATGCGGGCGTGGACGTCCCGCCGCGTCGCGACCTTGTGGGCGAGCATCGTTTCGACGATCTGATCGCCGATGGTGAAGACCGGGTTGAGCGCGGTGTCGGGGTCTTGCGGCACCAGCCCGATTTCCCCGCCGCGAATCTCCTGCAGCGCGGCGTCGTCCAGGTCCGCCACGTCGCGCGACCGCCACCGAACCGATCCCGCCGCGATCCGCCCAGGCGCCACCAGGAGCCGCAGCAGTGACAGCGCCGTGACCGACTTGCCGCTTCCCGACTCGCCGACCAGCGCGAGTGTCTCGGCCACGCGAATCGCGAAGCTCACGCCCCGCACGACCGGAACGGTCCGGCCGTCCACGTCGAACACGGATGTCAGCCCCTCGACGCGGAGCAGGTCCCGCACTAGAATCCGTCTTCTCGATACTCACCGAACACGGCCCGAAGCCTGTCGGCGATCTCGCCCACCGTGGCCCGCGCTTCGACCGCGGTGATGATCGGCGGCATGAGGTTCGTGCCGTCCTGCGCGGCGCGGGTCACCGCGTCCAGCGCCAGGCCCGAACGGACACCGTCACGCGATGCACGCAGTTGAGCGACGCGGTCACGCTGGTCTCGTTCCACCGCCGGGTCGATTCGCAGCACGTCGATGCCGGTCGGCGCGTCGTCGGTATACCGATTCATGCCGACCACGACCCGTTCGCCGCTGTCGATCTCCTGCTGATGCCGGTAGGCCGATTCTTGAATCTCGCGCTGAATCATACCGCGCTCAATCGCTTTCAGCGTGCCGCCATCGGCCTCGATCCGCTCCAGCCACGCCGCGGCCTCACGTTCAATCGTGTTGGTCAGCGACTCGATCGCATAGGACCCGGCAAGCGGGTCGACCGTATTGATTACACCGGTTTCCGAGGCGATGACCTGTTGTGTGCGCAAGGCAATCTGCGCCGACGTTTCGGTCGGCAGTCCCAGCGCTTCGTCGCGTCCATTGCAATGCAACGACTGCGTACCGCCGAGGACCGCGGCCATTGCCTGGAGCGCCACGCGCACGATGTTCGTATCCGGCTGCTGCGCCGTGAGCGTGCTCCCGGCCGTCTGGGTATGAAAGCGTAGCTGCTGGGCGCGTGGTTCGGTGGCTCCGAACCGGTCTCGCATCACGCGCGCCCAGAGCCGCCGCGCGGCTCGAAACTTCGCCACTTCTTCCAGAAAATCGTTGTCAGCGGAGAAGAAGAACGACAAGCGGCGACCGAAGACGTTGACGTCGAGGCCGGCCTCCACCGCGGCCTCGACATAGGCGATCGCGTGCGCGAAGGTGAACGCCAACTCCTGTATCGCCGTCGCGCCGGCCTCTCGAATGTGATATCCGCTGATAGAGATGGGGTGCCAGCCTGGCAGCTCGGCGCCGCAATAGGCGACCACGTCGGTCACGATCCGCAGCGACGGTCGCGGCGGAAAGATATACGTGCCACGGGCCACGTACTCCTTCAAGATGTCGTTCTGAACCGTGCCCGCGATCGTTCGTGGCTCAACCCCCTGCCGTCGTGCCGTGGCGACGTACAGCGCGAGGAGGATGATGGCGGTGGCGTTGATCGTCATCGACGTCGAGACCCGGTCGAGCGGGATCTCGTCGAACAGCAGCGCCATATCTTCGATGGAGTCAATGGCGACACCCACTCGACCCACCTCGCCCGCCGCCAGGGGGTGGTCCGAGTCATGCCCGATCTGCGTTGGCAGGTCGAAGGCCACGCTCAAGCCGCTGACCCCCTGGTCGAGCAGATACCGATAGCGCCGATTCGACTCGACGGCGGTACCGAATCCCGCGTACTGCCGCATCGACCACAGTCGGCCACGGTACATCGTGGGGTGGATGCCGCGGGTAAAGGGAAACGCTCCGGGGGCCCCGAGCGCGTTGGCCGGATCCCAGTCGGGAAGCTGCTGCGGCGTGGCGGTGTTCGAAGCCATGACACGGCGATTGTAGTGGATTGGTGCGCAGCTGGTCCTGCTCGGACACCGATACAAGACCGCACGTTTGTTTTGTCGGCCGTCGGCTGCGCGACACGGCCGCTCGGTAGGAGGCTGCTGAAACGTCCGCGGGGGTTTTCTGACGAGGCGTCTGCCTGGCTAGGCGCAAGGAGGGAGCAGCCAAGGTGGGCTGTGACCGACGAAGCAACACCGCCAGGCGGGCGCCTCGTCGGAAAACCGGACCGTCATCTCCTTGACACAACAATATATGGCGTCTAGTATTGCGTTCGGCTACTACATTTAGTTGTATCTTCCATCAACACTCCCTATCCCGACATGGCTCTGGTCCGGTCTCCAGAATCACCCCCGCCCGGGACGCGGTCCGCCCGGCCAGGCGGAAACGTGCAGTTCCTGTCAGGTGATCGCGGTGCAATGTTCGCAGACGCCGACGAGGAGGTCCCAGGATGGACGATGTCGTGAAGCGGTTGTCGCGCGAACTAGCGGACGCCATGGCTGCCGCTGTTGCCGATGACCCGCGGGTGGAGGCGTGTCATGAGCGGGCCAAAGCGTCGGGCTATGACATGAAGGTCTCGCTCGAAGCCCTGATCGGTTTCGCGAACCGGACCAAGGAGCAAGCGTTGGCCAAGGTCGGCGTGGCCGTCGAGCAAGCGGCCCCGGTCCCGAAAGAGATCGGTATGAGCTCCAACGATCGGCGATTCCTCCGATCGCTTCGTATCGCCGCCGACGAAACAGAGCAACCCACCGACTGAGTACCAAGAAGCTTCAAGACGGTGCCCACGTCCAGGCGCTGCTCTCCAAGAACCGGCGTGTGGCAAGGCGCGCGACAATGCGCGGGGGGTTCGGGGCGCAGCCCCGTCTAAGTACTAGTCGAGTGGGGCACTCGGGGTCCCCGCGGAGCGGTCGCGGGGGGTTCGGGGCGCAGCCCCGTCTAAATAAAGTCCCGGAGGTCGCGGCCTGTCATCTCCGGCGACGGTTCCAGTCCGAGCACCCCGAGCATTGTGGGGGCGACGTCGCGGAGGGCGCCGTCCCTCAACCGCATATCGGCCCGCACGTCCGGTCCAATGAGGACCACCGGCACCGGATTGGTGGTGTGGGCGGTGTGCGGGCCGTTGCGCGCCGCGTCCCACATCTGCTCCGCATTGCCGTGGTCGGCGGTGATGATGACGGTGGCTCGCGCGCCGTGAGCAGCGGTCATGATACGGCCGAGGCAGCGGTCCAGTGTCTGGACGGCGGTCACGGTCGCGTCGAGATCTCCCGTGTGCCCCACCATGTCCGCGTTGGCAAAGTTGCAGATGACGACGTCGTGGCCGCCCTGCTCCAGATCCGCCACCAGGTGGTCGGTGATGCCAACGGCGCTCATTTCCGGCTGTAGATCGTAGGTTGGCACCGTCGGCGACGGCACCAGGATTCGCTCCTCACCGCTGGCCGGTCGCTCTTCGCCGCAGTTGAAAAAGTAGGTCACATGGGCGTATTTTTCCGTCTCCGCCAGTCTCAGATTGGTTCGGCCATTGGCGGTCAAGACCTCAGCCAGGCTGCCGGAGAACGTTTGTGGATCAAAGACAACCGGGAGACCGAAGGTGGCGTCGTACTCGGTCAGTGTCGCCACGAGGAGCGAGGGCGGCGCGGTGCGCTCGAATCCGACAAAGTTGCTGAACGCCAGAGCTCGGGTCAGCTGGCGCGCACGATCGGCCCGGTAGTTGAAGAAGAGGACGGCGTCCTCGTTCCGCAGCAGCCCGACCGGCTGCTGGTCCGCATCAGTGATGACGCATGGGTCGAGAAATTCGTCAGTCGTGCCTCTGGCGTAAGCCTGTTCGACCAAGGCGACCGGGTCCTGGCCGTGCTCGCCGACGCCTCGAGTCATGACCTCGTAGCCCCGTCGGGTGCGCTCCCAGCGCTGGTCCCGATCCATCGCGTGGTAGCGACCGCAGATCGTCGCGATCCGGCCAACTCCGGCCTTGGCGCAGACGTTTCGGAGGACCCCGAGGTAGCCGGCGCCCCCGGTCGGGGCGGTGTCGCGGCCGTCCGTGATGGCGTGGATGAAGACTCGTCGCACGCCGCGGTCGGCCGCGAGCCGGATCAGCGCGTGCAGATGCCGTTGATGGGCGTGCACACCACCGTCCGACAACAGACCGACGAGATGAAGGGTTCGACTCTTGGTTGTACAGGAGTCAAAGACCCGACTGATGGTCTGGTTTCTCGCGAGGTCACCAGCGGCAATTGCCTGGTCGATGCGGGTCAGGTCCTGGAACACGACCCGTCCCGCGCCCAGGTTCATGTGTCCCACCTCGGAGTTGCCCATTTGACCCGCTGGCAGCCCGACCGCTTCGCCGCACGTGGTGAGCAGCGACGAGGGATACCGCTCCCGAAGCTCGCGATAGATCGGGGTTCGAGCCTGGAGAATCGCGTTGCCGTCCCGCTCGGTACTCTCGCCCCATCCATCCAGGACGATGAGCACCACGGGCGACCCTGGATGTTTCGTGACGGTCGACATGGTGGTCAGTGGGGTGTTCCGTTGGGGAGGTCGCTCTCCGCACCGCGAGGGTCTTGTCCCCGTGCCACGCCTTCATCCGGCGTATCGCCGCTCCCTGAACGGCGCGGGACTTGCAGCACCAGAGAGTAGCGGCCCGCGGTGCAGGAGCCGCGAAGCAGCGGATGATACCACGCCGTGCGCGAGAGGAGCGTGGGGTGAAGCGGGTCGGAAAGTTCTGTTTTCGCAACGGATTACACGGAGTTTCGTGCGTTTGACTTGTTCCTTTATGGTCACCTATGATCCAACAAGACACGTCACTATCGTCGCCCAACGCCGCGCCCCGAGGAGACACTCGCACCATGATGTCGATTGGTCGTTGCCGTCCGGTGTGGCTTTCCCTCTGCGCCGCGCTGGTGGGCATCATCGCCACCGCTTCCCTCGGCTACGCTCAAGACGAGCCCACCGAGGCCCAGCAGCAGGAATTTGTGTCGCTCGCGACGATCGTGGGGGCGGCCCTGCAGGGGCAAATCGTACCAACTGGTGAACCGTTCGGTTGGGCGAATGACTTCTTGAAGAGCACTGACCAGACCACCTTCGTGCCGTTCACGCTGTCCATCGAGCGGACCAAGGTGACTACGCCCGGCGCCGCGCTGTACCTCTTCGTGTCCGAACGGGGCGCGAAGGCCACCGCTGGCGCCGACGGGGCGCCCACGCAGCTCCCCATGCCCGTGTTCGAGGACGCGTATCACCTGGATCTGGGCGCCCCGAACGCCGACGGCTTCTACCAGGTGCGTCGTGGATTCTGGGCGCCGGCTGGCGACTACGATGTGTATGTCGCGCTGAGCGAGAGCGGGGTGCCTGATGGGACCGAGGCCAAGACGATGATGCTGAAGAAGCCATTGTCGGTCCCGAACATGTGGTCCGATCAGCTCTCGACCAGCACCGTCATCCTGGCCGAGCGGGTCGAGCAGCTCTCCGAACCGCCGCCACCCGAGCAGCAGTTGTCGAACCCGTATACCTTGGGGAACCTGCGTATCGTCCCCAAGAACACGCTCGACTATCTTGCCAGCGAGGACCTCTCGATGGTGTTCCTCGTCTACAACGTGGGTCTGGCCACGACGGGCATGCCGGACGTCAATGTCGATTACACTTTCACGACGCGCGGTGTGGCCGGTGATGAACTCTTCAATGTGACGAATCCGCAGGCGTTCAACGCGCAGACACTCCCGGCCGGGTTCGACATGGCCGCGGGGCACCAGCTGGTCGCGGGTCAGGCGGTACCGCTGAGCGCGTTTCCTGCCGCCGACTATCGACTTGAGATCAAGGTCACCGACAATACGAACGGCGCGTCTCTGATCCACAACGTGGACTTCACCGTGTCCGCGTCCTGATCAGGCGTCACCACTGACCTATCGTTACGACACATCACGACACCTCGAAAAGAGGGCAACATGGTTCGTTCCCAGCAGATGCTCGTCGCCGTCGTCGTCGCCACCCTGGGCGGGGCCGCCGTTGAGGCGACGGCCGGGCAGCGGGCCCAGACCGTCGCGGCTGATGAGGTGTTGGCGTCGCGGACGGCGGCCGTACCCGCCGGGCGCATCGTAGGGACGGTGGCGGATGCGGCCGGACGACCGCTCGAGGGCGCCATGGTCTCCGCGTTCGGACCAGCAGGTGCCGAGCTCGCGGTGTCCGATCGGACCGGGCGCTTTCTGCTGGGATCGTTGGCGCCAGGTGGCTATCTGGTACAAGCGCATCTGTCTGGATTCGTGGCGTCACCTCGCGAGTTGATCGCGGTAGCGGCACACACACCCTCGCCGCACACCATCACGCTGAGCCGGATTGGTCCAGAGGTGGCCGTCGCGGCCATTGCGGCCACCGTCGGGGTGGCCCGGTCTGCCCAGGGTGAAGAGCCGGACGAGCCCGGCGAGACGGCCGAGGAGCCAGACAACACGGCGAGTGCGGCGCCCCACGATCACAGCCCCAAGGCGTGGCGACTCCGTCGGGCCCGGCGGAGCGTGCTGAAAACGGCTGACTCATGGGTCGCGGCCGGCGCACCGGTGACGTCTGGCGACTACGGGGTCGGCGCCGTCGCCCTTCTGGCCGCGCGCCGCGGTCTGTCGAGCTCTCGCTTCACACCGGGGCTGGCCGACCTGCCGCTGTCCGGCCAGGTCAATCTGCTGACCCGCGGGATGAATCTCCTGACAGGAGAGGCCCGCACGGCGAACATCGCCAACGTCGCGGTCGGCGCCCCGGTCTGGAACGGGGACTGGTTGGCGAAAGGCGCCATGACTACGGGCGTGGTCTCGTCCTGGGTCGCGTCGGGCGCCTATCGGTCAGACAGCCGCGGTCCTCATCACCTCGGCGTCACGGCATCCTATGGTCGCCAGCGGTACGAGGGCGGCAACCCGGCGGCGTTGACCGTCGCCTCCGAGAGCCGATATGCCGCCAGCTTTGGTGTCACCGATGTCTGGACCGTGTCGCCGCTGTTGTCACTGGAGTACGGTGGCCGGTATTCGACGTACGGGTATATCGAGGAAAACGCGCTGTTCAATCCGCGCCTCGGGTTCACCGTGACGCCGGTGCGGGGCATTCGCGTGCGGGTGGTCGCCTCGCAAGAGCACGTGGCCCCCGGCGCCGAGGAGTTCCTGCCACCGTCCCAATCGGGGCTGTGGTTGCCGCCCGAGCGGACATTCGCGGCCCTCTCGTCCCAGGGCGGTCTGCATCCCGAGCGCACCCGACACCTTGACATCGCCCTCGAACACGATCTGACGGAACACTACGTCGTCGGCGTGCGTCGCTTCTACCAGGATGTGCGCGACCAGATGTCAACGTTGTTCGGGGTTGATGTGATTGGCCTCGCTCCGACCGGACACTACGACGTGGCCCGAGCCGGTGCGGTATCGAGTCAAGGGTGGGTGTTCACGCTCAAACGGGAACTGGGCGACCGGGTGACCGGATGGGTCGATTACACGATCGCTGACGCTGACTGGACGCAGGCTGGTGCGGACGTGGCCTTGAGCGCGGCCGCACCCTGGGCGATGCGCCCGGCCCACGAACGATTCCACGACATCAGCGGGGTCATCGAGGCCGAGATTCCCGAAACGGATACTCGCGTGTTCGTGCGCTGCCGCGTGAGCACCGGCTTCGCGCGCGCCGACCTCGGCGAGCCGATCGGGGCCGATGCCAGATTTGACGTGCGGGTCAACCAGGCGTTGCCTTTCTCACCGTTCGACGGCAGTCGGTGGGAGGTGCTCTTGGCCGTGCGCAGCCTGTTCTTCGAACCGCGCGACGTCGCCTCCCTGTTCGATGAGCTCCTGGTCGCTCGCTCTCCGAAGCAGGTTGTCGGCGGTCTCGTCGTGCATTTCTAGACTCCCGAAACCGTGATTCCCACACTCAGTTACGACGTTCAGTTATTTGGACATAACATCCATGTTATTGGACGGCTGGAATCAGCCAGAATGCCATTCCAGCCGTAACACCATGACTGCCCGGGTGTTGCGGCCTGGGACGCCGTCGCGGAACAGCCTTTGCCGCAAGGAACACAACCTGAAGTGCAACGGGCTGGGCCCAACACGCCGCCGATGACTCGCACCGCTGCCGCTCTGATCGGACCGATCCGGTGGAACGTTTGGGGACCGCCCTCGCTCGCGGTCGCCCTCGTCGTGGCCCTGATCTGTCTCGCTGCCGCCAACGTGGTGGTTCGTGCGAATTGGAACGAGGTGGTCGATGGCGTCCTCTGGGTGGATCGGGCGGAGGCGGTCACCGCCCTCGAGATCGCTCCTGGAGAGGCCGGCGAGACGGCCGGTATCCAGGTCGGCGACCTGTTACTGGCCATTGATGACGCGGTGGTCGATTCCGCCGCCGATGTGGTGGCACACCTGCATGCCGGACGGGTCGATGCCCCGCTGATGTACACGCTGCTGCGTCTCGGTGAGGAGCGGCTGCTGGAGGTCTCGCTGCTGCCCGTGCCGGCGGGTCAGACACAAATCTACTTCGTGCTCGTGGGGATCGGCGTCTTTACCCTTCTGGTGGGCGCCTCGGTCCGATTGCGACGACCGGGCAAACAGGCGACGCTGCATTTCTTCTGGCTCACCGTGGCGTTCTTCGGCGTGTTCGCCTTCTCGTTCAGCGGTCGTCTCGACCGGCTCGACTGGATCTTCTATTGGGCGGACGCCATCGCGATCCTCGTGCTCGCCCCGATGTTCGTGCACTTCGCTTTGGTGTTCCCCGAGCGGGCGCCCGGCTGGATTCAGGAACGCCTGGGCCGCCTGGTGCTGCCGATCGTGTATGCGCCCGCGGTGGTGTTGGGGCTGACACAGGCGGTGGTCGTAGCCGGTGATGCCACTGGCGGCGTGTTCACGACCCGTGTCGAAACGGTGGAGCGGCTGGAATTCGGCTATCTGGCGGGCTGCGTGGTCGTCGGGCTGGCGTTGATGATCTTGACGCTGCGGCGGGTGCCGTCGGTCACCTCCAAACGCCAGCTGCGGTGGATTGTGTGGGGCGCCGTGCTTGGCGGGCTGCCGTTCGCGTTGGGCTACGCCTTCCCCTGGGCGCTCGGTTTCAATTCGGCGCCGCTCGACTTGACTGCCATTCCGCTGAGCCTGATCCCCCTGGCCTTCGCCTCCGCGATCGTCCACTACCGCTTGCGCGACGTCGAGGTGATCATCAAGCGTGGACTGGTCTATACGGTCGCCGTGTCCGCCATGGTGGCGATCTATTTCGTCCTGTCGAATCTAGCCAGCGCGATGTTCCTGCACGAGGGTGACGAGCACGACTCGATCATCGCGTTGCTCGCGACGGCGGTGGTGGTGCTGGTGGCGAGCCCGGTCAAGAACGCCATTCAGTCGATGCTTGACCGCGCCTATTACCGCGATCGCTATGACTATCGTCGTGCGTTGGTGGAGTTTGCCCGCGACCTCAACTCTGACCTCGACCTCAACCGTCTGGCCGAACGGCTGGTCAACCGGGTGACCGAGACCCTGGCCATCGAACATACGGTGCTGATGCTGGCACCGCCCGAAGAGGCGGGGACCTTCACGCCGTTCCACGCGAGCGGCCTCGTCGACGCCGCCGATTGGCCGTCGCTGGAACGCGCCTCGAGTATCGGCGCGCGACTGGTCGGTCACCACACGGTCATGCTTGACGACCCGGCCTCCGCCCGTCGCCATCCAGACGCCGAAGTGGCCTCCTGGCGCGAACGTGGGATCCACTACTTCGTGCCCTGCGTCGCAGAAGAGGGGACCATTGCCGTGTTGGCGCTGGGCGGCAAGCCGAGTGGCGAACCGCTGAGCAGCGAGGACGTCGCGCTGCTGTCGGCCGTGGCTGGTCAGGTGGCGACGGCCATTGAGAACGGTCGGCTCTACACGCAGCTTCAGGTGAAAGCGGCAGAGGTCGACCGCATCCGTGAGTTCAACGAGAATATCGTCGAGTCGCTGAACGACGGCCTGGTAGTGCTCGACCTCGACGATCGGGTGTTGCGGTGGAACGCAGCCCTCGAGCGTTTGTATGGTGTGACACATGAGACCGCCGTGGGCGAGCTGCTGGCCGATCTCTTTGACGCGGCCTTCACCGACCGATTGCGGCAGGCTCGGGGGGACCAGCCAGACGGGACCGCGTTGTATCGGGTTCCCCTCGTCTCGCGTCATGAGGAAGAGCCACACCACCTGCTCCTCAACGTCGCCTTGGCGCCGTTGCGGAATCCAGAGGGTGACACCTCTGGCACCATGATCATTCTCGAGGACATTACGGCCCGCGTGCAGCTGGAAGAGCAGTTGCAGTTGTCCGACAAGATGGCGTCGATCGGACTCCTGGCCGCCGGCGTGGCCCACGAGGTCAATACGCCGCTCACCGGCATTTCGAGCTTTACGCAATTGCTGCTCGAGAGCACGGAGCCGGACGACCCGCGCACGCCGCTACTCGAGAAGATCGAGCGACAGACGTTCAGGGCCGCGAAGATCGTCAACGGGTTGCTCAATCTCGCCAGACCCGGCGGGTCCGATGCCGCCGGCCCGGTCGACGTCAACGTGGTCATCAACGACGTCATGGCGTTGCTCGAGCATCAGCTCCAGACCGCCAATATCCAGATTCGCCGTCAACTGTCTGCGGCCCCGACGGTCGTACAGGGGATCGAATTCAAACTGCAGCAGGTGTTTCTGAATCTGTTCTTGAACGCGCGCGACGCGATGCCCACCGGCGGGTGGCTCTCGGTGACCTCCCATGTCGAGGATGGGCAGGCCGTGATCGAGGTGGCCGACACCGGTTCCGGTATTTCCGGTGACGCGCTCACTCGTATCTACGACCCCTTTTTCACCACCAAAGCGGTTGGGCAGGGGACCGGATTGGGGCTGTCGATCACCTACGGCGTCATTCAGGAGCACCATGGGTCGATCGAGTGCAAGAGCGGGGAGGACAAGGGCACGCGGTTCATCGTGACACTGCCGTTGCCGCCGCGCCCCCAGGCGCGCGAGAGCGCACATGCGTACCGCCCATAAGGACAACTGATGCTTCGTGACGCCTCTGTGCTGATTATCGACGACGAGGAGATCATGCGGGACATCCTGCAGACGCTGCTCGAGCGCGAAGGCTCCACCGTCTCTCTGGCCGCATCCGGGGAGGCGGGTCTGGAACTGGCGCGTTCCCGGTCGTTCGAGGTGGCGGTCGTGGACGTGATGATGCCGGGTATCGGCGGCATCGAGACGTTGGACGCACTGAACAAACTCGATCCCGATCTTCCGGTCATCCTGATAACCGCCTACGCGTCGGTCGAAAACGCGATCGCCGCGATGAAGCGCGGCGCGTTCGACTACATCACCAAGCCGTTCAAGAACGACAAATTTCTGGTCGTGGTTCGCAACGCTGTCGAGCGGCGGCGTCTGGTGGCGGAGAACCGTACGCTCCGGGAGACCCTGCGGGCGCAGTCGAATCAGTTCAGTGAAATCATCGGCCGCAGCGGAACGATGCGGAAGGTCTTCGACCTCATCGCCCAGGCGGCGCCAAGCCGGACGACGATCCTCATCGAAGGAGAGAGCGGCACCGGCAAGGAGTTGGTCGCGCGCGCCCTACACGCCAATTCCAGCCGGTCCGATCAACCGTGCATCACCGTCAATTCCGGAAGCCTGCCACCGGATCTGCTCGAGTCGAACCTCTTTGGTCATGTCAAGGGGGCGTTCACCGGAGCCGTGGCTCCCAAGAAAGGGCTGTTCGAGCTTGCCGATCGTGGCACTATCTTTTTCGACGAAATCGGCAATGTTCCCCTCGAGACCCAGGCAAAGCTTCTCCGCGTGATTCAAGAGCGCGAATTCATGCGTCTGGGCGGCGTCGACACCATCAAGGTTGACGTCCGAATCATTGCAGCCACCAACATCGACCTGAAGAGCATGGTGGAGGACGGCCGTTTCCGCGAGGACCTCTACTACCGCCTGCACGTCATCAAGGTCGAACTCCCTCCGTTACGTGACCGCCCGGACGACGTCCGATTGCTCGCCCACCATTTCCTGGACAAGTACGGGCCCGAGAACGACAAAGAGGGTCTCGAGCTGACGCCCGACGCGCTCGACCTGATGGAAGAGTACGACTGGCCGGGCAACGTCCGTGAACTGGAGAACGTGATCGAACGGGCGGTGGTGCTGGCGACCGGCACTCGAATCGGACCGGAATTGATTCCGGACGCGGTCCGTACCTCACGACCGTTCCAGATTCCCGAGTTCGTCATGCCGGCGGAAGGCATCTCGTTGAAGGAGGTGGTGGCCGCGTTCGAGACCCAGCTCATCGAACGCACCCTCATCGCCGCCGGCGGGGTTCAGAAACGCGCGGCCGAGATGCTGAATATCAAACCGACGACGCTCAATGAGATGATCAAGCGCCATGACATTCGCCCGCGGCGGCGCCGCGGCGCCGCACGGCGTGGCCCCGACGACGGCGTCGCGGTGTCAACGGACCCGCCGGTCCCGGACGATGCTGCCGGTGGCCCGCTCGACTGAGCCATGCGTCCCGTATTCGTCTTGCAGCGCTTCGCCCCGGAACCCCACGCAGGGTCTCATGGTTGGTCGCCGAGCGGTTCGAATTGGCTCCAGTGCGTGGTTTCGCGTCGCCTGGAGGTGCGGAAGAGGACTCGCAGCTGAAAATACACATCCACTTCGGACGCCAACCAGGCATCGCGGCCAACGCGGGTTCGCTCGAAGTTGCCTCTGCCCTGGGACACGCTTCCCAGGATGCCCCACCAGAGCCGCACGCGTTCCATCAACTCGAAGGTGATCCGCGCGATCTCATACGTCTCCTGGTCGATCCAGATCTCGCCGCGTGACTTGTTCAGTGCGCGGTCGATCCGCCGACGTACCGGCAGGTCTCCCGATTTGGGTTCGAACGCGAGCACGAAGGCTGGCCGTCCGCGCACCTCTCGGATGCCCGTCAGGACCGCGGTGTATCGACTGAGCAGGTCTACGGCGAAGATGACGTTGGTGTCATCCTCGTCGGGCTCGGGCGGGTCCTCGAACGTTTCAAGGAACTGCCCCCACCGCTTCGCCTCTGCTTCCAGGTCCTTCCCGGCAATGGCTTCACCGTTCTTCGTGACGAGCTTGGCGTAGGGGACCCCTTCGTAGGGCTCGATAGTGTAGCCGTGCGTTTCGTTCTCAGTGACCTCGCCGTCGCCATCGAACCTCCGTACGCGGTGGGTCATCGCGTGACGATACTGACTGGCAAAATCCTGTTCTCTGGCCCATTTGGCACGTTCGACCGCCTTGTCGATGATGGCGCGAACCGTTGTATCCGGTTCAGCCGGAGCGGTGGTGACGTTCGCGGTGGCGGCCGCGAGCAACGGAAGTACCAGGAAGGCAGCAAGCTTCGTCATGGGTACATCTGGTTTCGTCCGGAAGCCAGGACCGGTTCCGAACAGCCTACCCCAAGAGGCCGCGGGAGCCGCATCGGCGGTCCAATTGCGCACGAGGACGCTCACGTCCCTGCTCCACGCGCTCGCCGCTCAACGCGTGTATCTCCATCGGGCGGTCACGGAATCAGGGTTCCACGAAGTGGAAGTCCGCCGGGCCGTCCCGACGGGCCAGTAGCACCACGTCAGCCTCCTCGGGCACAATCCACTCGTGGTGCGCCTTGCCGGGAATGACGATGTAGCTGCCCTCGGTGGCCGTGTGACGGATGCCGTCGAGAATGATGTCGACCGAGCCTTCCATGACGACCGCGGTCTCGGTGTAGGTGTGCCAGTGCATCTCGAACCGGCTCCCGGCCGGGAACCGGGCCAGGTAGGTGGGGCCCCCGGTCGTTGGGTCGGTCCCGATCTGCGAGTTTCGCAGCCCGGCCGGAAATCCGGGACGTGCGGGTGATGGCGGTCCCCACTTCGCGGTCTGCCAGTTCATGACCAGCGGGGCTGGCTGGGGCGCGTTGTCCTGCGCGACTGCCGGCCAGACGCCGACCAGCGCGCCCGACAACACGATCGCAGTCACGGCGCCGAGCAACGTCTTCTTCACGATTCCTCCAGACTTCACGGGCTGCTGTCGCGCAATCCCGAGGGCAATCTGGGCGACGCCAGCAGCGCGACGAAAGCGTCCCAGCGTTTCGAGGCGTCCCCATCGCTCTGCGCGTCGATATACGCTGCGACCAGATCCTTCCCCAGGTTGTAGTTGATGACGTAGCTCCGGTACTGATCGAAGAATCTGGTCCGCTGTTCGGCGCGTTCGGGAGCCATCATGGCGTAGCGGCTCATCCACTCGGCGGCCGCCGCGCGGTCGATCTCGCCATTCAGATATCGACGCGCCGCCTCGTTCCCCGCGTAGTCGAGTTGGCCGACCAGCGCCTGCAATTCGTAGTACTCCGCCGCCCGTGAGGGGTCCAGTCCGGCCATCGGAAACAATACGTCTCGTTCGAAAGCCACGCGCTCCTCCCGCGGAAACGCCACGTCGATGCCGTAGTTGGCGGTGCCCTCCGCAATCAGCGACTGTGGCGAAAACAGCGCGTACACCGAGAACTCGGGCCATCCCCGGTCGCGCACGAGGTGCTGCTCGAGCAAGACGTTGTAGACATGATGCCCGGGGTAGCCCTCGTGGCACGCCAGGTCGATGGCCCGGTCGATGTAGATCGGCAGGTCGGTGTTCACCTGAATCAGGCTGCGATAGTCGCCCTGATACCAGTTGTAGCCGCTCCAGGACTTGTCGGTGACGTACTCGACGGTGAAGCTCTCACTGGCCGGCAGGTCGACATGGTCCAACGTCCGGCGCCGGCACTCGGTGATGGCGGCGTCGAACACCTGGTCGAGGCGGTCGGCCGGCACGATGAACGCACGGCGAAAGACACCGTATCGATCGACCACGAAGCCCGGCCCTGGCAACCGGGTCTCGAGCGTGGCGAGCGTCTCCTGGAAGTACGCCTCGGGGTGGCTCGGAGCGACCGCGTCGTACAGCGCGCTCGATTCGTCGTCGAACGCTAGCGCCCGGCCACCCAGCATGCGCACCCGCGTTCGCAGGGCCTGCAGCTGCCTGCCCAGATACTGCCGGCGGAGTTGCGCCAAGGGATCCCGGTCATTCAGGTTGTCCGGTCCGCTCCCGTCGGCCGTCTGGTCAAGTTCCGTGATGAGGACCTCGGCCGCGGCACCGATCTGGACGAGGCTGAGCCCTGCGCGCTCCGCCTCCGTGCGCCACTCGTCGGGGCCGTAGTACGCATCGACATAGTCAGGGTCGTGCTGCCCCATCGCCAGCACCAGCTTCACGTATCGCCCAGCCAGGTCATTCATCGCGGTGTCCGGCTGGGTCTGTCCCAGCGACCCCCGAGCCGCCAGGCTGACGGCCACGATGGTCACGGTGACCAGGGCCACAGAGAGTTGCCAAGGGTGCGTCATATTCAGTGGCCAGTCCCGTTCCGTCTCCGTACTGGTGAGCATAGCAGCCCCGCTGGCGTGAGTGGCAGACCCAGGCGCGGGCGGTGGGAGCGTGCATCTCGGTCCGCGAACCGTCGGAGATGAGCCGGATGCTGTGGCCGCCGTCGGTGCGGACCGTGCGCGGGGGTTTTCTCGTCGGAAACCCAGCAGGTTAAGCTCCGCCGGGGGTTGTCTGACGAGGCGCCCGTCTGGCTAGGCGCGAGGAGGGAGCAGCCAGGCGGGCTGTGACCGACGAAGCAACACCGCCAGACGGGCGCCTCGTCGGACAACCCTTCCACAGACACCAGGTGGTCATGCACCGCTGCCCCTGCACGTTGGTGGTTTTCAGCGGGTCCGCGAGGCGACCACCCAGACTGTCGGTCTTCTCCAGGAGTTGCGCCTCTTCGACCAGATACCGGTCGCTGCCGTCCGGCAGGCGATAGCGTCCCGACCCGAGCGCCACGACTCGGTCTTCGATGCCGATCGACGAGGCGAGACGGGTGAACAGAAATCCTCCCGGCGCCAGCACTCGCCACAGCTCGTCAACCATCCGATCGAAGTGGTCGGGTCCGTCGGCGAAGTGCAGCACGGCCGAGCAGATCACGGCGTGGAAGTAGTTGTCTTCGAACGACATGGCGTCGAGCGACTCGGTCCGAAAGCGGTCGGGTGGTGTACTCGGGGAGAGTCGAGACGCAAGCTCCCGGGTCGCGGCCACCGCCCGCACTGACGCGTCGACCCCATACGTCCGGCACCCCTGTTGCAGGAGATAGACGAGGTTGCGGCCGTTGCCACAGCCGGCGTCCAGCACGGTCATATCGGGCGTGATGCGATTGCGCGATAGCTGGTCGAACAGATAGATGTCGATCGCGCCGAACTGGTCGGTGAGCGTGGTGCCGCCGTCATCGCGGTCCCGAGTGGCGGTCATGGTTCGTCTCAGGCGAACATGTGCGCGACAGACCGACCGATCCAGACGCCGCCCAGGGCCAGCGCCACATTGGCCAGCACGTTCGCCCCGGCCAGTGCCGGCCCAGCGTGTCGGAGCAAGTTGATCGTTTCGTTCCCGAAGGCGGAAAAGGTGGTGAATCCGCCCAGCAGGCCAATCACCAGAAATGCCCGCCCCTCACCGGTCAGGAACGGCCGCGCGTTGAGCAGCTCGGAAAGCCCCCCGATCAGCACGCAGCCGGCGACGTTGACCGCCAGCGTACCCAAGGGGAACGAGCCGGGGGCCGGGCTCTGCACCAGCCCCACCAGGAGGTACCGCGCGATCGACCCGAGAAAGCCGCCCATGCCGACGAAGAGAATCTGTGTCATCGCTGGTCTCGTCTCGGAGGAAGGGGCCGGATGGTACCACGCGCCGGGACGCGCGTCCCGACGACCACTTGCTGAACCTCAGGGCAATTGGCTATGCTCTAACGTTGTGCATCGCGTCGGAGACACTCTCTGCGCTGGAGGCTCCCATCTCAGCCTGGATGCGTTGGGAAGGCCGGGTCCCTCCGGGTCGCCGGCTTTTCGTGCCTCTGGTGCGTCTGACCTCTAGCCCTCCCGCCGTCGTCAAGGCGTTGGCAGCAGGTAGGGCCGTGCAGACGGTGACAAGGTCGTCTGGAACAAAGGATAGAACGTGGAGCAGGAACCCAAGGTTCAGCCGGAACAGCCTGTCGAGCCCAGTCCACCGCCCGGTCCAGCCACCGCGGTGGTGACAACGCCGGCCACGATGATCGAAGCGCACGGGCTCAGCAAGTACTACGGGCCGTTCGTAGCGGTGCACGACGCCTCGTTCTCGATTCCCGAGGGGCAAATCGTAGCGTTTCTCGGCCCGAATGGGGCGGGCAAGACCACCTTGATGCGGATGCTGACGGGGTTTCTGGCGCCCAGCGCCGGTCAGGCGGCCATCGCGGGGTTCGATGTCCGAGAGGATCGTATCGAAGCCTCCAGACGGCTCGGCTACTTGCCCGAGAGCGGGCCGCTCTACCCCGATATGACCCCGCTCGAGCTGCTGCGGTTTTTCGGTGAGGCGCGTGAGATGTCGGCGGCGACCCTGAAACGACGGATCGAGGAAGTGGTCGAGATCTGCGCGCTGGAACTGGTGCTCGAGAAGCCGATCGGCAAACTGTCCAAGGGCTACAAACAACGGGTCGGATTGTCGCAGGCGTTGCTGCACGACCCCGCGGTGCTGATCATGGACGAGCCGACGGCGGGGCTCGACCCGAATCAGATCAGGCAGTTTCGCGACAACATCCAGCTCCTGGGTCGGACCAAGACGGTGCTCATCTCGACGCACATTCTGCAAGAGGTCGAAGCCGTCGCGGATCGCGTGATGCTGATCCACAACGGGCGGCTCCTGTTCGACGGGCCACGCACGGAGCTTGAAGAAAACGGTTCGCTCGAAGAGCCCTTCTACCGACTAACCCGTGAGGCGCCGGTCGGGTCCGGTGAGACCCCAACCCCGGCAGCCTGACCCGACGAGACACGACATCATGGGGAGCAGGGTCAATTTCGCAATCGTACGAGCGCTGGCCAAGCGCGATCTGCGGCTGTATTTCAGCAGCGCGTCCGGCTATGTGTTCATCACGTTGTTCATCTTTCTGAGCGCGGCCGCCGCCTTCTGGCAGGACCGTTTTTTTCTCGACAACCTGGCCAACCTCGACCAACTCAACGACGTGTTTCCGTTCCTGTTGTTGCTGTTCATCCCGGCCCTGACCATGTCCGTGTGGTCCGAGGAGCGCCGGCTCGGGACGGACGAGTTGTTGTTCACCCTGCCCGCTACCGATCTCGAGCTGGTCCTCGGCAAGTACGCCGCGACCCTGGGTATCTACTCGGCGTCGCTCGTGCTCTCGCTCAGCCACGTGCTGGTGCTGTTCTTCCTTGGCAGCCCGGACCTCGGTCTGATGTTCGGTAACTACGTCGGCTTCTGGCTGGTCGGTGCGGCCTTGATCCCGGTCGGAATGCTGGCGTCGCTCCTCACCGTCAATATGACCGTGGCGTTCATCCTGGGCGCCGTGTTCTGCGGTGCCGTTATCTTTGTGGATACCGTCGTCGGGTCGTTCAGCGCCGACGCCGGTCGGTCGGCGGCGCTGCTCAGCGTCTTCACGCCGTTCTGGGATTTCGCGAAAGGCGTGCTGACCCTGTCCGGTCTGCTCGCCTTCGCGTCGGTGGGCGGGTTCTTTCTGTATCTGAACACGCTGGTCGCCAGTCGTCGCCACTGGCCGCGCGAGGCGGACGGGCTGCCGATGTGGTCGCACCACGCGCTCCGCGCCGTGGCGATCGCGGTGGCCCTGGTGGCGGCCAATGCCCTGGTTGGCCGCGCGCCGCTCCGGCTCGATGTGACCGGTGAGCGGCTGTCGTCGGTCAGCGCGGAGACTCGCCGGTTGCTGGCCGAGCTGCCCGACGACCGGCCGGTGTTCATCCAGGCATTTCTCAGCCCCACGGTTCCCGAACCGTTCGTGCAAGCCCGGTCGAATCTCATCGGCATGCTCGAAGAGATCGATGCGCTGAGCGGCGGGAAGGTCCAGGTGCTGATCGAAGACACCGAGCCGTTCACCGATGCGGCGGTCAACGCGCGCGAGAAGTTCGGCATCCGACCGCGCGCCATGCGCGACGTCGCGGCCGGGCGGGCCGAGATCAACGAAGTGTTTCTGGGGGTGGCGTTCACCGCCGGCGCCGCGCAGCAGGTAATTCCGTTCTTCGACCGAGGCTTGCCGACCGAATACGAAATCATGCGGACCATTCGGATCGTCGCGGGCACCGAGCGGAAGCGCGTCGGTGTGGTCGACACGATGGTCAAGATCTTTGGCGGTCAGAATCTGACGAGCCAACAGCAGATGCCGCGATGGTCGGTCGTCAACGAGCTGCAGAAGCAATACGAGGTGGTGGAGGTGAACGCCGAGTTCCCGATTCCACCCGATATCGACGCGCTCATCGTGGCGTTGCCGTCGTCGATGCAGACCGACCAGATGACCAATGTGGCCGCCTATATCCGGCAAGGCAAACCCGCGATGATTCTGGTGGACCCGCTGCCGGCGGTGAACCCCACACTCGCCCCCACCGAATGGGTGGGCGACGGCAATCCCCTGACCTACCCCCCAGGCCAGCCACGACCTGGACCACGCGGCAATGTCCGGCGGTGGATCGCCGACATGGGTGTCGACTGGGAGCCAACCCGGATCGTCTGGGACAGCTACAACCCGCATCCGGATCTGTCGTACATGCCATCAGAGGTGGTGTTTCTCGGGAGCGGCAACGAGAACCCCGACACGTTCAACCCGGAGGCGGACATCGCCAAAGACCTGCAGGAACTGGTGTTCCTCTACCCTGGATTCCTCGGACCGGGCGAGGACCCGGACGTCGAGTTCGAACCGTTGCTGCGCACCGGTGTCGTGTCTGGGCACAGCGGATACTTCACGCTCGTTCAGCAGAGTTTTTTTGGGCCCCAGATCAATCCCAACCCGGTGCGCGACCAGGATGACGAGACGTATGTGATCGCGGCTCGGGTACGGACCCTCGGAGCCCCGGATGAGGAGGCGGCGTCGTCTGAGACCCCCGACACGGATGACGCCGAGACGCCGGCCGCCGCGCTTACCGGTCTCTCCGCCGACGGTGATTCGCCCTGGCCGACCGAAGGGCCGTTGAATCTCGTCGTGATTGCTGACCTTGACTTCATCAGCGAGCAGTTCTTCCAGATTCGCGAGACCGCGCCCGCCAACCTGAACTTCGACAACGTGACGTTCTTCCTCAATGCGATGGACTCGCTGCTCGAGGACAACTCGTTCATCGCGCTCCGCAGCCGCCGCGCCCGTCACCGCACGCTGGAGCGGGTCGAGGCGCAGACCGCCGAGTTTGTCGAGCAGCGGACGCTGGACGAGCAGCAGGCGGAGACCGACGCGGAGCAGGCGCTGACCGATGCGCAGAGCCGGCTGAACGAGCGCGTGGCGGAGGTGCAGAACCGCGACGACATCGACGCGCAGGCAAAGCAGATCATGGCCCGCAACCTCGAAGAGGTGGAGAACCGGCGTCTCCAGGTGCTCTCGGCGAACATCCAGACGGAGAAGGAAACCCAGATTCGCGCCAGCCTCGAACGGATGGAAACGCAGATCCGGGCTATTCAAAGCCGTATCAAGACGTTCGCCATCCTGCTGCCACCCGTCCCCGTGCTCGCGTTTGGCGTCCTGATCTTCGTCCGCCGGCAACGCCGCGAGCGCGAAGGCGCCGCCGCCGCGAGACGGCTGAGAGAGTAGCCCGATGAGCGAACTACAGAAGACCTCGGTATTCGGTGGTGCGGCGGTCGTCCTGGTCGCCTTGGCGTTGTTGACCACTCCGCAGCGCGCGGCACCAGACGCATTCTTCGATGTCGGTGAGACCTTCTTCGCCGAGTTCACCGACCCGGCGACCGCCACCACCCTCGAAGTGGTCCAGTTCGACGAAGACACCGCCGCCGCCGCCACCTTCGAGGTGACCAACCGCGACGGCCTGTGGACCATCCCGTCGCATCACGACTATCCGGCCGACGGGGCGGAGCGTCTGGCGAACACCGCCGCCGGGGTCATTGCCATCACCAAAGACGACTTCCGGTCCGACAACGTGACCGACCACGAGTCGTTCGGTGTCATCGACCCGCTCGACGACAGTGTCAGTACGCTCCGCGGCCGGGGCCAGCGGGTCACCTTCAAAGGGGCCAGTGAGCAAGTGTTGGCCGACCTCATCATCGGCAACCGGGTCGAGGGACAACCGGGATTTCGGTTCGTGCGGGTGCCGGACCAGAATCGCGTCTACGCGGCCCAGACCGACATCGGCCTCTCGACCCAGTTCAGCGACTGGATCGAGACGAACCTGCTGGGCGTCCAACGCGACGAGGTGAAACGCGTCGAGCTCAACGAGTATGAGATCGACGAGCGTAGCGGTGGGGTGCGCCGGCGTGGTCAGTTCACGGTCGACTGGGTCGAGCAGGACACCTGGACCGCCAACGACATTCCCGACGGCATGGAGGTCGACTACGTGCAGATGAATCTGCTCGTCGGCGGTCTCATGGGTCTGAGAATCGACGGCGTCCGCCCCAAACCTGAAGGCCTCACCGGCAACCTCCGCCAGGCGTTCGAGGCGCGCACGATCACCAACGCCGATCTCCAGACCATGCAGTCGCGCGGCTTCTATCCGACCCAGAGCGGCGAGATGCTGTCGAATGAAGGCGAACTGCTGGTGCGAACCGACCTCGGTGTGCTCTACACGCTACGCTTTGGCGAAATTCTGTATGGCAGCGGTAACGCCATCGCGATTGGCGACGATACCAGCGACGACGAAGACACTGGCTCCGGTGAAAACCGCTACGTGCTCATTACCGTCGAGTTCGACCCCGACGCCCTCCCCGAGCCGGAGTCACCCGCGAACCGCGATTTCGAGAACAAGGCGGAGCCGCAGTGGACCGACGCTGACCGCGCCAACAAGTCCGCCGCCGACCTCCACGCCCGGTGGGAACGCCGCACCGAAGATGGCCAGCAACGCGCCGAAGAACTCTCCACCCGCTTCGCCCGCTGGTACTACGTCGTCTCCGCTGGCAGCTACGGCCGGGTACACAAGACTCGGGACGAGTTGCTGAAAGAGATCGAGGCCGAAGAACCCGCCGTCTAGGGCACTAGCCTCGCCACGTCACCCCCCGCGGTCACGGGCCGTCTACGACCGCGGTTTCTCTGGTCTCCGATCGGCGCTCGGCTCGCGACATGACCAGACCCTACTGTTTCGTCCTGATGCCGTTCGGCCAAAAGAGGGATGGCTCCGGCGCAACGATCGATTTCGACGCGGTGTATCGCGATGTAATTCGTCCGGCGATTGACGCGGCCGACTTGGCGCCGATCCGGGCCGACGAGGAGAAGGTCGGGGGCATCATCCAGAAGCCGATGTATGAGCGGCTGCTGTTCTGCGACTATGCCGTCGCGGATCTGACCACGGCCAACGCGAATGTGTTCTACGAGCTGGGCGTGCGTCATGCGGTCCGGCCGCACAGCACGGTGACACTGGCGTCGAAGACGACCCGGCTGCCGTTCGACCTGAACCACTTGCGTACGCTGATGTATGACCTCGGGACTGACGGCTTGCTGTCAGAGGCTGGTCCGACCCGTGACGCGCTGACCGGGTGCCTGCGCGAAGCCCGTGGGAAGGCGGTTGACAGCCCCGTGTTTCAGCTCGTCGAGGGACTGCGCCCGGCCCCGATCGACCACACGAAGACCGACGCGTTCCGGGACCAGGTCAGATATTCAGAAGAGACGAAGGCGAAGCTGCGGACGGCCCGCGCCGAGAGCGTCGAGGCGGTCCGGGCGGTGGAAGCCGCTCAGGCCAGCATCGCCGATACCGAGGCGGGGGTGGTGATCGATCTGTTCCTGTCGTATCGCGCGGTGAGGGCCTGGCCCGAGATGGTTGCGCTGGTCGGACGGATGTCGCCTCCGCTGGCGGCGACGGCCATGGTGCGCGAACAGCTCGCCTTCGCGCTTAACCGCAGTGGGGACGGTGAGGAGGCGGAGCGAGTGCTCCTCGAACTGCTCGAGAAACGCGGAGCGAGTAGCGAGACCTCCGGCCTGCTAGGGCGGGTCTACAAGGACCGCTGGGAGGCGGCCGTCACCGCCGGCGATACGCTCCTCGCGCGGGGGCTGATCGACAAGGCGGTCGGCGCGTATCTGACCGGGTTCGAAACCGACTGGCGCGATTCGTACCCTGGCGTGAACACCGTCACCCTCATGGAACTGCGAGAGCCGCCAGACCCCCGACGGAATGCTTTGCTCCCCGTGGTGCGCTATGCCGTCGACCGGAAAATTGCGACCGGGTCCGCCGATTACTGGGATTGGGCCACCGTGGTCGAACTGGAGGTGCTGGCGTCGCATGAGCCCGAGGCGATGGATGCGCTGGCAGCCGCGGTCGGTCTCATTCGCGAGACCTGGGAGCCGGAGACCACCGCCCGCAACATCCGTCTCATTCGGATGGCCCGGGAACGTCGCGGTGTGGCTGAGCCGTGGCTGTCGACGGTCGAACACGCACTGGTCACCCGCAGCCAGTGAGCATCGGACGCCCTGGCCGCGGAACTGTACACGGCCGACGACGATGACTCTGGCGCGGGGACTCAACGGGTCTCCGGTCGCCAATCTGCGGTACATTAGAGAGTTCATGGGCAAGACACTTCTCAAGAAAGTCTGGGACCTGCACACCGTGCGTCCGTTGTCGACGGGGCAGACCCAGCTGTTCATCGGGTTGCATCTGATTCACGAGGTGACGACCCCACAGGCGTTCGACATGCTGCGGGCCCGTGGCATCGGGGTGGCGTTTCCGGACCGGACCTTCGGCACGACCGACCACATCATTCCGACCCTCGACCAAGCGCGGCCGTTCCAAGACACGCTGGCCGAAGCGATGTTGTCGGCGCTGGAGCGGAATTGCGCCGAGTACGACATCCCGCTCTGGAACCTGGACAGCGACCGCCAGGGGATCGTCCACGTCATTGGGCCGGAGCTAGGCTTGACCCAGCCAGGGATGACGATCGCGTGCGGCGACAGCCACACCTCGACCCACGGCGCGTTGGGCGCGGTGGCGTTCGGCATCGGTACGTCTCAGGTGCGTGACGTGCTGGCGTCGCAGTCGCTGGCGTTCGACCCGCTGAAAGTGCGGTGTATCGTGGTGAACGGTACGTTGGACAATGGGGTGTTCGCGAAAGACGTGATTCTGGAAATCATCCACCGGCTCGGGGTGCAGGGGGGCGTGGGGCACGCCTACGAGTACGGGGGCACCACGGTCGAGGGGATGAGCATCGATGAGCGGCTGACCATCTGTAACATGTCGATCGAGGGTGGGGCGCGGGTCGGGTACGTCAACCCGGACCAGACCACGTTCGACTATCTGCGGGGGCGTCCGTTCGCGCCCCAGGGGGACGCTTTCGATCGAGCTGTCTCCTGGTGGCGGTCGATCGCGTCGGACACCGACGCCGACTACGACGATGTCGTGGAGATTGCGGCGGCTGAGATTGAGCCGCGCGTGACCTGGGGGATCAACCCGGGGCAGTCCGTCGGCGTCAGCGAGCGGATTCCCAGCGGCGGCGCGGCCGGGTCGAACGGCGCCGCCGAGGCGCTCGGATTCATGGGGCTGAGTGGCGGCGCGCCCATCAAGGGCACCAAAGTGGACGTGGCCTTTGTCGGATCCTGCACGAACTCGCGGCTCTCGGACCTGCGCGAAGCGGCCCGGATCGCCAAGGGGCGGCGGGTGGCGTCCCACGTGAAGGCACTCGTGGTGCCGGGGTCGCGGGCCGTGCTCGCCGCGGCCGAGCGCGAGGGACTCGACCAGGTGTTTCGCGATGCCGGGTTCGAATGGCGCGGCGCCGGCTGCTCGATGTGCCTTGCGATGAACCCCGACCGGCTCGAAGGGAATCAGATGTGCGCGTCGTCATCCAACCGCAATTTCAAGGGCCGGCAAGGGAGCCCAACTGGTCGCACGCTCTTGATGAGCCCGGCCATGGTCGCCGCCGCCGCCCTCGCTGGCGAGGTGACCGACGTACGCGACATCCTGTAAGGAACTACCACCGTGTCTAGCCCCGCAGTAGATCGCATCAAAGGTTCCGGGTTGCCGCTTCGCGGCGACAATATCGATACCGACCGGATCATACCGGCGCGGTTTCTCAAGGCGATTACGTTCGAGGGCCTCGGGGACCACGTCTTCGAGGACGACCGGGCTTCGATGCCGGACCATCCGTTTTCGAATCCGGCGTATCAGCAGGCGCGCATCATCCTCGCCAACGACAATTTCGGCTCCGGCTCGTCACGCGAACATGCGCCGCAGGCGCTGAAGCGGTGGGGTATCGGCGCCTGCCTGGGCGAGTCGTTTTCAGAGATCTTCCGGGGCAACGCGCTCGCCATCGGTCTGCCGTGCGTCACCGCGTCGCCCAAAGACATCGCTCGGCTGATGGATCTCGTCGAGAGCAGGCCGGCTACGCAACTGGCGCTGTCGCTCTCGGACCGGCGCGTGACCGTGGACGGCCACCGGATCGCGATTGAGGTCGACGATCCCGTACGCGACGCGTTCCTCACCGGCACCTGGGACGCCACCGGCCTGTTGCTCGACGACTTCGACGTCGTTCGCGGCGTTGCCGCACGCGTCCCCTACATCCGCGGCTTTTAGGTTTCCTGGCGAGGCGTCCGCCTGGCGGCCTTGCGACGTCGGTCACCCCCGCCCGCCGGGCGGGGCGGACGCCTGCATGCTCCTTCCTTGCGCCTGGCCAGACGAACGCCTCGCCAGGAAACCTCTCGGGCGAGGGACCTGTCTCGGCGGCGTTGCTACTCCCGTCTCCTAGGCGCGCATTGTCGCGCGCTCGGCTACGGTGCCACCGCGTTGGCGCGGGCGGCTTCGAGGAACGCGGCGGCGATGTGCGAGGCCTCGCCGGTTCGCCGATACACCAGGCGGAGGTCGCGCGGCATTCGTAGCTTGGGCACCCGAACCGCGACAAGCTGTTTGCGGGCGATTTCCGAGAGGGCGCACCGGCGCGGCAGCAGCGCCACCCCCAGCCCCATCTCGACCGCCCGTTTGATTCCGTCCAGACTCGCCAGCGAAATCTGAATGTTGATCGGCGCGTGTTGTTCCTCGAAGAGACGCAGCACTCGCTCGCGTCTGGGCGAATAGTCGTTGTGCGCGATCACCGTCTGCCGGCCGAATTCCTCCATGGTGATCTGCCGACGCCCCGCCAGCGGGTGCTTTGGGTGCGCCAGCATCACCAACTCGTCGACACCCAGTCGCACCGAGAGCAAACCGCGTTCGGCCGGCTCGAACGTGACGAAGCCGAAGTCCAGGCTCCGATTCAACACTTCGCTCGGAATCTGGCGCGAATGGACCCGTCGCATCTCGACCTGCGCCGACGGATGAGCCTCGCGGAACTGCATCACGATCGGCAACAGAATGTGCACCGCCGCTTCGTTGACGCCGATCGTCACCCGGCCGTGTCTCAGCTCCTGCAGCTCGCGTACCGCGTTTTCGGCTTCATCTTTCAACCGGGTCAGCCGCTGGGCGTAGTCGAGCAGGATGGTGCCCGCTTCCGTGAGACGGCCGCCTTTTGACGACCGGTCGAAGAGCCGCTCGCCCAGGCCGAGTTCGAGTCGCCGGATCGTCTGGCTGACGGCGGGCTGCGTGCGATGCAGCCGCGTCGCCGCGCGCGAAAAACTGTGTTCGGCCGCCACCGCCTGGAACACTTCGAGCTCGTTCAATTCCATTGCCAGCGAGTGTATAACCGATACTTATTAAGTTGTAACTATTATAATCTTGACATTATATGTGGTTGGCTTTGAAGTAGAGGCTGGTAGGGCGCGGTCCACGCCTAGACAAGGAGAGGGCATCGTGGCGGACAAGCTGATCATCTTTGACACCACCCTGCGGGACGGCGAACAGGCCCCCGGCTTTTCCATGAACACCGCGGAAAAAATGCGACTCGCCCGTCAACTGCAGTCGCTTGGAGTTGACGTGCTCGAGGCCGGCTTTCCCATCGCGTCCGCCGATGACGCGGAGGCGGTGCGTCTGATCGCGACCGAGATCAAAGGACCGGTGATTGCGGCGCTGGCCCGATGCGACCGCGCAGACATCGCCTGCGCGGCCGAATCGGTGAAGCCGGCCGAGCGGGCTCGGATCCATACGTTTATCGCCACCTCGGACCTGCATCTGGAGCGCAAGTTGCGGATTTCGCGCGACGACTGCCTGCAGGCCGTCATCGACAGCGTCTCGCTCTGTCGCACCTTCACCGATGATGTCGAGTTCTCGGCCGAGGACGCCACGCGAACAGATCCGGACTTCCTGTGTCGGGTCGTCGAGACGGCGATTGCCCGGGGTGCGACCACGGTAAATCTGCCCGACACGGTCGGTTACTGCACGCCGGACGAGATCGAGGAGTTCTTCGTCAACATCATCGAGCGCGTGCCCAACTCGGACCAAGCCGTCTTCAGCACCCATTGTCACGATGACCTAGGGCTGGCGGTGGCGAATTCCCTGGCGTCGGTTCGCGGTGGGTGTCGTCAGATCGAGTGCACGATCAACGGGGCGGGCGAGCGGGCCGGCAACGCCTCGCTCGAAGAGCTCGTCATGGTGACGCAGGTGCGGGGGGACCGAGTGCCCTACACGACCGGAATCGACGCCACGGGGCTGTTCGCCGCCAGCCAGCTGTTGTCAGAATTGACCCACGAGCCGGTGCAAGCGAACAAAGCCATCGTTGGCCGCAACGCGTTTGCGCACGAGGCCGGCATTCACCAGGACGGCTTCATCAAAGATCGGCGTACCTACGAAATCATGCGGCCGGCCGACGTCGGGGTTGCCCAATCCACGCTGGTGCTGGGGAAGCACTCAGGACGGCACGCGCTCAAGCAGCGGTGCGCGGCGCTCGGCGTCGAGCTCAGCCGCCTCGAGCTCGACCGTGTGTATCGTGCGATGATTGAGTTGGCTGACCGTCAGAAAACCATTGAGGACTCCGACCTCTCGGCGATCATCGCCGACGTGCGGGCGTCCGAATCGGTCGGCGCCGCGTAGCGCTGGTGCGCCGGCGTCCCACGTGGCCTTCCCGCCTCCGACGGGGCTTCGGAGGACAGGCCCCGGCCGTTTATCGTGATTGATCCCACGCCGAGCCACGGCCGTGGCTCATAGAGCTGTAGAGCATTCGACATGCACTCGACTATCGTTGTGTTGCCGGGCGACGGCATCGGCCCGGAAGTGACCAGTGCGGCCGAGCAGGTGCTTCGCGCCGTGGCCGACCGGTTCGGTCACACCTTCACCATCAGTTCCCACTCGGTCGGCGGCGCGGCGTTGCGCGCGGGTGAACCGCCGCTGCCGGACGCGACACGTCAGGCCTGCCTCGCGGCCGACGCCGTCCTGCTCGGTGCGGTCGGTGATCCGGCGTTCGATACCGGCTCCAGCGCGGGGCGCCCCGAAACGGCGCTGTTGCAGCTGCGCCAGACGCTCGGCGTATTCGCGAATCTACGGCCGGCCCGTGTGTGGCCCGGTCTGGAGGACGGCGGCGCGTTCAAGCCAGAGCGGGTCAGCGGCGCCGACCTGCTCATCGTGCGCGAGCTCACGGGGGGCATCTACTACGGCGAGCCGCGCGGCATGGCGGATGACG
>Ga0066376_10000763_pt1 | contig 30319 bp, 24 predicted proteins | sample Knorr_S15_td_Bot_FD_77009 | JGI IMG/M metagenome (GOLD analysis project Ga0066376, IMG submission 77009) | Marine microbial communities from Southern Atlantic Ocean transect - Knorr_S15_td_Bottom_ad_5009_LV_A | ecosystem: Environmental > Aquatic > Marine > Oceanic | place: Southern Atlantic... | reverse complement strand
TCGTTACCGGCCCCCTTCCATGCAACAGCGACACCTGCTTCGGGGAAATCCCAAGATTCCCTCAAACATAATTTCTCATATTTGCCCTGCCAATCTGCTGCATCATCTGGAAGCGTCAAGTGGCTGACTATTTCCCCATCCTTGAGGACATTGCGTTTTATTCCATCCAACTCAAAGAATTCATTCAATGGCATCGATCTTTGACCAGAGGGTGAAATGAGGTGTATGCTTGCATCGAGACACATGAAAGAAGGTGCTAAATCAGCCTGATAAGTTGCAACACAGAGAGTATTTTGATTTGGAATAACTCGGCAATCAGCACCTGTATCACAATCACACTTGTAGCACCATTCGATGGAGCGGCGCCATTCTTCGCTTTGGTTAAACCAGAAGCAACGGGTATCAAGGCAAATATTTCCGCCAACAGTACCTTGTCTGCGAATTAGCACAGAGGCAATACTGCCCGCAGTTTGTCGTAATAGCGGGTGTGAATTGCTATCCTCAACAAGGTCATGCAACTTTACCATGGCGCCGATATGAGTTGGAGAAAGGGTTCTCATTTCCTTGATTGAGGCCAATGAAATGACATCACTCTGAGTGTTTAGGTGCCATTTGTAATTTGGCAGTAAATCTGTGCCACCGGCAATCCAATCGAACTCCTTACTATCTGCTTGCAATGTTGCTGCGGTATCCATTGCTTCCTCAATACTGGTTGGAGTGTGTAAGGTGAATGGAGGTACGCGCACTATGCATCACCTCGGTAGCGCCGTTCAACATGCTTCCATGCCTTAGCAGCACGCTTGTTATCATCGACCAAATCCTCTTGAGTGGGAGTTATTGCCTCTCTCCAACCATCATCCTGTTCAGAAAGAGGCCGGTCAGGGTCAAAGCCAAACAATACCCCATTAACATAGGAGGAACGGTCCTTGAGTAAATCCCTCTCAAGGTCGCGCTGGGTGTGGTCATCGGCTCGTTGAGCGATAATATCCTGAAGAGGAGAGGGGGTAAAACTTGGATTTGGTAAGTCCATAGGCTCTTCAATTCCCAACGCCTTGCATTTCTTTTCAATTAACTTGTGAACTCTATCGGGAGTTAGTGGTAATTCATTGGGGCGGATTCCAATTGCATCGTAGACGGCATTACAAATTGCAGGAAGAATTGGTAAAAGGGGTCCTTCACCAGCTTCTTTGGCTCCGAAGGGACCTTCTGGGTCGTTGCTTTCAACAATTATTGGAATAACTTCAGGCATTTCGTGAATGCTCAATATCTTGTAATCTAATAAATTAGGATTCATTAGGTTTCCAGCCCGGCCATACTTCATTTCTTCAGATAGAACCTGACCCATTCCCATATGGCAAGAGCCGATGATTTGACCTTTTACAGCGAGCGGATTAAGGGCCTTTCCACAATCATGAGCAGCCCAAGCTTTGATCACTTTGGTGAATCCTGTTTCAGCATCAACCTCGACTTCTGCAACATAAGCAGAGAATGAATATGCTGGGGCCAAACCTGCGGCAGCACCTTTGTGAACTCCACCCATTGGAGGGGTTCGGTAAGAGCCGGTAGCGATTAGCGAGCCTGAATCTGCCTGTGCCTTGTGGCAGGCTTGTAGCCAAGAAACGCCGATTGCAGGGTCGTGTTTGTAGTAAACGCGACGGTCTCCCAATACCAATTGGTCAGGGTGGTAGCCCGTCAATTCCCATGCGGCATTGAGTATTTTATCGCGCAAATCGATAGCAGCACGAATGGCTGCATTAGCATTCATGAAAGTTACTCGCGATGAATAGGAACCGAGGTCAACTGGGGCTGTATCGCTTTCTTTTGAGCGTACTCGAATCATGTCCAATGGCAGAGCCAAGACCTCACAAACTGCCTGAGCAATTGCGGTATCGGAACCTTGACCGATTTCAGCAGCACCGGAATGAATAGTTACCCCTCCATCCATGTCGCACTGAAGGTGGACTGTTGCATGCGGAAAATTCTCGGGGTCCCAATGGATTGGTAAACCTGAACCTGAAATAAAGAAACCACAGCCGACTCCGATGCCTCTGCCAAATGGCATCTTGCGGAATTTCTCATCCCAACCAGATTGTTCTCTAACTTTGGCAAGACATTCCCTCATTCCAGTGGAGGTTATCCTGAATCCCGTAATTGTTCGTGAATGTGGAGGTAAAAGGTTTGCAAGCCGGAAGGTCATCGGGTCAACACCTAATTGCTCTGAAACAGCATCGATTCCAACCTCAACTGCACAGCGACTGTTGACAGCACCATGGCCACGCATGGCTCCACTTGCAGGCTTATTTGTCCAGACTCGGGCACCGGTATAGTGGAAACCTCCAATCTCATATGGTGAGGTGTGGAGGACACCGTTGTAGTAAGTGGTAACATGGCCAAATGAAGCAAAGGCGCCTCCGTCGATTAGCGCATCAGTCTCAATCCCAGAGATTCGTCCTTCATCATCAGCGAAGACACCCATCTGAATACGGGAAGGATGACGGCCTCTGTTAATCCAGTAGACTTCCTCTCTATCAAAGCAAATACGAACAGGACGACCAGATTTACGAGCCAAGATAGCGGCACACATTTCGTGAGGGAAAGGATCGGATTTGCCGCCGAAGCCACCACCAACAAAGGTGCGGTGGACGTTTATCTGGTGCATTGGAATATCTAAGACTGAAGATAGTGCACGATGCAGATAATGTGGTACTTGTTGAGGAGAATAGACGGTCAAACGCCCCGAAGGATCCCAGTGAGCGACTACAGCATGAGGCTCGGTAAAGCCGTGGTGAACGCCGGCAAATGTCCAATCAGCCTCACTCGAAGCAGCAGCATTCTCCATACCTGAAAGGTTTCCAAATTGCTGGAAAACTCGCTTTTGCACATTTGATTCACCAATATGGTACTTACCTCGGTCATGGATTGGGTGTTCAGAATCCTCCAAACCTTCTTCCATGTCATGAATTGAATCAAGAACTTCATATTCCACTTTTATCAGTGAAAGTGCTTCAATAGCGGTATCCACATCTATTGCTGCTACACAGGCTACCAAATCACCGATATGACGAACCTTGTCTTGAGCCATTGCGTGTTCATCCTTGGTCACCGGAAGTACACCGAAGCGATTGACTGAATCAGCCCCTGTCGCAACTGAAACCACTCCGGTCAATGCCTCGGCTGCAGATGTATCGATATTCTTGACCAAAGCATGATGGTGGGGTGAACGCAGAATCTTTGCAATCAATTCCCCAGGTAATCTGATGTCATCACCATATTTTGCTTGGCCGGTCATTTTCCAATTTGCATCTATCAATGGAGTTGGTTTTCCTATTGCTGTCCCTGTTACGTAGCGGTCGTGAACGTGAGGACCTCGTGGTTGACTCTTCTGACCTCCTGTGCTTTTTGGAATATGTTCGATATCTTGTAGACCACTCATTGGATCCGAGCCGCCGCTTCCCGGCACTCCGAAATCCTGTTGTCCAGCAATCCGCTTACCATCTGAACGGGTCTTGCTGAAGTCTACTTTCTTAGCCATAAAAACACCTCAGCGTGCATCACCCGGGGGCAAAGTTGGCTCATCTGGACCGATTGGATGCGGGTCAGAAGACGGATTTGTCAAGTTGGCTACCTGATTTCCATTTTGTTTCATTTCAGCAGCCAACCTAATTGAATCGACGATTGGCTGATAGCCGGTACAACGACATAGATTTCCTTCAATCGCACACTTTATTTCCTCATCGGTAGGATTTGGATTATGTTCAAGAAGGGCGGCTGAAACCACTAGGAAACCCGGTGTACAAAAGCCACACTGAGAGCCTCCAGCCTCGGCAAAACATATCTGAACAGGATGCAGATGGTGAGTGTCAGCCAAGCCTTCAACAGTAGTTATCGAAACACCTCGCGCCTCCTCTGCCAACATCAAGCAAGAAAGGCGAGGCTGGCCATCGACCAACACGGCACAACAACCACAAGTACCCATATCACAACCGCGCTTAACACCTAGTGTTCCTGCTTGATCACGTAGCACATCGAGAAGAATGGCATTGGACTGAACTAACAACTCCTGTTGTAGACCATTGATTTTTGCTGACCAACTTTGCGAGGCAGAAGTTGGTAGCATTCTGACGTAATTTTCATCCACCATCTCTTCGTCGCCAAAGGCGAGGAGAGGTGCTCTCCTCTTCATTCTTCTTCAACCTCAACCAGTTTAACCTTCTTAATCCAAGAGTCGGTTACATTGATATCATACTTCGTTCTAATTAATTTTAATGCGTAGCATATTTGCATCAATCGCTCTTTGCCTGATGCTTATCTTACCCGGCTGTCTTGACAGCGAAGATGGAGAAGCTTTTCCAGATTTCAGTTTCACTGGGGATGACGGTAAAGAATACTCCAAAGATAGCCTTGAAGGTGAAAAATATATTGTCCACATATCTGCAAGTTGGTGCCCTCGATGTTTCAAAACAATGCATAATATCAGTGCTGCACTCAATGGAGAAATTTACCTGATTGTCAGCAGTGATGAGGGTGATGAGGGTAATATTCAGTCATGGCATAATAGGGCAAATGAATCCAATAATAGCGATGACCTCGAGGCGCCATTCGCAGTTCTACCTGATTTAGCATCTACCCTCGAAATAGATGCAATGCCAACAATTTACCTCATCAGCGAGAAAGGCAATATCATTGCCAAACACGAGGGGGATTTGACCATCCATTCTGAAATCTTAGAATTCTACAACCAAGAATTGTGAATTTACATAGAACAGACATCTTCAAAGCAATTCTCAGATGGGGTTGAATCGAGGAATACCCCGTGCGCACCCTTAATCAACTTACAAGCCTTGTCTTAATTCTCACTTTTCTATTACCTACATTCGCAGCACTGAGTACCATCCCTTCAGCAATTGCCGAGGAATCCACGGAGCAAGTTGGGTGGTGGGTAGATACAACCGTAGACCGCAATAAAAACGGTATTGGAGATATGGTTGAATTGCATTTGGACAATAATATATTCCTCGATGGAGCAAATACACTTCCTGTAATTGTAGACTTCGACCACACACCCACGGATGCAGATATCGAGATGCTATTCCGAGAAGTCGGTCTTGAAGTAGAATGGAATCTCTACATGATTGACGCAGTTAGTGGCAGAGTCCATACTCAGGACCTTCTCACTCTGCGGGACTTACCCGGCGTTATTATGATTGAATTGGATGGTATTCTTGAAGTTGAGATGGCGGATGTAGTTCCTGTTCACGGAGTCGACATTGTCTGGGACGAAACTGGTTATGATGGAGCAGGAGTTTCAGTTGCAATTATCGACACCGGAATCGATGCATCTCACGTTGGCTTAGATGACCTCGATGACGACAATTCAACTGACGACCCTAAGGTCATCGCATTCTACGATGTTGTCGGCGCTCCAAATGACGTGAATGGCACAACTACTCCATATGATGACCATGGACATGGAAGCCATTGTGGAGGGATTACAGCTGGTACAGGGGCTCCAGATTATGTCAACATCGGTGTTGCACCTCAAGCTAATTTAGTCGGTGTCAAGGTACTCGATAGCGGTGGCAGCGGTTCCTTTGCTGGCGTAATGGGTGGAATGCAGTGGACTATCGATGTTCGTTACAAATACAATATTCGTTCTGCAAGTATGAGTCTTGGTGGACCAGGAGCCATCGAGTGGACAAGCAGTGAGGAAGACAGCGTTAATCGCATGGCCAATGAAATGGTACGCTCGGGGGTTGCCCTCTTTATCGCGGCTGGAAATAGCGCAATCTCGGCACAAATCGGAACTCCAGGAAGTGCTGAGGATGTAATTACCGTGGGAGCCTTAGACAAAGATACCAAGATTGCCGTTTATTCCAGTCAAGGACCAACCGAAGAAGGTCGGATTAAACCAAATATCGCCTTTGTAGGTTCAAATGTCATGTCTGTAGAAGCAAATAGTGGCAATGGCTACACTGGAATGAGTGGCACAAGTATGGCAACCCCTGGAGCAGCAGGACTTGGTGCATTGATGTCTCAAGCAAACCCCGAATTATCTCCATTCGATATGCGAAATATCATGCAAGAGACTGCAACCTATCGTGTGTGCCATTACATGCTGGCAAACGAACCTTGTGCCGAAGATTTAATCCCAAAGAATCGCCAAAATAACGTCTATGGACATGGCCATGTAAATGCTCAACCTGCTGTAATGGAAGCGGCTCAGAGAGTCTATGAATTGGATATGAATATTGCAGTGAATGTGACAACAGAAATGGGTTCAGATAACAAAATTCACATCGATACTGGCGATAAAATCGATATTACCCTCAACAAGCAAGTCGAAACTATTCAATGGAGAAGCAATCATTTGAGAGATAATTGGGCGATTTTGCATACTTATGATGGGGAAGTTTCTGCAACTATTAGCCACAATGACATCATGCACCAATTAGAACACCTGCCAAATATCGACCTGCATGGGAACCATTCAATCTCAATCCGCGCCTTGAATGGTACAGCATCTTCGCCAATAACAACCATCAATATTCACTTGATGGGAGAAATGGAAGATCCTCCAACTCCACCAACTAAATCTTCTTCCTTCTCAAATACCACTTGGGTTGGAATCATTATTGGAATGGGTGGACTGTTATTTCTTGTCGGTATGCTCTTCGGCCGCACTCGCCAAGATGATATCGAAAGCCCACAGTGAACTTTCGTCCGGCCTAACCTTGAAAGTGGGAACAGGTCTACTGTAACTGATTGTGATGCCAACACCTGTAGCACCGCCTCGACGCCCAACAGCAAGAAAGACGGTTTCAGCCGCGTCTGGTAGACTGACAAACCCTGCCTCTGTAATCAATCCTGATTCGGCATCTGATGAGGATGAATTAGTGCAATTACAGGTTTCTGGAGAAATTCCACTAGCCGAGCGCTTAGCACAATTTTGGCTATTTGGAGTGGCGATGTTGGGGCTTTGGGGTGGATTGTTCTACATCGCCTTCACTCAAGGTGAAACAAATGAGCGCTTCCTGTTGCTTGGAATCGGTGGATTGGCAACGGCAGCAGCCTTCATTTGGGTAGTCGAGCAACAACGTCGAAAGCATGGTGAATTAGCCCTAATGCATGATTATATCCTTGGAATGGGATTATTCTTTGCTGCTGCAGGTGTATTTTGGGGATTGCGCTATTTGATGGCAATTGCTGCAGACCCATCTGGACCTCTGAATTGGTCTTGGCTGGTTGATGATGCTCGTCCATACGCAGAAAAAGAATGGTATCCTGGGGCTAGAGGCGTTGCAGTCAATGGTGTTGCTGCTTTAGCACTTGGTCTGGCAAGTTGGTGGTATCTGAAAGTAAAGGAAACCGGAACAGGAATGCTTTCTTGGTTTGTAGCAGCAGTAACCCCATTTGCTCTAATGATAGTTGGCTTAGGAACATGGATAGACTGGTCAAATGGGGGAGTCTCCTATGAATTGGGAGTGACAATCATCGGTTTGAGTATTCTTGGAATGTGGATTGGGGTTCAAAGTAATCGGGCCTTGGTATTCTCAGTAGCGGTAGTACTTGCCTCCTTTATGCCGATAATCTATGAGTTAGTCAACGATGGTAGCGGTAGTGCTCTTTCGCTGCTGGTATTCATCATCTTTGCACAGGGATTACTCGCCATTACGCCACAATTATCCAAAGCACAACATTTGGTAGAAAGAGCCTCCCTTGGATTGGTCCTTGCCGCCCTAATTGCAATGGCATGGATGACTGGTGGCGACTTGACTTTACACCTTGGACCAGTGAAGTTCGGTCCTGAACAGTGGCTATCCGGTGCTGCGATTCTTTGGATGTCTCTGCTGATTGGTTACATGAAGGCAGTTCACATGAAGAGAGTTCCATGGATGCCTGTGGGACTGGCTTTTGCACTCTTCCTTATCCCTTCTCCCTCCAACCAGTTGACTTGGTTTGTAACCTTAGGAATGATTCCTTATTTGCTTTGGAAACCCGATAGCAGAGCCTGGGTTAGGCATGCAACCTTCGTTTGTGCTGCCTTCGCCTTCTTGGTTGCTGACTGGATGAGCCATGCCGAAAGCATTGGAGGTGGGCAATTTTGGGGAACTATTGAAGGCACGCTAATTCAAATCATCCCATTGGCCTTACTCGGAATTGGAGAATGGGCAAGGAGAATAAATCGGATTTCTGGCAACGCATTCAGGTCTGGAATGATATTGGTTGTCCTTTCACCTTCGATGCTGATTAATGCTAACAGTCTGATTCCGTGGGCCTTTGCAGCCTATCTATTAGTCGTAGCATATGAATCGATGAGCAAAAAAGCAGATAATCTTGCTCAGCGCAAGGAAGCATCCCTGACAATTCTGACCAGCCTTGTCTTGACAACACTCTTGGCTGCAACAGGTAGATTGGAAATAACATGGTCGCAAATGCCTGACTTTCAAGGCTTCAATCTAGTATTGCTGATTATTGCTGCTATCTATTATATGGTTGGAATAAGGAGCAAAGTCGAGGAATTAGACCTCGGGCATTTCAGTGCAATGGCTGTAGCAAGTGGAGCAAACGAAACCGTATTTGACCCCAAAACGGGGATATATACAATCCAAAAAGAAAAGGAAGAAGAAGACCCTGAAAATCCTACTTGGTTGGACAAGGGTTGGGGCAGTGTTGCACGAATCAGCATTGTTGGACCTCTTCTCTTATTCGCAATTGCTTTGGCAAGCGTTGACGCCGATGGCCTAGTAAATGGATATTGGGTTCTTGCACTGGCAATACCTGCGGCTATCCTAATCTATGAACTGCTGAAGATGGAGGATATCAAAGCGGAATCACGGGCTATGGCAGTTTGGACTATGTTCTTGATTTCACTTCCAATATCAATTCAATTGAATAGTTATATCTTTAGCCATGAATCAGAAACAACTCTGAAAGTCTCTCAATTACTGTTTGACTTCATTCTCCTACTCGGACCGGTAGTCATCCACCAGATGATGAAAAAGGGGATATTTGGAGAGGAATTACATTCAAAGAAAGCAGACCTTGCCACACTGATCGGTTTACTCGCCTTAGGATTATTGGATACTACTGGCGGACTGGCTTTCTTCACCTTATTCATTATCGTCGCATATAGAACCGTCGCCCATAGGTTGAGTGCGATGGCATATCTGACAAGCATTTCCTTATTCCTGATGTCAACAAGGCCTGGGATGGAATCTGGAATTCTGATGCAATTATTCAGGGATACAGCCTTGGAAGAAAGCCTGCTCAGTACTGGGATGATGTGGATATTCCCTGTTTCCCGAATTATCGGTTGGTTAGGCGCAGGACTTGCACTGATAATGCTGGGCAGAATCATCCAAGATAGAAGAGAGCCTCCCGAAGACGATGAACGCCTGCCATTCATCTGGTCTGCGTTATTACTCCTAGTCTCACTGCAATCGATCATGATTCATGATGAATATTTGCTATTAGTATTGACAACTGTGGTCCTTCTATTGGGTTGGATGGCAGGTAGAATGGAAGTTTTCAGCTTCGCGCCTTGGGTCTACATCTTTGCCTTCATGCCAGCATTAGATGCAACATTTGATGGATTAAGTGAAGGTGAATTATTCAGTTGGTCATTCTTACTATCAGGAATCATCACAATGGGGCTCTCATTCCTTGCCAGAGAAGGTATTCTTTTCAGATATGCAGGCAAAATAAAACCGCCTAGTGATGGGCCTATGAGTATCATCAAGGCTGAAACATTGAAAGATAGAGAAGGCCTACAGAGGTATCTTTACTGGACTGGTTTGTTATTCCTCTTCCTCTCCTTCGATATTTTCTATGGCATTTCAACCATCATCGCTGCTCTATGGGTGACATACGATTCATTCCGCCGTGGCGAGAAGAATATTTTCCTTTCAACACCAATTCTCCATGCCTTTGCATTGGCAAATGCTGAACGGTTCTTCACAGATTTACCGATTGACTATATTGGTGGATGGATGCTGTTAATCGATGGCATACTATTCTCGTACCTATCTTGGAATAAATGGTATCCGAAATGGGAGTGGGGTGAAGATGGGGCGGATTATTGGCAATTCAATGACCGTCTAGGTATCTTTGGAGTGATTTACTTCGCTATTGGAATTTGGTGGGCAATGTTCGATGCTAGTGGTTTGCTGGTTGCAGTCATTATCATCGCTTATGGAGGGGCGATGGTTGCAGTTGACCCAGAAGCAAGTTGGAGAAGGGCGATGGGAATTGGATCATCTACAGTGGGTGGTTTCATTGCTTTAGTCGATGGTCAAGACCAGACACTGAGTGGCGTAGTCATGATTATGGCCGGTCTTGCTGCATTTATTCAGGCCGCAATGTACTTCCAGCGTTGGGGCGTTGGTTTCAGTGAAATCGTTGAAAAAGAGAAAACTGAAGAGGAAAAAGAAATCACCATCAAAGCCGTCATGCCAATTCCAAAACCTGTACTTTCCACAGATGATAATGCTGAAGAGGATGAAGAGATTAAAGAAGCGGAATTAATTGATGAAATTGAAGAGTACGAAGAAGATTGGACGGAGCCGATGGCAGAAACAAGTAGTCAAGAGGACCCGGTTTTGGATATGAGCGAAATGTCCGATACTTGCACAGCCAGAGTCATCGATATCATCAACGGAGTAGTCGATACCGGTAAAGGAGTGAAAATAAAACTCAACGAAAGCATGGCGGAGAAAATTCGCCAAGCCTTGCTTAATACAGAATTCGATGGCTATATCCCAATGGTTGGATTCGACCAATTAGGCAGAGCAGTATTATCATTCGAGAAGGACCTAAGCCTATCATGACCAATATGCGCGACGAATCTCTTGATTGGCTTCCATACATAACTCGACATCACTAGCCCGAGCAGGCATGCTTGCTGTACCATTTAGATGCTCGATTATTGGTAGCACATTACTCTCGTTTACAACTCCCCACCCCAATTGAGTACAAGGAGCAACTGGAGAAACTGGAGTAGTACCAGAAGTTGGGTCCCATGTTGTGAATGATGGGTACCAAGCGGAGAGATTTAGAGCATCTCGAATTTCATCATTTGTTATTTGAGAGGTCCCATTAATCAAGAAACCATCACGAGCACCTGATAAATTATCATCATATTCTGCTCTCAATGTCATGATTATCTTCGACAATAATCCTGCTGTACGAGGAGTTGCAAAGGATGTTCCGCTGGTCTGATGATAGCCATCGATGTCATCATGATTTGGCAGATTCTGAGTCCAATCAGCCGCAACATCCGGATAAGAGCCTGACATTGTTTCCTTCTGGTCATCGCCTTCTTCAGCATATCCTGAGACACCGATCGACCATGGGGGTCCAGCGGTTGCATCCTGAACTGCTGGGGAAGGAGAATTATCAGCAGCACCGGTGTGAATCTTCTTGTTGTCAACAACCGCTACCTTGGTTGCATCTTCAATACCAGGAACTGGAACAGACCCTATTGGACCAAAGGAAGTCGTGATTATATCCACAAATGGGTTTTGGCCAGCAGCAAGTACGGCCGTATCACTGAATCCTTCAACGAAGAAGATAACAGCATCGGGATTTGCATTCAGTACTGCTCCAGTTACCGCAGAACCATGACCATCTTGTGGGTCATCAAGAATCAGGGTTGGCGAATCACCATCAGGGCTGGTGCCGATGATTCTTGTTCCGGGGAAATAAACTACATCAGAGGCGGTCAAGTTATCCCAACAAGACTCGCGGTCGGCAGCAACACGTTCTTCATAACTGCCGTTGAATGTTAAATTACAAATTTTGTTGACTCCTAGTCCATCCAACAACCATTGAGGATATGTCTCATTACTGCGGAAATGGTTGTGGTAGACATTGATACCAGTATCAATAGGTGCAACAACTGAATATGAGCCGAAATATTCCACTTCTACTTCTTCGCTTTGTGAGTTAGAAGTGGCTTGCCCAAAGCATCCTGAAAGTACAACCAACTGCACCATCAGTACAGCAAGAAGTCGATTCATGATTATCTGCGGCCCAAGTCGCCTTCAATATCATTCCTCTTCCGAGGGAATGAGAATTTGTCCAGAATCAACTGCGGATTCCAGTTCAGCAGCCCTTTCATCGCTAATTTCTAAGCCTGTACTTGCAAAAGTCAGTAGTTTTCTCTCATTCTCGGTTACTGAACCATCATCGGCCAACTCATCATATTGTTCAACATAGGCTTGTTCATCATCACTCAGGGTTGCATAAGAAAGGGCTTCGGCCATGAGCCTGAGAAGGTGCAATCACTCATCAGTATGTCGGCGACACCGATGCAACAAAGGAGGCAAAGCCACAGGCACCTGACATGAGGGATGACCTGCTAGTTTGGATAGACCTTGAGATGACGGGGCTTGACATCAAAACTTGCTCAATTATTGAAATTGCAACAGTAATCACTGATACTGACCTTAACATCATCGCTGAGGGGCCTAATCTGGCCATTCAATGCAGTAAAGAAAAAATCCAAGCGATGGATGAATGGAATACTACCCACCATAATAACAGTGGTTTGGTTGAAAGAGTTAGGCATTCAGAATATTCAATGCAGATTGCACAAGCATGGACACTTGATTTTATCAAACTATATTGTACTGAAGGAAGTGCGCCACTTTGTGGGAACTCGATTTGGAATGACCGCAAATTCCTCATCAAGGATATGCCCGAATTAGAAGCATATCTGCATTATCGAATGCTCGATGTATCTTCCTTCAAAATCATTGCAGGGCAATGGTATCCAGAGGTGGCAAGATTTGAGAAGAAAGAGGCGCATCTTGCTCGCGATGATATTCTCGAATCGATTGGTGAGTTGAAGTATTATAGAGAATTCATTTTTAAATAGTGTTTACTTATTTTTTCATTTGCCTAATTATAGCCCCAACCACAGCAACCGCAATTTCAGCCGGCGATTCAGCCCCAATCTCCAAACCAATTGGACAATCGACCTCATCCAACTTTAATTGAGAAATGCCAGCATCAAGAGCCATCTGAGAAAATGCCTGCCATTTTGACTTGGAACCAATGACCCCAATTCTAACAGAATCATCGTCCATTTTTAACAACCCAATTAAGCGCTCTTCATCCTCTTTCCAATCATGTCCCAATAACAGAATATCGGAATATTTTTCTAAACTAAGAGAATAGAAAAATTCTGAAACATTACAGAAGTCTAAACCTTTTGCTGAAGGAAAAATATCTTTCGAAACAAATTCTGCCCGCGTATCTTGAACTGAATAATCCCAACCAAGAGCATCGCATTGAACTGCGATCGCTTGGCCAACATGACCACCCCCCAGCAACAAAATATGTGGCATCGGCATGATGACTTCCAATGAAAGCGTGACTCTTCCTCCACATAAAGAATCGAGTGCAACGACCTCATGTCCTTTGGCTCCTTTATTGAGGCCATAAGTGACCACTTCGCCTCCTACTCCTGATGATAACATCTGCTTCAATCGCTCGATAACTTTGTACTCAAGTCCAGCCCCTCCGACAGTACCTTCAATGCTCGTTGAAGTCAAGGCAATTCGAGTTCCAACTTTTCCCGGAACAGAACCTGAAACATCGAGCACTGTGGCTGTTGCAACTGGCTGGCCTTCGGATAATTGCTGGTTAACCCACTCGATGATGCGGTGGGTCATACAGCCTGCTCGGGCTCTTCTTTCATCTGTTTTGCGACACATACCATTGCTGAAGTTTTTCGATATCTTCGGGAATATCGATGTTCAGAGAGAAGTCTGCGCCTTCGACTTGAACGTCTTGAAATCTGATTATTTCTCGTAAAGAGTCTGATGGAGAAGCGGCAAGGATTTTGTCAATATCTCGAGGTTGAATATTAACTGGGTGGCCGCCTTTTCCGTTGCATATGGGCCGCACGCTCCTCTTTTCTCTGACTAATGCTTGAAGGGTTGAGAGGTTGAATCCTGGCCTATCTACTGGGGCTATCAATACCCGGGGTGGTTTTTCTAAGGCTAAAATTCCGACTTGAATAGAACCCATTCTTCCTGTTTCTGGAGTTGGGTTGACCACCACTCTTGCCCCTGCTGTTGCCAACATTATGTCAACCTGTAATTCTTGGCGAGTCACTACGACTACTTCCTTACAGACTTTCAATAATGAATCCACAATTACCCCAATCAGTGTTGAGTCACCAAGTGGGATTAGTGCCTTTTCCCGACCAAGTCTTGAACTGGCCCCTGCGGCCAGTACGATTGCGACTGCCATTCAAAGTCCTCGCAGCATCTCGCGCCCAATTATCATGCGTTGAACTTGAGATGAACCTTCGTAAATTTGCAGTACCTTAGCGCCTCGCATTAGCCTTGCAACTGGGTATTCTTCGGAGTATCCATAGCCTCCGAATATCTGGACTGCATCGGTACTGACTTCCATTGCTGTATCTGCTGCAAACCTCTTGGCATGAGCAGCGGCTTCGGTATTTTTCTGACCTGCATCGGCTAAGACTGCTGATTTCCAAGTTAGAAGCCTTGATGCCTCGATCTTGGTCTTCATGTCTGCAAGCATGAATTGGATGGCTTGGTGTTGGTGTAATTTCTGGCCAAAGGTTTCACGCTCGTCGGAATACTGCAAGGCGTGCTCAAATGCTGCCCTTGCCAAACCAGTTGCTTGGGCAGCGATATTTGGTCTGCTCATGTCAAAGGCATTCATGGCGTTCATCCAGCCTCCCGATTCTGAGCCTCCGATTAGTTGTGAGGCTGGAACTCTAACATCGTTGAAGATGACGGAGCGTGTATCTGAGCACCTTTGACCCATATTGTTCTCTTTCTTACCTAGACTAACTCCTCCGGCGTTTGATTCGACGACAAAACCTGACATCCCTTTGTAGCCGGCAATGGGGTCGGTCTTGGTCAAGACGAAGAAAAAGTCCGCATATCCAGCACCAGTAATGAACATCTTTTCACCGTTGATGATGTAGTCATCTCCATCCTTGATTGCGGTAGTTGCAATGCTTGCAACATCTGAACCGGCTTGAGGTTCGGTGACACAATATGAGGCCAATGCTCCTTCTTCGGCGACTTTACGTAGCCATTTTTGCTTCTGCTCTTCTGTTCCACCGGTGATGATCGGGGCAATTGCAAGGCTGGTTGCATAGGCAGCAGTGGCAAATCCAGGGTCTCCCCATGCTAATTCTTCAGTTACTACAACTTCTTCCATACTGCCTAGTCCTGCTCCACCATATTCTTCGGAAATGTGTAGATTGAGAAGACCAAGTTCATCGGCTGCCTTGATGGCTTGGATTGGGTATTCTGATTCTTTATCCCAATGCTCGGCATTTGGACGGATTTCATCAAGCGCAAATTGATGAGATAATTCTTGCAACATCTGCTGCATTTCATCCAAGTCGAGGGCGACCATGATACGTCGAGAGGTGGTTTGGACATAAGCCCAACCGTTTCAATAGAGGAAATAATTCAACTCAAATGCCGAGATAACCACGTCGCTGCATTTCAAGAATGAACAAGAATAACAGGTAAAGACCGATTAAAATTCCTCCTTCCCAACGATTGAATTGGAATCCGGTCCACATGAAGAATAAACAGACAACAACCCCAATTATTGTGGCTGGGATAATAAGATACATGATTAGAGGCGCAGATGTTGCTGAGAGTGTGAGAGGCCTGATCATCGCTGCGATACCAATAGAGAGCATTGGGTCAGTGATATTTGAGCCGATGAGCGTGCCAATTGCTACACCCTGAGACCTCTTTGAAGCCATCAGTGCAACGGTCAATTCAGGAAGGGAGGTACCGAGCCCAGACATTGTCATTCCAACCACTGCGGGGGGGACATCCAATTCAAGGGCTATTTCACTGGCAATAATAACCAATTTTGATGCTGCATAAACAGCAAAGGCAAGTCCAATAAATACCATCAGAATATATGCCCCAGAAGTCCATCCTCTACCCTGAGTCTTAACATCGGGAACGATTTCCAATTCATCGGTTCTTATTTTTTCTTGATTAGTCAATAACCAATAGATGTAGTAACAATACATAACCACCAATAAGGCACCTTCCCACCTTGATAGGCTCCTGCCCCAAACTAGCAGAACTGAAAGTAGTAGGATTGCTCCTAGCATCAACATACCATCTCTCTTAATCCAGTTTGGTCTGATATCTAATGGCCGAACCATGACTACAATTCCAAGAATAAGAGTAATTTGAACCAATACTGAACCAAAGATATTTCCAATTGCCAAGTCGATGAGGGCTGGGTCGCTACCCCCTCCATATGCGGCGGTTGAAGTTACAAGTATTTCGGGGAGTGAAGTGCCAATTGAGACGATTGTTAAGCCGATAACGACTTCTGCAAGTCCAGCTCTGCGTGCCAATCCCTTGGCCCCTTCGATGAAGAAATCCGCTGAAGTTATCAGTAAAGCGATGGCGAATGCCAGCAATAGTAGACTGACCCAAACTGCCGTATCACCGGCTCTTGTTCCAAATGTAGAGAGTACAACTAGGCTAACGAAAAGGCCACCTGTCAGCAACATCCCGTTCCAGTGTAACAACTCCACGATGCCAGCATCCTTGCCAGATTGAGTTGCTTTCTCGGCGATGGTCTTTGACATACTGCTTTGCGCACGAGGTGTCAAGCACATATGATTTGCCACTGAACGGATGTGTTCTATGAACAGATATTGTTTATCCCTTCTACGACATTTGCCACGTCAGGAATGAAATAGTCTTCCAATGAGGGAGAGAAGGGTACAGGGGTATCCAAGGCACCGATAATTCGTGGCTGGGCTTCTAATGCCCAAAATGCTTCTTCGATAATTCGATTCTGAATGCTATGTCCTAAGCCGCCATTCCACTGGCTTTCTTGGAGGATGAGTAATTTGCCGGTTCGGGCAACAGAAGATATACAAGTTTCATGATCGAATGGAATGATTGTCCTCAAGTCGATGATTTCTACTTCGATTCCTTGTTTGGCAACTTCTGCGGCCGCTTTCAAAGCCACATGCAGCATTGCGCCCCAGCAAACCAAAGTCAAGTCGCTGCCACCTCTGACGATTTTCGCCTTACCAAGAATTCCTTTGTCGGGAGTAGTATCTACGATTTGGTTGATATTGTCGCCCCAACCGGTTTTCCCTCCGCGTAATCCGTAGAGTCCAATATGTTCGAGGAATACTACTGGGTCATCTAAGTCAGCAGCCTCACATAACAAGTCATAGGCATCTTGGGGAGTTGCTGGAGCCAAAACGATTAGTCCAGGGTCATTTGCAAACCAAGATTCAATCATATTTGCATGGAAAGGCCCGCTGCGAGTTTTCCCTCCGAGTGGTATTCGAACCGTCAAAGGAACTTCAGCCCCCCAGCGCCAACGCAACATTGCTGCATTATTGACTAAGGCATTGAATGCTAATGCGGTGAATCCCCCAAATTGGATTTCAGCCATCGGCCTCATTCCGTGTAACGCCGCCCCTGTTGCAGCGTGGATGATTATTGCCTCGGACAAAGGCATATCAAGCAACTTATCTGAATGGCCGGCATTTTTCAAGGGCAGATTCATTCCAAATGCGCCTGCAACTTCCATATCTTCGCCCATGAATACGACATCATCTCCATATTTGTCTGCGATGGCTACCATGGCTTGTTGAATGGCTCTTGAATAAGTCCAAGAACCACTTTTTTCACTGAATGATACGTTGAGTTGACCATCTTCCAATTTGGCTTCTCCTGCTTCAGCATCACCATTTCGCTCTAATCTCTCAGCATGACTATCCGAATCATGAAGGCTGGTAACTCCTAGCACTAATGTCTCTGGTGATGGCCAATCCATGGCCTCGACTTCTGCTCTTGCTTGGTCGGCCAAGTCTTGTTCTTCATCTTCCATTTCTGATAGGGCTGCTTCTTCAATTCCAAGGTCGAGAAGTAATTTGCGGTGATTTGGAATTGGATCTTTCTCTGCCCAGTATTCCAATAGTTCAGGGTTGACGTAGCCCGGAGGATTGCCACTTTCTGCGCCGAGATAGAGGTCATCATGATGGTGGGCATGGCCACAACCTCGCATGGTTTCAACATGAATTAGAGTTGCACCTCCTCCTGAAAGACTGAACTCTCGCGCTGTGGCTGCCGATGCATGCCATGCCGCTGGGTCTGAACCATCTATTGTCCACGAAGGCATTCCCATTGCCACCGCCTTATCTGCCCATAATTCAACAACCGATTGATTTGTTGAAACCGTATCAAGGGCGATTTGGTTGTTTTGAAGAATGAATGTCATCGGTAATGCTCTAACTCCTGCAAGATTGAGGGACTCCCACCATTCACCACTACTGCTGGCTCCTTCACCAATGCAGGCTACATGGAAACGCTCAGTATTGGTCAACTTGGCTGCTAAAGCCAATCCTGTCATCGTAGCGGTGGCAATTGGAAGAGGAGCAGTTGGTGGTAGGACTCCACGATGCCAGCAACCGCTATGCAGGTCTCGACCGCCCGCATTTATGCCAATCCAACCTCCATTCTGATTAGATTCTGCCTTTCCCATCTGGGCTGCCATGACATCACGAGGTGTGTCGCCCATCGCCATTCCAAGACCAACATCGCGAATCATTGGCGCTACCAAATCGCCATCATATCCTTCACCTGGCCTACTGCCGATTGATGAATCCAAATCCCGGTTCAGGGCACCTGCTACTGCTACTACTCCTTCTTGCCAAGTAGAACGGAAACCCTTGCCTCCAAATTTTCCGCCATCGGGAGTTTTCATGCCTTTCATGAAGACATCTTTGAGGTGGTTATCCAGAGCCCGTGTTCGTAACATCAAACGCTGCCATTCCAATCTCTGTTCAATTGAAATTGCCATATAATGCGATATTCTACGCAGACAAAGTGCAATATCGATGAGGAAACGTTGGCAACGGCGATCTAAGTGTAGCATGAAATCGCGGCGTGGAATAACCTCTCTCTCAAGGTCATGTTGGTGATTGCGAATGGCAAGACCACGCCCTAATGCATCGACTACTTCTTGAGAAAATAAATGCCAAGTTCGGCCATTAAATTGATTGTGAGAAACCTGTGATTGTAACTGATCCCAGATTGTTGCCACTCTCTCTAAGTAGCCATCATGGCGCTCTGCAGTGAAGCGCAATAATTCGCTAAGGGCCTCATCTGCAGACAAAGGATTAACGAATTGTAAGGCCTTATCTGGGCTCCAACCGGCACCGTGAATTAACGGCATTCCTGCTTGACTCATCCTCTCCCTCCAAACAAAGGCGTGATGGAGGTGGACTTGAAGGCTGTCATTCAGATTCCGAACTCAATTCTTTGCGCCTTTCCATCTCTTCATTGTAGCAGGAGCGTAATTCTTCCCGATTTGCCATGGTTAACCACAATCCCAAGGCTCCGGGAATTGCCAATAACCCCAAGGATATCGACCAAGTATGGGTCAAGTCATGCATTAGACCAATAAAGATTGGACCGATTAATGTTCCAGCAGCCCATGCAGTACCAAAGGCCCCGAAGGCTAAACCGGCACTGCCTTTTCCGTAGGTTCGAGTAGTTGCTGCATCGACCATCGGTAATAGAGGAATTTGAGCGGCTGCGACCGAAAATTGGAATATCGCCAACATCGAAACTACCACAAGTACCCCCTGTTTATCATTAGCAGCAGCAGACATGACCCCTGCTGAAATCAGACCAATCATCACTCCAATCCATCCCAAAATCATCCAGCGGGTTGGCTCAGTTCGGTCGACCTGTCGCCCCCACCACCAACTTCCAACTCCTTGGATTAAGACCAGAACCAAGAGCACTAGACTGATTCTACCTGGACCCATGCCAAGTGGAGGTTCTGACAATAATAGAGGCACTCCCGCCTCCAAAGCGCCGGTTGCCAAAGCCGAGAAAACGATTAGCATACCGATGCGTAAAAGCATTGGATTGGACATGAATTCCCGAATTGAAACATGCTGAAGAGCGCTTGATGAAGAGCCATGTCCAATTGCCTTGGATGCATAAAGAACCAAAGGCAATGCAGCAGCAGTTATTGCAGCCAATAATAAGAATGCATTCGAGGCTCCAATCTCGAATGCCCAACCACCAATCACCGGCCCAAGCAAGGCACCAACAGTAGCCATACCAATCAAAGAACCAGCAGTTGCACCAAAACTATCGGGCCATAAACGACTTGCTGCAGCCAAACCAGCGGTCAAAACAGCAGCCCCTGAAACGCCATGAATGAAACGAGCAGCTACTAAAACCCAAAATCCTGAACCAGGAAAACGCGACTCCAATAACTCCTCCGTTGCCACCAAATACAGCAAAGACGAGCCGATTAACATGACAATTGAAGCGCTTATTACGCGACCAGAACCAAATTTATCGACCAACCTCCCAGAAAATGGTCCGAGCAATAACAATGGCAAAGCCCAAATTGAAACCAAGGCAGTAGCCTCAAAACTGGAAAGAGAAAATTGCTGCTTCCATTCAGGAAGAATTGGAACGATGTAAGCATAACCAAGGAAATCAACCACGAAGGCAGAAAGAATTGCCCAAAATGCCAAATCATTACCATCAATAACTGGCTTCATCTTTGCAGTTCTAGGCATCTCATTCCTCCTCCTGCTCAGGTGCTGCTGGCAAATGCAACATGATATCGGCCAACATCTGCGCTCCATCTTCAACTCGTGTCATCAAAGTCAAATCATTCAAAGATTCTGGGCGAGCGATGTCAAACATCAAATCCAACACATAACGAATAGAAAGGTGAGTGAAACGGATAACTTCTGGGTCGACATTCATCAATTCTTCTTCGGGAAGTAAAGTGATTAGGTCGGGTAAGTCCACCAATACTTCATCCATCGCCAGTTCTACCTCCTCGGCGATATCATCGGCTTGGGCTTGTAGCATCTCATCCATGGTCAAGCCAATTTTCTGTGAAGAACTTCGGGACTTCTTCTTCTGGCCTTTTCCGCCTAATTTTTCGCTGCCTTTCATGCTCTCGTAAGTGACTTCCTCCACTTCTTCGGATTCAGTGCTGACTCCGTCTTCCACCAATTTACCAAGTGCTGCCTTCAGAACTTCGGTTAACACTGCTGGCTCGATATCGAGTTTATCTGTTATCTCTGATTCTTTCAGTTTTGCTGCGATAGCAGCAACGAAATCATCATTGATGATATCCGAGCCAAGCATGTTTGAAAGCATCGGCAAGGCCCAATTTGGGTCTCCCATGCCCACCCCCACATCGAAGGTACCTTCACGATTACCAATCACTCCGACATCGGCCGGTGGTGGCACGAATTCCTTGCGCACATGCTTGTGCAATTGATCGATTAATTTCCTCATATTGAGAGGTTTGGCCAATACTTCCGAGATGCCTGCTTTAGCTGCAGCGGCTAGGAAATCCGCGGAAGTTACTCGTGAAAGCAAAACAATTCTGCATTTGAAGGAAAATTCTGGGTCAGACATCATGCGCGAAGCCGCATCAATCGGGTCACCTGTCTTCCATTCCGCATCCATTACTACAACTTCTGGCATGGTTGCCAAGGCTGTTGCTTCAGTTTGACGCATGGTGGAGCCACGAGTGACATCGAAGCCTTCGCGCTCAAGAGTATTGGCCAACAAATTACGGCGGCCCTCGTTCTCATCAGCGACAATTACCTTAGCCATGGAGGCACCCCAGCAGCCTTTGGCTGCCATTGGATTCATCAAGATGTCCCAAGATAAACATCAATAGCGGGGGATAGTAGAGTCTACTTCTTTAGACCAAAGGTCGATTCCACCAGTCATATTCCACAAGCGAGAAGCATCCCAACCATTGCTAGCCAACATCATTGCAGCCATCATTGAACGACCGCCATGGTGGCAATAAAGCAATATGTCTCGGTCTGAAGGAATCGAATCAAGATGCTGGAGAACATCGAGATGTGGAATTAAATCATCAACAAAAGAAATAGAAGCGATACTTCCCTCTCCAATACTTCGAACATCAAGAACATAAGGAGCCCAACCAGCATCCCTCTTTTCAACAACTGCAACCGGTGAAATCTCCTGAACCATGTCCTCAACGGCGTCAGATAATTGCACTTCAACTTTTGTATCGGCACAATATCCCTCTAAATCCATCAATTCAGTAATCACAGGACGCGCAGAATCCTTCGAGGCACGAACACCACGAAATCTCATCTCAAGAGCATCATATAACATCAAAATTCCAGAAAGAGGTTGACCTATTCCAAGAACTAGCTTCAGAACTTCATTGGCTTGCAGAGTACCAATGACCCCAGGTAGAACTCCTAAAACACCACCTTCAGCACAAGAAGGAACCATCCCTGGAGGTGGAGGCTTAGGGAAAATATCACGATAATTCACCCCACCATTTAGGTTGAAAACGCTAACCTGACCTTCAAAACGATGAATCGAGCCATAGACCCAAGTAATTCCAAGCATCTCACAAGCATCGTTTACCAAATAACGAGTAGGAAAATTATCCGTGCCATCAACTACAACATCATGTCCTTCAAGAACCGAAAGCGCATTGACAGAAGTTAGGCGCTCCTCGACAACAGTAACCGAAATAGAATCATCAAGAGCCTGAACCCGCGACCTAGCACTAACGGCCTTATTGACCCCTACATTTGCAGCATCATGCAATATTTGGCGCTGCAAATTAGACAACTCAACAACATCATCATCGATGATGGTCAAATGACCAATTCCAGCCGCCGCCAAGTAAAGGATGACAGGAGAGCCAAGACCACCAGCACCAACCACTGCAATGCGAGCACTACGAAGCCGAACTTGGCCTTCCATACCGACTTGCGGTAAGATGATGTGACGAGAAAAACGCTGCAAGTCTGCTGCAGACAACTGCTCTCCCATGAGGGGTGCCTCAATGCTGGTTGTCTTCAAGCCAGCGCTCAGCATCCATTGCAGCCTGACAACCCATGCCAGCGGCAGTAATCGCTTGGCGGTAGCGAGTATCGACAACATCACCAGCAGCAAAAACTCCAGCAACACTGGTCATAGAATGCTGTTTATTCAGAATATAGCCCTCATCATCGGTCTCAACTTGACCTTCCAAAAAGGCGGTTATCGGCTTATGGCCGATGGCGATGAAAGCACCAGTTGCTGAAATCTCCTCTCGTGAACCATCACGCGGGTCCTCAAGAATAGCACCGGACAAACCACTATCATCAGATAACCACTCGACAACTTGGCGGAATGGTCGTATCTCAATCTTCTCATTAGTTCGAGCCCTGTTAAGCATAACCTTGGATGCCCTCCAGGTATCACGCCTGTGCAGAATTGTAACTTTGGAGGCAAAGCGAGTTAGGAATGTCGCCTCTTCCATTGCAGAATCACCACCCCCGATGACAAGAACCTCTTCATCCTTGAAGAAAGCCCCATCACAAGTTGCACAAGTTGATATTCCGCGACCTTTTTGAGCATCTTCTCCTTCAACTCCAAGCCAAATCGCTTCAGCACCGGTACAGATGACAATTGAATGGGAAAGGAAGGTCTCACCCTCAACGACAACTTTGAAAGGGCGCTCTGAAAAATCGACACTCTCAACGTTTTTGTCCTCAACTTCCAAGCCAAAACGCTCGGCTTGCTCACGCAGGTGGACCATCATCTCTGGACCAGTAACGCCGCTAGGATAACCTGGGAAATTCTCAACATCACTAGTCAACATCAACTGCCCACCCGACATATAGCCTGCAAACATTAGAGGTTCAAGCATGGCTCTGGCAGAATAAAGCCCGGCAGTGTAGCCCGCAGGGCCACTGCCGATGATAATCAGGTCCCGTACACCATCTGTCATGAGCCTGTGGCAACAAGCCCATGCCTTCAACATTGGCTTGAATGGAACAATCACCCACGCCTCTATACATTTCAAGGAAAACCTCTACGCAACAGTATGGACGTAGTCTCCCATGCCATCTGGGGCCGCCATCTAACCCATGGCCGCCTCAACTGGAAATTAGCCGCGGCCATGGCTGTCATTCCCGACCTCTTAGCATTCATACCTTCAGCAATCGTCCAATTGCTGAGTGGTAAACCTAGAGTCCAGATTGACGAAACTACCGAAACTTCTGAACTTCCTTCTATCGCTTGGCAGATGTATCAATTCAGTCATTCTCTAGTCTGGGCTGTAGTTCTGTTCCTTTGCATCTGGGGTGCTCTGGAATACACCCTGAAAAAACAACAAGGGGAATTGCTGAAGGCAGGTAAATATCTACAAAATGAAATGAAACCAAGAACTGCTGCAACCCTACTGATTATTCCTTGGATTTCCCACATCATCATCGATATTCCAACCCATACTCATCGTTTTTTTCCGACCCCATTCTTGATGCCTTTTTCGGACTTCATGATTGACGGAATCATGTGGTCAACTTGGTGGGTCTGGGGGCTGAACGTCATCGGAATAATTGTCGTATGGCGTATCCTAAATCAAAGGACTGCGGCTATGGCGTCAATTGCTCCTCGAGCATGAGATACTAATCGCGGCTCTACATGTTCAGGAGCAGCACCTGGGCCAATAATTCCCAAGCCAATCGGTTTGTCATACTCTAATTGCAATTCAAGGATAGTCTTGACTATCGCTTGACCTATTACCAATCCATGTTGAGTCTCACCCTTCTCGATGATTCCAAGACAAGCAGCACCATCTATATCGTCGCGTAAAATTAACCCTTTCAATGCCAACGGAATCTCAAGTGAACCCGGAACCCAAATAACCTCGACGACTTCGATTCCAAAGTCCTCTGCACGGGCTTTTGCGACTGCTAACATCTCTTCGACATTCTCACGATGGAAGCGAGCGCAGACCAGTGCTATTCGAGCCATATCAATCACTCCGGTGCATCATACGTTCAACAGTATCTACGACAACCCGTGTTCTAGCATCGATTTCGACATTGACTTCATCCCCCACATACTTGCTACCAAATCTTGTACGTGTTATTGTTTCAGGAATTAGGGCGACGCTAAATTCATCATTATGAGGATTGACTATTGTTAATGAACATCCATCCAAAGCGATGAATCCCTTTGCTGGAATATATTTCATCCATTGCTCATCAATCTTGAAACTCATCATACCATCTTCAATTGAGTTGATTTTTGCCTTACACGAAATATGTCCAGATACATCATGGCCGCCGATTTCATCTCCGACTTTGGCGGCTCTTTCATAGTTGAGCTTATCTCCAATTTGTAATGCTCCAAGGGTGGTGATATTGAGTGTCTCGTCAACAATGTCAAACCAAACCTGTTCTTCAGAAAATCCAACTACGGTTAAACAAACTCCATCGAGGGAGATTGATGCTCCTTGTTCAATCGCTACCATTTCAGGAATATTGACGTTCAGAGTTTTATCATTGAATGAAACTACTTCTGCCATCCCCGCAATAATTCCCGTGAACAAATGATTCACCTCAGTCCTCGACTTCTTCAAGTCTCTTGTTGACGCTCCATAGGTCGATTATTCTGGAAATTATCTTGCGTGTACCATCAAGGTCATCGCTTAAGCCCTCAACCCTAACGACTTGAATCTCTTTGAATCCGCGCTCATCTAAGGCCTTACGAATCGTATTTTCTGCATGCTCTTGATCATATCCTAAGGCGATGATATTTGGCTGAATTTTTGGCAATATATCGAAGATTGGAACATCTGGTGGGTTTCCAATGATGGCTTCATCTACTGGTTTCAGTCCTAATACCATACGTTGCCTCATCTCTTGGCCTGTCACTGGTTCATGCTTGCGCTTTCTTACTGTATCATCATGGGCTACAACTACGCACAAGTAGTCACCAAGGGCCTTTGCCTGTTCCAAATAATGTAGGTGTCCGGCATGAAGTAGGTCGAAGACCCCAACTGCCATGACTCGCTTCACTTTTTCACCTCTGCGAGTATTTCAGCACCTGAAACGAAGGGGATATTTCTTGCTGTTGCCCATTGTTTTGCAGCCTCTACGGACAAAGCAGCATCGCCATCTGGCTGTAACATTTCGGCTCCTATGACAACTGGTGCAAGTCCGGCAGCTCTAGCCATTGCTGTTGCTAATTCGGTATGCCCTTGGCGTTGAGCCAAGCCGCCTTCAGTTTCTCGGCAAACTGGAATATGTCCAGGAGTGCGGAACTCAGAACCTAATTTTCCGAGGGCATTATCGCTGCCGATGCATTCTGTATACAATTCTGCAAAGCGGCGAGTTGTAAGAGCACGGTCGCGGTCGGTAATTCCTGTGAAAGTATCGCGATGATTCAATGATAATGTGAAGGCAGAGCGTGAATCATATTGCAAATCGTTGGTGACCAATTCTGAAAGCACAGGATACTTGCCTACCAAATCAGAATCTGTGTGCAAATCTTGCAAAAATGGTAGGCGAAACAACTCGCCGACTTCATGACCTATTGCAAGGAATAGCAAGCCGCCGCAGTCATTTCGTAATTGGCGCATCGCAGCAGGCGTTGCTGCGGCGGCTGGAAACAACAAATCAGTCTCCCCTTCTCTCCATTCCGCATCAAAAACACAGATTGGTCGGCCTTCGCGAAAAGCCTGAACAGCCGCATCAAGACCACTCATCGAGGATGCCGAGAAGCAATACTGACATGAACCTCACTACTAACTTACTTAGACCAAAGGACGCTGTTAACGGCATATGGTTTTGAAGGGGGACGGGTTCGGGCGGCTGCCACTGTGGGGGCAATGTCGTTATGCCAATAAGAATGGGGCCGGCGGGAGTGCCACTCTCGTGTAAAGGAAGAACAATTGTTGAGGGTATGGACGATGTCATATCTTTGGGCCTGGATACCATGGAAATCCAAACTGTAAGAATGGTACAACCACACCATTTTGATCAGTATTGGCAGGCCGGAATCCTATCTCATAAGGCTGAATTCGAAATGAATATTCACGGTCCTTATTACGCTGAATTACTCGGAGATAGAGTGCAAAGGAATCGTGCTCTTGCCAAGTTAGAAGCAAGCATGCAAGCCGGCAAGGTCCTCAATGCACGCCATATCACAACTCACGTCGGGCCTTATGGCGAGATGGGGCGTGGGCCAGCAGCCAATGAACAAGTTGCCAATGTTATGGCCGGAATCGTCGAGCGCTCCAATCAACTTTGGGAAGATGAAACCGAACACCCCGCCTTCCCATGGCTCGAAGATGGAACTCCAATGAAGATTGGAGTAGAAACCAGCGGCCGTCAAGAATTATGGGGGACATTGGAAGAAGTTCTCGAAGTTGTTAACCACGTCGAAGGAACAGTACCCGTTCTCAACATGGCACATATCCACGCTCGAGGCCACGGTCGCTTGAAGACCAGTGAAGATTATGGAGAATTATTCGACCAGGTTAGGACAACCATTGGAACAAAGACATTCTATTGTCACTTCTCAGGTGTTGAGCATCGCATGGGTAATGCCCAGCACTACACTCAAATCAAGAAGAGCGACTTGAACTTCGAGCCGCTCGGGGAATTCTTAATCGAAGAAGGGGATTGGTTAGATGTCACCATTATCTCGGATTCACCACTATTAGAGCACGATGCAATGTATATGATGCAGAATATCGAGCGCAGCCGCCACAAGCAGTTAGAGCGTAAAGCAAGAGAAGACCGCCGCCGTGCATTGGCAGCCCAAGCCGGCATGTCTCCTGAAGAGATGGAAGCCCGTGAAAAGAAAGAAACCGAAAAGAGAATCGCTGCTCAAGAAACACCTGCTGAAAAGAAACCTGAAGCCAAGGTAGAAGAAAAGAAGGCCGAAGAAAAGAAACCTGAAAAGAAAAATGCGAAGAAGGGAGCAAAGAAAGAAGACAGTTTCTTTGAAACATCATCAGATGATGATGATGATGGTGACCTCTTCTGATTACAGTATTCCATGCCGCAATTGTTGAAAGGCAATGCGCACTGGAAGCAATCCCAAGGGACAGTAACTCAGTTGGGAGAGTGCCAGACTGAAGATCTGGAAGTCGCCGGTTCAAGCCCGGCCTGTCCCACCACAATATGCATCACTGAATGTGCTGGAAAAGGCCGTGCTTTCACATTCGCACTTCCTTCAATGTTTAATGAATTTTAAAGTGATTTAGTGTTGAGTGGATTTCAGTCCAGTGCTCAGGTGCGAAGTACAAAAAATCTCAATCAATACTGATTTTAGAGATTTTTCGACTTCTTGACTCATTCTTCCTGAGATGGATAATGTTGTTTACAGTATTTTGATGCTGAGTGGGCCTCAGTCTAGAATTCGTCTTCAAGCCTCGGCCTGTCCCACTTTGACCCACTGCTAAATAGCAAAGTGAGGGAAGAAATTTCACTCAGTTAACGTCACTAAGAAGTGAAACTTGTAAAGCATGTAACTCTGCAAGTCCTTTCTCTGCGAGGTTGAGTAGTGCATCATTCTCGGCTCGAGAATATGTTGCTTCTTCGCCGGTACCTTGAATTTCAACGAAGCGGTTATCGCTGGTCATGATGACATTCATGTCAACATCAGCATTACTGTCGAGGGTATAATCGAGGTCTAGCCAAGTCCCCCCGTCTATCAGACCGACGCTGATGGCTGCGATGTCGTGTTCCATGACTGCATTTTCATGAGCAGTTGCTGCATCACCAGTTAGGGCAGCAGGAATGAACCCTGCACGGCCCTGCTCAAAGGTTGGGCGTTGTTCAAGAGGTAAGCAAGTGCCTGAAGCGATTAGTCTGCGCACTGCAAGGCGAAGGGCAATTCCTGCTGCTGTTATCGAAGCACAGCGAGTGCCTCCATCAGCGTTGAGGATATCACAATCGACATTCAATGAGATAGGTCCAAGCGCTTCAAGGTCGACTGCTGCACGCAGTGAACGAGCGATGAGCCTCTCAATTTCGAAGGTGCGTCCTTTTGCACCTCTGCGCTCACGGCGGAAGCGAGAATCGGTTGAGCCTGGGAGGAGCGAATATTCTGCATTGACCCAGCCCTTGGTAGAATCACGAGGGAACCAGCCAGGAAGGCGTGCATCCTTAGAGACGCAGACAAGAACAACGGTATCTCCTTGCTTGTAAAGAAGAGACACGAGAGCATTGGAAGTGAAATCGAATTCCACTGATACCTCTCTCATCTGGTTTGGGTCACGGTCTGTTTCTACCCCAGTTTTGAATTTGGCCATGGGCTGGGCGATGGCCCTTGCTCAATCAACCCTTCGTATACCTCAAGTTGAAGAAAGGGAGGCCTCTGGAAAATCCATGAGTCAGCCTGAGCCGGTGATTTGTGCAGTTGCAAGAACACCAATTGGCAATTTTCTTGGTGGTCTTTCTTCGATGAGTGCTGTTGACCTTGGAATTGTTGCTGTCAAGGCTGTTATCGAGCGCAGTGGGGTTGATGTTGGTATGGTTGATGAGGTATTATTCGGCCAAGTTCTGCAAGCAGGTGCTGGTCAAGCGCCTGCAAGACAAGTCGCTTTAGGAGCAGGTCTTCCAGATTCAATCGCTGCTACAACTATCAACAAGGTTTGCGGCTCTGGATTGAAGACCGTCATGCTGGCTGCAACCGCAATCAGAGCAGGTGAACACCGCTGCATTATTGCTGGCGGAATGGAGTCGATGTCAAAGGCACCACATTTCATCACTGATGGACGCAAAAGGCGTAGACTTGGGGATTTTGAAATGCATGATTCTCTAATTCATGATGGATTGTGGGATGTTTACAATGATGTTCACATGGGAAATACTGGTGAAACAGTTGCCAAGGAACATGGAATCAGCAGAGAGGATGCTGATTCATTCTCAGTTCGCAGTCATACTCGTGCTGCCCAAGCCTGGGATAATGGCTGGTTTGATTGGGAAGTTGTACCAGTTTCTGTTCCACAGCGACGCAAAGACCCAATATTGATTGAGAGAGATGAAGGTTTCAGGGGTGATACAAGTATGGAAAGTCTTGGAAAATTACGTGCTGCCTTCGACCAAGAAGGACAGGTAACTGCTGGTAATGCAAGTCAGATTTCTGATGGGGCGGCGGCAGTATTGGTTGCAGACCGCGCTCTTGCTGAAGAACAAGGATGGGAAATCATCTGTACAATCGTTGACCAAGTAACCAGCGGGGTTGAGCCTGCAAAAGTCATGAGTGCGCCAATTCCTGCGATTCAAATGCTATTGACGCGCAATGATTTGGCTGTTGATGATGTTGATCTGTATGAGCATAACGAGGCCTTTGCTGCTGCATCATGTTCAGTTGCTAAGGTGATTGGGATTTCAGATGACAAATTCAACGTACATGGAGGTGCTGTTGCACTTGGCCATCCATTAGGAGCCAGTGGGACTCGTTGTTTGATATCCATGATTGGGGCGATG